>Ga0208597_1000861_pt1 | contig 11913 bp, 9 predicted proteins | sample LakMenEpi05May12_FD_150673 | JGI IMG/M metagenome (GOLD analysis project Ga0208597, IMG submission 150673) | Freshwater microbial communities from Lake Mendota, WI - 05MAY2012 deep hole epilimnion (SPAdes) | ecosystem: Environmental > Aquatic > Freshwater > Lake > Epilimnion/Euphotic zone ...
CGCCCCTGTCGTGCCCTTGCTCTTCCTCGGCTTTAATCCCACCGTGACGGCAGGCGTCGCGGGCTTCCTGACCTTTTACGCGATCTTCCTGCACGCCGATGTTGACTGGGATTTCGGCCCGCTGCGTTCCGTCATCGCGACGCCGGTCTTCCATCGCTGGCATCACTCGAAAGATCCGGCGGCGGTCGACAAGAACTTCGCCGGGCTCCTACCTCTGTGGGATATCCTCTTCGGCACTTACTACATGCCGAAGGACCGAATGCCTTGCGATTTCGGCGTCCCAGAAAAGGTGCCGACGGGCTATTTCGGTCAGCTCTGGCACCCCTTCGCCGGTTGGTTCAAGCGCAAGGGTCCGCCGCCGCTGCCTTGAGGCGATGATGCTTACCCGTTTGCATTGGGGGTGCGGACCGTTAGGTTGTTCGGCTTAGCCGATGTATCCTCAGGACCTCCGCGAAAACTGGCATGCCGGCCAAGGCCTGTGGAAAGACGTGCCCGCCGCGGAGTGGAACGACTGGCACTGGCAGCTGCGCAATCGGATCACCACGCTCGCCCAGCTGGAGGAGATGCTCGTGCTCACCAAGGAGGAGCGGGAAGGGTGCCTCTTCGCGCCGCATAAGCTCTCGCTCTCGATCACGCCGCACTTCTTCAACCTCATCGACCCCAAGGACCCGAACTGCCCGGTCCGCCGGCAGGTCATCCCGCGCATCGAGGAATCCTACGTCGCTCCGGGCGAATCCGAGGATCCCGTCGGCGAAGAAGGCACCATGCCCGTCCCGGGCATCGTCCACCGCTACCCGGACCGCGTGCTCTTCCTGGTCACCGACCGCTGCGCTTCCTATTGCCGTTATTGCACGCGCAGCCGCCTGGTCTCCAACGCCCAGGCTTATGACTTCCATCCCGAGCTTGAAGCCGGCCTGAAGTATATCGAAGCCCACCCAGAGATCCGCGATGTGCTGCTCTCCGGTGGCGACCCGCTGCTGCTTTCTGACGCCAAGCTGGACGCGCTCCTCGGCCGACTACGAGCCATCAAGCACGTCGAGTTCATCCGCCTCGGCTCGCGCATCCCGGTCTTCCTGCCGCAGCGCATCACGCCTGAGCTCGCCGAGATCTTCCGCAAACACGGACCGATCTGGATGAGCATCCACACGAATCATCCCAAGGAGATCACCCGCGAACTCGCCGCGGCCTGCGAACTTCTCTCGTTCGCCGGCGTGCCGCTCGGCAACCAGTCGGTCCTCCTCGCCGGCGTCAACGACGACGCCGAGGTGATGAAGTCGCTCGTGCATCGCCTGCTCATGATGCGGGTCCGACCCTATTACCTCTACGCCTGTGATCTCATCGAAGGCTCGACCCATTTCCGTGCGCCCATCCAGAAGGGCATCGAGATCGTCCGCGCGCTCCGTGGCCACACGACCGGCTACGCCGTGCCGCAGCTGATCATCGATACCCCGGGCGGCGGTGGAAAGGTCCCGATCAATCCGGAATACGTCCAGGCCGTCCACGACGGCATCGTCGAACTGCGTAATTTCGAAGACCGGGCCTATGTGTATCCGTCCGGCACGAAGATGCCGGATGAGTATAAGGTGTAAGTGGTAAGCGGTTGGCGGATAGCGGTTGGGAGCACAACTCGCTCAAGGGGGAACCGGAAACCGGATGATTGGCTGGGGTTTGTCCTTGGGTAGGGCTGACCGCCTCGGTCAGCCGCGGTTGAGCGAGGGCGCTCAACCCTACCTAAAAATAGGTCCGCAGCATCCTTTCCGGTTTCCGGTCTCCCCTTGGGGCGGGGCTTTCCTGTCCGCCAACCGCTAACCGCTTTTGGGCGGGATGGCTTTAGCCATCCCGCCCAATACGACTAACCGGGGTTTTAATCCGGTTAGCGCTCAAAGTGGTGGGCTCGTAGGGATTCGAACCCCAAACGTCTGATCCGTAGTCAGAAATGATATCCATTTCACCACGAGCCCGTAGTGAGGGGTTTGAGCAAACGACCCCCGGCCCCTAAGGCAAGGAATTTTTCAGGCCTGCGCCTGATGGAGGGCCACGGTGCCGAAAAGCATCCTTTTATGGCTCACCTTGGCGAATCCGGCGGCCTTCAGCTCTTCGTCGAGCCCGGCGGCGTCAGGGAAACCCGCGATGCTGGTGCCGAGATATTTATAAGCGCCGAAGTCTCCGGTCAGGAGTCCGGCGAGGATCGGCAGCACGCAGCGCACGTGGATGAAGTGGAACGGGGCGAACCAGGCGCTCGGCTGGGAGAATTCGAGGATCAGCAGCGTGCCGTCGGCGCGCAGGATGCGGCGCAGCTCGCCGAGGCCTTTCGCGCGGTCTTCGAAATTACGCACGCCGTAGGCGATCGTGACCACGTCCTGCGAGGCGTCGGCGATCGGCAGCTTCATGCAGTCGCCGGTCTTGAACTCCAGTGTCACGCCTTCCTGCTTCGCACGGACGCGGCCGATCTCGAGCATCGGCTCGCAGAAGTCATAGCCGACGACGGCGCAGTCGGCAGGAAGGTCGCGGCGCAGGGCGAAGGCGACGTCACCGCTGCCGGTGGCGAGGTCTGCCACCGTCCTGGGCTGGGCGGACTTGGCGGCGGCGACGAGCTGTTCGCGCCAGCCGACGCACAGGCCGAGGCTCAGCACGCGGTTCGCGAAGTCGTAACGGGAGGCGATCCCGGAGAACATGCGTTGGACGGCGGAGCCTTCGGGCATGGGCTTACCCTCCGCACATTGCGGAGAAGGTCAAGTGAGGGACTGACTAGGGGGCACGTTGACACGTGGGCACGTGGGCAAGGGGCAAAAACTCGCTCAGATAGCCAAAGGGTCATGGGTGCTCCGTTGCCATCTCCCCTTGTCAACGTGCCAGCGTGCCCACGTGTCCCCTCGACTAGACAAAAACACCCCCGCCCATGAGGACGCGGTCGTGGTAGACGGCGAGGACCTGGCCGGGGGCGAGGCCGCGCTGGGTCTCGGCGAAGCAGATCCTGACCGTGCCGTCGGTCTGAGGAATGAAGCGGGCGGGCGTGGCTTTATCCCGGTAACGCACGCGGGCCAGGATATCCTGTTCGCCGCCGACGGGCTGGTTGATCCACGTGAAGTCGCGCGCGACGGCCTCACTGGTGTAGAGCCACGGGGCGTCGGGCTTGTCGAAGGCCACGTGCAGGGTGTTGGTCGCGAAGTCCTTCTTCACGACGACGAAGTATTCGTGGTCGGTGTTCGAGGGCAGGCCGATGCCCTTGCGCTGGCCGATGGTATAGCGGTGGAGGCCGCGATGCTGGCCGATGGCCTTGCCGGCAGCGTTCACGATCGAACCGGGGGAATCCGGGATATGGCGCTCGAGGAAATCCTGCACGGGTACCTGACCAAGGAAGCAGATGCCTTGGCTGTCCTTGCGTTCGGCGTTCGGTAGCTGTGCGTCGGCGGCGAGCTTGCGCACCTCGGATTTGAGCAGTTCGCCTACGGGGAAGATCGCCTTCGCCAGCTGTTCCTGACGGAGCAGCGCGAGGAAGTAGGACTGGTCTTTGTTCGGATCGAGGCCTTCGAGGAGATCGAAGGTCCCGTCGGCGTTCTCACGACGGCGCGCGTAGTGGCCGGTCGCGATGACGTCGTAGCCCTCCTGGAGCGCCTTGCGCAGGAAGACGCCGAACTTCATCTCGCGGTTGCAGATGATGTCCGGGTTCGGGGTCAGGCCGCGGCGGTAGCCGTCGACGAGGTATTGGACGACCGTATCTCGGTAGTCCTGAACGAGGTCGATGATGCGGAAGGGTAGGCCGAGGTGTTCGGCGACCGCTTGGGCGTTGCGGACGTCGTCCTCCCAAGGGCATTCGCCGGGGAAGGGGAGGCCTTCCTCGTTCATCCAGGTCCGGAAGTAGGCCGCATGCACTTCATGCCCTTGCTGCTTGAGCAGAAGGGCCGCCACGGCGCTATCTACGCCGCCGGAGAGGGCTACCAAGACCTTGGACATCGGCGGCCAAAGTAGGGCGGGGAAGGCCGGGGATACAGATTAATTCCAAGGGGTTGGGGCAGGGGTGGGGGTAGGGGTAGAAAACACAGGCGACCAAGGGCTTCAGTAGGTTTGTCCTAACTACCCCTACCCCGACCCCTGCCCCTATCCCTCTGTGCTCTCATATCGCTTTGCTCTCCCTCCTTGGGCATGTTTTCCTGTGCTCATGCGTCTCGGCATCTTTTTCCTCCTCTTCGGGCTTCTTCCTCTTTCGGCGCAGAACGCCCAGCTCGCGGGCATGCAGCAGGATCTCGCCGATCTGCGCACCGAGGTCGAGAAGCTGAAACTCGAGAACGCCGACCTGCGCGCCGCGCTTGCCCGTCAGAAGGCCGGCCAAGGTCAGTCGGCCTCGACGAATGAAGCCGTCGCCAAGGCTCGCGCCGAGATCCTGAACGAAGTCGACCGTCGCTTGAAGCAGCAGACCGACGACGTGAATGCCGCGCTCGCGGAACTGACGCGTCAGGTCAACGCCGCCCTCGGCAAGTCCGCCCCCGCGACGAAGTCTGCCAAGCCGGCCGCCCAGTCCGCGGAGCCCGCTGAAGGCGCCCCGTCCGATCAACCGCTCACGGGGTCCAAATATCGCGTCAAATCAGGCGATACCGTCACCAAGATCGCCCTCCGCCACGGTTCGAAGGTCGAATGGATTCTGAAAGCGAATAACCTTTCCTCGCCTGCCGCCCTGAAAGCGGATGTCGATATCTTCGTCCCGCAGCCAGAAAACACCGGTCGCTGAACCCCTCTCAAGCAAAGTCCACATGGCCACCCCTCCTAAGAAATCCCTCGGTCGCGGTCTCGGTTCCCTCATCGGCGGTGGCGTCAAGCCCGCGCAGCCGGCTGCGGCGCCCGTCGCGGCGCCTGCCGCTGCGCCGGCCGCGGCTCCGGTCGCTCCGGGCCTCTTGCTGCAGGAACTGCCGCTGACCTCGATCGTCCCGAATCCCCGTCAGCCGCGCCGCGATTTCGATGACGCCCAGGTCAAGGAACTCGCCGACTCGATTCGCTCCGAAGGCCTCATGCAGCCGATCGTCGTCCGCAAGGTGAAGGATGGCTACGAGCTCATCGCCGGCGAGCGTCGCTTCCGCGCGTTCAAGCTCATCGGCCAGAAGACCATCACCGCCCGCATCATCGACGCCAGCGACGCTTCCAGCGCCGTGCTCGCGCTCATCGAGAACCTCCAGCGCGCGGACCTCAATCCGATCGACGAAGCCCTCGGCTTCGCCTCGCTCATGCGCGACTTCAACCTCACGCAGGACGCCGTCGCCGAGCGCCTCGGCAAGCCGCGCGCGACCATCGCGAACAGCGTCCGTCTCCTCGCCCTCGACAACGACCTTCAGGGCTTCCTGCGTAAGGGCCAGCTTTCCGCCGGTCACGCCAAGGCGCTGCTCGGCATCGAGAACGCCGCGCACCGTATGCTCGTCGCCCGTCTCGTCATCGAGAAGGGACTGTCCGTCCGCGCCACCGAAGCCGAGGTCAAGAAACTCGCCGCGACCAAGAAGGGCGAGCGTAAGCAGGCCGTCCAGACCGTCGTGGCCGACGTCCAGAAGCGTCTCGCCTCTCACTTCGCCACGCCGGTCTCGGTCGTCCGCAAGGGCACCAAGGGCAGCATCTCGATCCCCTTCGGCAGCGACGACGAGCTCGCGCGCCTGCTGGAGAAGATCGGGATCAAACTCTGATAAGAGTAAGGTGAGAGCGGTTGGCGGTTTGCGGTTGGCGGTTGGGTAAATGCCAAGAAGCAGAGAGCGGTAGGCGGTTAGGTAAATGCAAAGAAACAAAGAGGCCCGGGGTCAGGTGACTCCGGGCTTTGTTTTGGGTGTGCGTTGGTTTTCCCAACCGCTAACCGCCAACCGCTACCACCCCGGCGGCCTGCGGCCGCTCAGTGCTTAAAGTGCCGCATGCCGGTGAAGACCATCGCCATGCCGCGCGCGTCGGCGGCGGCGATGACATCGGCATCCTTCACGGAGCCTCCCGGCTGGATGGCGCAGGTCGCGCCGGCGTCGGCCGCGGCGAGCAGGCCGTCCGGGAAGGGGAAGAAGGCGTCGGACGCGATGGCCGAACCCTGCAGCGAGAGCTTGGCTTCACCGGCCTTCCAGACCGCGATGCGGGAGGAGTCGATGCGGGACATCTGGCCGGCGCCGACGCTGAGCGTGCGTTCCTTGCCGGCGTAGACGATCGCGTTGGACTTCACGTGGCGGACGACGCGCCAGCCGAAGAGCAGGGCGGTCATCTCGTCGGCGGTGGGCTGGCGCTTGGTGACGACCTTGAAGTCGCGCGGGTTGGCGGGCTTCTGGTCGCGATCCTGGACGAGTACGCCGCCGATGACGGCGCGGACTTCGCGGAGGGTGTCGGCGCGGAGGCCGACCTTGGCGCGCATGAGGCGGAGGTTCTTCTTCTTGCCAAAGATCGCCATGGCGTCGGCGTCGAACTCCGGCGCGATGATGACTTCGGAGAAGATCTCGGCGATGGCCTCGGCGAGGCCCTTATCGATGGTGCGGTTGGCGACGATGATGCCGCCGAACGGGGCCTGCTTGTCGGTCTCGAAGGCCTTGTGCCAGGCTTCGAGGAGGGTGTCGGCCGAAGCCACGCCGCAGGGATTGGTGTGCTTCAGGATGCAGATCGTCGGGCGCTCGAACTCGCCGATGAGGTAGGTCGCGGCGGTGATATCGAGGATGTTATTATAGCTGAGTTCCTTACCCTGCAGCTGGTCAAAGGCCTCGTGGAAGGAGCCGTAGAGCGCGGCCTGCTGGTGCGGGTTCTCGCCGTAGCGGAGGCGCTGGGCGATGGGCAGGGTGGAGGTGAAGCGGGAGGGCAGGCCGAGGACGTTGCCGAGGCCGGGCTGGGCCTGGGATTCGAGGTAGTTGGCGATCGCGGCGTCGTAGGCCGAGGTGCGCTGGAAGACCTTGAGGGCGAGTTCGCGACGGAGTTCGCCGAGCGTCTCGGGGGCCTTCATCGCGGCGAGTACGCGCTCGTAGTCGGACGGGTCGGTGACGACGGAGACGGAAGCATGGTTCTTGGCCGCGCTGCGGAGCATCGACGGGCCACCGATGTCGATGTTCTCGATGGCGTCCTCGAAGGAGCAGTTCGGCTTCGCGACGGTGGCTTCGAACGGGTAGAGGTTCACGACGACGAGGTCGATGAGGTCGATGCCGTGCTTCTTGGCTTCGTCGAGGTGCTCCTGCGAATCGCGACGGCAGAGGAGTCCGCCGTGGACCTTCGGGTGCAGGGTCTTCACGCGGCCTTCCATGATTTCGGGGAAACCCGTGTGTTCGCTGACGTCGGTCACCGGCAGGCCGGCGTCGCGCAGCATCTTCGAGGTGCCGCCGGTCGAGAGGAGCTTGTAACCGTGTTCCTTGACGAGGGCCTGAGCGAAGGGCAGGAGGCCGGTCTTGTCGCTGACGGAGAGGAGGGCGATAGGCATGGTGAAAGAAAGGGAAGGGGTAGGGGGCGGGGGTGGGGTGGTCAAGGAAGCAGGAGGTGTTGATGGCGGTTAGCGGTTAGCGGTTGGCGGTTAGGGTGGGGTACGGGGGAGTGCGGTCTGAGCCCTGGTTTCTCTGGTTCTTCTGCTTTTTGCGTTTTCCAACCGCTAACCGCTAACCGCCAACCGCTTGGGCGTCCCGCCTCTCCATCATTGACGCTCCCGCCCTTTTTCCCTCCCTCCATCCAATGTCCACCGCTCTCCTGTTCTCCGGTCAAGGCGCCCAAGTCGTCGGCATGGGGAAGTCCCTGTACGAAGGCTCCGCCTCCGCCAAGGACCTCTACGACCGCGCCGCCAAGGTGCTGCCGTTCGACCTCCGTCAGGCCTGCTTCGAAGGCCCGGCCGAGCTCCTGACCGAGACCCGCGTCTGCCAGCCCGCCCTTTACGTCCAAGGTTACGCCATCGCCCAGATCCTCAAGGAGCGCGGCAAGCTCAATGACCTCAAGGCCTGCCTCGGTCTCTCCCTCGGTGAGCTGACTGCCTACGCCTTCGCCGGCGTCTGGGATTTCGAGACCGGCCTCAAGGTCGTCGCCGAGCGCGGTCGCCTGATGCAGCTCGCCTGTGATCAGACCAAGGGCGGCATGGCCGCGGTCATCGGCGGCACCCGCGAGGATATCTTCAAGCTCTGCGCCGCGTTCGACATCGACGCCGCGAACTTCAACTGCCCCGGCCAGGTCGTGATCTCCGGCGACGCCGACAAGGTCGCCCAGGCCGTCGCCCGCGCCAAGGAGTTCGGTGCCTTCAAGCTCGTGAAGCCCCTGGTCGTCGCCGGCGCCTACCACAGCCGCCTGATGGAGCCCGCCCGCCAGGCCTTCGAGGCCTTCCTGCAGGGCGTCGAATTCAAGCGCCCCCAGGTCACCGTCTACTCCAACACCACCGGCGGCACGCTCGCCGAGCCGGCCGATCTCCGCGCCGCGCTGGTCAAGCAGGTGGTCTCCTCGGTCCTCTGGGAAGACGATTGCAAGGCCGCGGCCGATACGGGCATCGCCCAGTTCTACGAATGCGGCCCCGGCGGCGTCTTGGCCGGTATGATGAAGCGTTCCGCACCCGCGGCCTCCGTGGCTTCGCTGCACGAGTTCGCCGATATTCCCGCCTAAAACCCCTTCCGGCGGGGGCTAACGCTGGACAAGCGCCCCGTCCGCAGTCCTATTAAGCCCTTTCCCTCTTTACCGTGTCCTTAGACCACATCCGCAACTTCTGCATCATCGCGCACGTCGACCACGGCAAGACGACCCTTTCCGACCGCCTGCTCGAGCACACGAAGACGATCGAGAAGCGCCAGATGAAGGAGCAGCTCCTCGACGCGATGGACCTCGAGCGCGAGAAGGGCATCACGATCAAGTGCCACCCGGTGACGATGAACTTCACCGCGCCGGACGGTAAGCAGTATATCCTCAACCTCATCGACACCCCGGGACACGTCGACTTCGCCTACGAAGTCTCGCGCTCCCTCGCCGCCTGCGAAGGCGCGGTGCTCCTGATCGACGCCTCCCAGGGCGTGGAAGCCCAGACCGTCGCCAACGCCACCCTCGCGATGAACCAGGGCCTCGAGATCGTCCCGGTCATCAACAAGGTCGACCTCCCGAGCGCCCGCCCGGAAGAAGCCCGCCGCCAGGTCGAGGACATCCTCACCATCCCCGCGCAGGACGCCGTCCTCGCCTCCGGCAAGTCCGGCATCGGCATCGACGAGATCTTCGCCGCGATCATCAAGCGCGTCCCGCCGCCCCGCTGGTCCGATTACCCGCAGCACCGCGCGCTGGTCTTCGATTCCCTCTTCGACTCCTACAAGGGCGTCATCAGTTACGTCCGCGTCTTCTCGGGCACCTTCAAGGCCGGCCAGACGATCGAGCTGATGTTCAACGGCGTCCGCTCCGTCATCAAGGAAGTCGGCGTGTTCTCGCCCAAGATGAAGCCGCAGGACGAACTCGGCCCCGGCTCCGTGGGATATATCGTCATCAACATCCGCGAAGTCGCGGACGTGAAGGTCGGCGACACGATCACCCTGGCCAGCGACCCCGCCAAGGAACCCGTCCCGGGCTTCAAGGAAGTCAGCCCGATGGTGTTCAGCGGCATCTACCCGCTCGACACGGCCGACTACGAGAAGCTCAAGACCTCGCTCGCCAAGCTCGCGATCAACGATTCTTCGCTGACCTACACCGCCGAGAGCTCGACCGCGCTGGGCTTCGGCTTCCGCTGCGGCTTCCTCGGCCTGCTCCACATGGAGATCGTCCAGGAACGCCTCCGCCGCGAATACGACCTCGACATCCTTTCGACCTATCCGTCGGTCGTCTACAAGGTCTACACCACCGACGGCGTGGAGCACATCCTCGACAATCCGGTGTCGATGCCCGACCCGTCCGCCATCGAGCACATCGAAGAGCCGACCATCCGCGCGAACATCCACATCCCCGGCACCTCGATCGGCGACATGCTGACGCTCGTCCAGGAGAAGCGCGGCATCTGCGAGCGCACCGAGACCATCGACGGCGACCGCGTCGTCCTCGTCTGCCTCCTGCCGCTCAACGAGATCCTCGTCGACTTCAACGACCGCATGAAGTCCATCACCCGCGGTTACGGTTCGATGGACTACGAGCTCGGCGAATACGTCACCTCGGACCTCGTGAAGATGGACATCCGCGTGAACGAGGAGCCGGTCGATGCTTTCTCCTCGATCGTGCACGCCTCCAAGGCCGAAGGCCGCGGTCGTAACCTTTGCGAGCGGCTCAAGGAGCTCCTCCCGCGCCAGCTCTTCAAGATCGCCATCCAGGCGGCCGTCGGCTCCAAGGTCATCGCCCGCGAGACCATCGGCTCGGTCGGCAAGGACGTGACCGCGAAGTGCTACGGCGGCGACATCTCCCGTAAGCGCAAGCTCCTCGACAAGCAGAAGGAGGGCAAGAAGCGCATGAAGCAGATCGGCAAGGTCGACATCCCGCAGGAAGCCTTCATCAAGATCCTTAAGAACGAGGGCTGAGGGCCCAGTTCGGGCTTTCCCTCCGGTCGGCGCCCGCTAGTTTGGGGGCGTCCCCCATGTCTTTCTACTACCGTCGCAAGCTCCGTAAGATCGGCAAGGCCTTGCTCGAAGGTTCGGAGAAGGTCCACCTCTACCGCGGCGACGTCCTGGCGCGCGAGGCCCTTAATGAGCAGCTCGAGCTGGCCGATAAGGTCCGTGCGGCGGTCAAGGACCGCACCCGCGAGATCACCGAGGTCGAGAGCTTGCTCAATCGCCTGCACGAGGTGCTCGTCCGCAACGGCGGCAAGATCTACCCGCTGACCTCCGGTACGGACTATACCGAGATGGTCGTGATGGCCGCGATCGTGGCCGGAGCCATCCGCAGCTTTTTCCTCCAGCCGTTCAAGATCCCGACGAATTCGATGTGGCCCACGTATAACGGCATGACCGCCGAAGTGCGCGCGCCTTCGGATCCGGTGCCGAGCCTCGCCCAGCAGGCCCTCGACAAGGTCCAGTGGACCTGGACTTACGCAATCCCCGCCGAGGCCACCGGTGAAATCGGTATTCCTCTTGGCAATCTGTATCCTGTTGGAAGATCTCGTACGTATGTTTTGTACGGTGGAACTCCGGATAAGGATAGGGGTATACTCGGGACTGGCTTGTTTCCTTCTAATGTCGAGAAGCACACTCTCATCATAGGAGGCATTAATCAGACGATTACTGTCCCTGCCTCATTCAACTTCCATGCCGTACTTCTCCGGACGTTCTTTCCCGAGGAATCTAAGGAACAATTGAAACGTCAGGATGGTGATCGGTGGGAGAAAGTCATTGATAATGCTCGACTAGCTGGCCGTATAAAAGACGGACCTTATGGCTCTGTTTTGATGACAGGAATGCGTGCGACTGCTGGTCAAGTTTTCCTCAATTTTGATATTCGCACGGGTGACATGCTCTTCGTGGACCGGATGTCCTATCATTTCGTCGACCCATCCCGCGGCGATACGTTCGTCTTCCGGACTAATAACATTCCGGGTCTATTTAAAGACGGGCGTCCGTCTCAGGATTACTACGTGAAGCGTCTCGCCGGCGTTCCCGGGCAGAAGCTGCGCGTGGGTGACAACGGCGAGCTCTTCGTCGACGGCAAGGTGGTAACTTCTCCTGAGCCTATGGTGCTGAACAGCCAGCGCGCGATGGACCAAGGTTATTACGGTTATCTTCCTGAATATGGAGGTGAAGAAGAATTCCGCATTCATTTGTATAAAGATCATACCGTTAAGCAGGGGTATTATTTTGCGATGGGGGATAATTCTGCTGGAAGTTATGATTCCCGCGGCTGGGGCGAAGTGCCCGCCAAGGATGTCGTCGGCAAACCGCTCTTCATCCTGCACCCCTTCACCTCCCATTGGGGGCCGGCGAAGTGATTAAGGGGTAGGGGCAGGGGTTGGGGTAGGAGATAGAGTATTGAGTATGGAGTATCGAGTAACGGGGTAGTGATGTCTTG
>Ga0208597_1000865_pt1 | contig 11886 bp, 6 predicted proteins | sample LakMenEpi05May12_FD_150673 | JGI IMG/M metagenome (GOLD analysis project Ga0208597, IMG submission 150673) | Freshwater microbial communities from Lake Mendota, WI - 05MAY2012 deep hole epilimnion (SPAdes) | ecosystem: Environmental > Aquatic > Freshwater > Lake > Epilimnion/Euphotic zone ...
GCAAGTGTAAAAGCACCAACAAAAATCACAACACCAAAAGTAACCGAACCCATAAAACCAAAACCTTCAAAATCAACTTCGGATGCATTATCAAATCTTTTAAACGGCAATAAAAAAGGTGATGGCGATGATAAAACTGGAGGAAATAAAGGTAGTTCTAATGGATCAACTTCTAGTAATTCATATAATGGTGGTAGCGGAAACGGAACAGGCTCAGATGGCGGAAACGGCTCAGGACAAGGAATTGGAAGCGGAAGTGGCTACGGAAGTGGCAATGGAAGCGGCACTGGTTCTGGAAACGGAAATTATCAACTAGGAAATAGAAAAGCATTGAGTAAACCACAACCAAACTACACTTGTAACGAGCAAGGAGTTGTTGTGGTTCAAATAACTGTTGACCAAAATGGAATAGTAGTTGATGTAAAATCAGGAATAAGAGGAACAACCAACTCAGCGAGATGTTTATTAGACCAGGCAGAGATTGCTGCAAAAAAAACCAAATGGGAATCTGATAATGCTGCACCAGTAAAACAAGTTGGAAAAATTATCTATAACTTCAAATTAACCGAATAATATTCGGTTTTTTTATTTATGAACTATCAAGAAACAGTCAAATGGATGTTTGAGCAATTGCCTATGTACCAGCATCAAGGTGCTTCAGCTTATAAAAAGGATTTAACTAACACGCTATTGTTGGCAAATTATCTTGGTAATCCAGAAAAAAAAATAAAGTGTGTACATGTTGCTGGTACAAATGGTAAAGGTTCTAGTTCACACATGCTTGCTTCAATATTTCAAGAAGCTGGTTACAAAACAGCACTTTATACTTCACCGCATCTAAAAGATTATCGTGAAAGAATAAAAATTAATGGAAAAGAAATTCCAGAAGATTTTGTTTGTGAATTTATAGCAAAACACCAATCTTTTTTTGAAGGAAACTCGTTAAGTTTTTTTGAAATGACAGTAGGTTTAGCTTTTGATTATTTTGAAAAAGAAAAAGTTGATATTGCTATTATTGAAGTTGGGATGGGTGGTCGATTAGATTCTACCAATATCATTACACCTTTGCTTTCTATAATTACAAATATTGGACTAGATCATACACAATTTTTGGGAACAACATTTAAAGAAATTGCAGGTGAAAAAGCAGGAATCATAAAAAACCAAGTCCCAGTTGTTATAGGTGAGTATATAAATGAAACTAAACCAGTTTTTATTGCTAAAGCACAAGAAACTAATTCAGAAATATATTTTGCAAGTGAGTTAATCAATAAAGAATACGCATCATCGTTAAAAGGCGATTATCAAAAATATAATAAAAAAACAGTTTTGCAATCAGTAAAAGTGGTTCAAGAAAAATATGATTATAAAATTTCTGAAACTAATATAAAGAATGGTTTCTTGAATGTAATTGAAAATACAGGCTTACAAGGTCGTTGGCAACTATTGAAAGAGAATCCAAAAGTAATTTGCGATACCGCACATAATAGACACGGATTGGAAATTGCATTGAATCAAATAGAAAAAGAGAAATTTAAACAATTACACATTGTTTTAGGAGTTGTAAATGACAAAGATTTGGATGAAATTTTGCCTTTATTTTCCAAAAAAGCAAAATATTATTTTTGTAAACCAAATATTCCGCGAGGTTTGGATGCAGAGGTTTTAAAGAAAAAAGCAACTTTATATGGATTAATTGGCAAAACATTTGATTCAGTTTCAATAGCTTACCGCGAAGCCTTACTAAATGCATCAGATGCTGATTTTATTTATATAGGGGGAAGCACTTTTGTAGTAGCAGAAGTTTTATAAAAAATGTTTGTAGAATAAAAAATAAGCTTTATATTTGCACCCTGATTAAGAGAAATCGAAATCAAGATAAAAGGGCGATTAGCTCAGCTGGTTCAGAGCACCTCGTTTACACCGAGGGGGTCGGGGGTTCGAACCCCTCATCGCCCACAAGAAAAAAACTCTTCAATTTTTGAGGAGTTTTTTTTTGTTTTACAAGAACTCTAAAGTTCTTTCCAATGCCATTCCTCTTGAACCTTTTATCAAGATAGATTTATTTCTAATTGGAGTGTTTTTTATAAATTCTGCAAGATCATCAAAAGATTTATAAAACTTAAAATGCGAATAATCAACTTTAATTGAGTAAAAATCTTTTCCTATAAAATAACAATCTAAATTTGATTCATTTTCTAACATTTTAACTATCAATTGATGTTCTTTTAGGCTTTCGCTTCCTAACTCAAACATATCTCCAATAATAATTACTTTATAATTTTTATTTAATTGAATAAAATTTTCTAAAGCTACTTTCATGCTACTTGGGTTTGCATTATAGGCATCTAGAATGATTTCATTTGTGTTTTTTACAATCAATTGTGATCTATTGTTTTCGGGAATATAACCTTCAATAGCTTCTTTAATTTCATTATTAGAAATGCCAAAATAGTTTCCAATAGTTACTGCAGCATTAATATTATTTGCGTTATACAATCCAATCAAATGAGATTTTACTTGAGTTTGATTAAACTCAATGCAAACAAATGGGTTAGCAGTACAATTCTTGATAAAAATTGTAGAATTGATATCTTTTTGACCAAAAGTTATTTTTTCAATACCCTCAGATTTTTCAACCTGAATAGTATCATCAAGATTAACAAAAACTTTTTTATTGTTACTTCTCAAACAGTTGTACATTTCACTTTTACCCTTAATAACGCCATCAATTCCGCCAAAACCTTCTAAATGCGCTTTTCCAAAGTTGGTAATATATCCATAATCAGGTTGAGTCAAATCACATAGAAACTCAATTTCTTTTTGATGATTAGCTCCCATTTCAACTATTCCAATTTCAGTTTTTTTATTAAATGAAAGTAGTGTCAATGGTACTCCAATATGATTGTTTAAGTTTCCAACTGTAGCTTTTACATTGAATTTCTTTGCAAGAACCACATTAATTAACTCTTTAGTAGTTGTTTTGCCATTACTACCTGTCAAAGCAATAATAGGAAGATTTAAATAGTGTCGGTGGTATTTGGCTAGCTCTTGAAGGGCTTCTAGGCTATTTGAAACAAGTATTGTGCGCTCATCAATATAGTAGCTGTTATTATCAATAATTACAAACAATGCCCCTTTACTTAATGCTTCTTGCGCGAAAGTATTTGCATCATAATTTTCTCCTTTTATAGCAACAAATAAAGAATTTTTTTCAATCTTTCTTGTATCAATAGAAACAGAAGAACATTTTAAAAATAAATTATGTATTTCTTGAATCGTCATTTTAAAAATAAATTTAAAAATAAAAGCCCTAACTAAAGGGCTTTTATAATATAGTATCAATAAATATTAATTTCTTGGTCTTTTCTTTTTGTCAGCTTTAGGACCAACTCTAGACATTGCACAACGGAAACCTATATAGTCAGTTGCCATATCTTGTGGAAAATATCTTCTTTGTGCTGGGTCTAGCCAATAAGCTCTATCTCTCCAAGAACCTCCTTTATAAACTCTTACGTCATCATTTACTAAAGTTGTTCTTTTGCTAGATCTGTCATATTTTCTAACCATGTTTCCTAAACTGTCAGTTGTAACATTATGTTTAGGAGAATCGTACATTGCATGCTTATCTTTAGTTTTGGCATCATCATCTTCTGATCCAAAATCAAAATATCTAGTAGATTGTTTATCACCATCTCTGTAATTTCTGTTATCAGATTTGTCGAAGTTTTGTCTTAAGTAAGTTTCTTTTTCATCAACAGGAACTCTAGCTATTTCTCCCGGGAAAGTTCTTGCTATAATTTTACCATTAGACAATGTGTCAAAAGTTTGAGTTTCGGCAGTAACAATTTCTACTTTACCGTCATCACCTATTTTATTTTTCATGTAAACATTACCTCTGAAGTAGTTGAAATCATTTGCTTCGTCATCAACCATTGGTCTGTAAACATCCGCAACCCATTCTGCAACGTTACCTGCCATATCATACAATCCAAAATCATTTGGAGCATAAGATTTAACAAACTGAGTAATATCAGCTCCATCATCAGACCAACCTGCTAATCCGCCGTAATCACCTTTACCTTGTTTAAAGTTAGCCAATTGATCACCTTTAACTTGACGTTTTCCTGAACGAGTATAAGAACCTGACCAAGGATATTTCTTTTGACCTTTGTAAATGTTATATTCTCTTTGCCCAACATCTGCCGCAGCTGCATATTCCCATTCGGACTCAGTTGGAAGTCTATATTCTGGCAAAATTAATCCAGAAGATCTTCTTGCATACACATTAACGCTGTCTTTTGCAGACTTAACCATTCCTCTTTTTAGTACAATTTCTTCATTTCCACCAAAAGTTTTTGTTGGAGCGGCAAGATAAGTTTCCGTACTAAAAGTAGATTCAGCTTTTGTATCTGTTACTTTAGCATCTTTTTTAAGATATCTAGCGTCTTCAAGAGTTTTTTCGTTAACACGGTCTGTTCTCCATTTGCTAAACTCAACTGCTTGAATCCAGTTAACGCCTACTACCGGGTATTTAGCATATGCTGGATGTCTCAAATAGTTATTAGTCATAGTTTCATTATAACCTAATCTATTTCTCCAAACTAAAGTATCTGGCAAAGCACCGTCATAAATATTTCTGTAATTTTCTTGTTCTGGAGGGAAAACTCTTTTTAACCACTCAAGATATTCAAAGTACATAAGATTGGTAACTTCAGTTTCATCCATATAGAATGACTGAACGTGTTGCTGTGTTGGACTATTATTCCAATCGTGCATTACATCATCTTGAACTTTTCCCATTGTAAAGGTTCCGCCTTCAACCATAACCAATCCTGGAGCAGTAGCCTGCTTTTTAAAATTAGAAGCGTACTGAAAACCTCCTTTTTTGTCATTAATCTTCCATCCTGTTGCACTCGAAGTGTTTTTGGTGTCTTTTCCTTTTCCACAACTAGTCATAAGACCTAGAGTTATTACTAATGATAGTAACGACTTGACAATCATAATTTTGTTTACTTTCATACTTTTAGTAGGTAATAAATTTTGGGTGCAAGTTAACAATTAACATTTAATTTGCAACACCTTTTTTTAAAAAATAGCTTTTAATCGACAAAACAATGCTTACATCGAATATTAATAACGCAAAAGTTACTCAAATAGTATATAATTGAATTAAAAAAATTAATTTTACATTCTTAATACTATTTCAAAAAAAAAATCGTTTTTACTTCGATGAAAAATACCATTTTACTATTTATTCTATTTCTATATACTTTTTCTTTTGGTCAAAAGAAAGAAACTGTCACTATTAATTGGAGTAACAAAACCGAGTACATGGTTGGGGAAACCAAAATGACAATTCCTCAATTTGATGTTAGAAATTTTCTTTTTGATATAAATTCAAAAGAATTATTTTATGCTCTCAAAATTCCCTCAGAAAAATTTATTGACGAAAAATCGCTTATCATATCTAATGTTTCTTTTGAAATAATTTCCCAAGCAAGTTTGGTCGATTTAAATAACGCCTTAATTCCATCTAAAATTGAAGCAAGTATTTTTAATAATTACTCTCGAAATAAAATTATCTCCCGACTACAAATTTCACCTATAATTAAAGAAAATGGCATTTATAAAAAAGTGATTTCTTTTGATTACAGCTTCAATTATACCAATTCATATACTAACAGAAGAATGTCAATGAATCCAACAAATTCTGTATTGGCAACTGGAGAATGGTATCGCTTTTATATACAAAAATCTGGTGTATATTTTGTTTCTAAAAGTTTTTTGAAAAGCTTAGGTGTGAATGTTGATGATATTGACCCAAAAAAAATTCAATTATATGGAAACGGTGGCAGAATGCTCCCATTAAAAAACAGTACAATTTACCCCGACGATTTAACAGAAAATGCTATACAAGTTATTGGTGAAAACGATGGTGTTTTTAATGATTCAGACGGAATTTTATTTTATGGAGAAGGAATAGATAATTGGAATGATGAAAGCCAAACAAATGGAAATTTATATGCCGACAAATCTTATTATTATATAACAATTTCTAATGTTGACGGAAAAAGAATTCCTGAAAACATTCAACCAACTGAAAATAGCACTTTAACTATTATAGATTTTGACGACTCTCAATTTCACGAAGTTGACAATGTAAATGTTGGTAAAGTAGGACGAACTTGGTTTGGAGAAGATTTTGACACTCAAAACATTCAAAACTTTAACTTCTCTATTCCTAACATAGCTCCATCTACAAGTATTGCTATTTCTACTCATCTAGCAGCAAAATCTACTAGTAGCTGTTCATTCAAGATTGAAGCAAACAATCAATTATTATCTACGCCTTCAATTAGTGCGGGCGATGGCAAACTCCCAAAAGACACAACTTTTTCATCTTCTTCAATACCTCCAGCCGAGAGTTTAAATATAAAATTGACTTTTAATAATAATGGTGTTCCTACTGCCAATGGTTATTTAGATTATATAAATATAAAGTATAAACGAATACTAATTGGAAATGGCAAACAATTTAGATTTCAAAATAATGCAACAGGAACTAATTCCGTGAAAGAATATCAAATTTCTAATGCTACAGGAATTGGACAAGTTTGGGATATAACTGATATATATAATGTTTCAAAATATACAAATAATGCACAATCTTCTTTTTCGTTTAAATCAAACGCAACTGATGTCAGAAAATATATAGCTGTTTCAGGAAATGATTTATATTCCCCTCAAAGAGAAAGCCAATCTAAAGTCTCCAATCAAAACTTGAAAGGCACTATTTTCAAAAATGCTCAAGGAACTCTACAAGATATTGATTACTTAATAATCACTCCTTCTATTTTCTATAATCAAGCGGAAAGATTGGCAAATTTTCATAGAAATTATTCTTTGCTAAATGTAAAAGTAGTTACTTTAGAAAGTATTTACCCTGAATTTTCTTCTGGAAAACAAGATGTTGCAGCCATTCGCAATTTTATAAAATATGTATATAACAATGCTTCTTCACCAGAAAAAAAGGTTAAATATGTAAATATGTTTGGTGATGCGTCATATGATTTTAAAAACAGAATAGCAAACAATACTAATTTTGTTCCAATTCTACATTCTATATATAGTTATTCTTTAAATGAGTCAGCATTTGCAAGCGATGATTTCTTTGTTTACATGGACGATAACGATGGGTATGTGAAAAATGGAACTGCGAATGACAATTTAATTGGAGATATGGACATTGCTATTGGCAGAATGATTGCCAATTCTACTCAACAAGCTGATGAGTTGGTTACAAAAGTTATAGAATACCATGACTTCAAATCATACGGAAATTGGAGAAATAACTTTGTCATTATTTCAGATGACGCAGATACAACTGGTGATAGCACTTTGCAAGTTCAGCTTAATCAGCTAGCTGACGAAATAGTAACAGAAAAACCATTTATGAACTCCAAGAAAATTTTACTTGATTCATATGTTCAAGAAACTTCTGCCGGCGGAAAAAGATACCCACAAGCCAGAAAAGATATTTTTAATGCATTTGAAAACGGGGCATTGGTATTCAATTACCTTGGTCATGGAGGTGAAGATGGTTTATCGCAAGAAAGAATTTGGGAAAAATCAGATGGACAAAACCTTAATAACCGTTATAAATACCCTTTATTTATAACTATTACTTGCGATTTTTCAAGGTTTGACAACCCATCCAGACCAACAGGTGGCGAATATACTTTTTGGAATCCAAAAGGAGGTGCTATTGCCATGCTCACTACAGTTAGAGAGATTGGACAATTTACTGGTGAACAATTTAACTTTGACATTACCAAATATGTGTTTTCATACGATACAAATGATTATGTATCTATTGCAGAAGCCCTACGATTAGCAAAAAATGATTATAATGGAGGTGTAAAAATTGTTGCCTGTCTTGGCGACCCAGCATTAATGCTTGCTATGCCAAAACCCCAAGTGAAATTAACTAAAGTAAATGACATTCCTATTTCACAACCTATTGAAGACTTTAAAGCACTCTCTTTCATAAAAATTAATGGAGAAGTTACCGACGAAAATGGCGTTCTTTTAACTAGTTACAACGGAGAAGTTGCTATACAAATTTTTGACAAACAAATTGTTCGAACTACATTAAATAATGATTTTAAGAATTCTGTAATGAATTTTAATACCCTTGGCGAGACCATTTTTAGAGGAAATGCCACTGTAGTAAACGGGAATTTTGAATTCGGATTTGTTGTTCCAAGAGATATTACAATAGCTGTAGGGAATGGCAAAATGAGTTTTTACGCTAAAAGAAATAACATTTTACTAGACAAAACAGGTTATAACACCACTATAAAAATTGGTGGTGTAAACCTAAACGCTCCAACTGACAATACAGCTCCAACGGTAAAATTATACATGAATGACAAAACATTTATATCTGGCGGAATTACAAATGAATCACCAATATTCTTAGCTTTTCTTGAAGATGAAAATGGAATTAACACAGCAAGCGGTATTGGTCACGATATAATTGCAATTTTAGACGGTGACGAAACTAACCCGATCAAGTTGAACGATTATTACGAAACCGAATTAGACAATTACAAATCAGGAAAACTAAAATATCCTTTTCGAAATTTAGCTATTGGACTACATACAATCACTTTTAAAGCTTGGGACGTTTATAACAATCCTATTTCTGCCGAAATTCAATTTATAGTTGTTGGCGATGATTCAGTAACGCTTACTAATGTTTTGAATTATCCAAATCCGTTTGTAAATTATACACAATTTTGGTTTACACATAACAAGCCTTTTGAACCACTCGATGTTCAAGTACAAATTATGACTATAACAGGAAAAGTTATTTGGACAAAAAATCAAGTTGTAATGACTGATGGTTTCTTGTCAAAAGAAATCTCATGGGATGGAAAAGACGACTTTGGAGACAAGATTGGAAAAGGTGTTTATATCTACAAATTAACCGTCAAATCAACAATTTCAAATTCTAAAACAGAAAAATTTGAGAAACTTGTAATACTTTAATAAAATACTATATTTGTAATTATTTAAAAATGTAAAATGAAGAAGATTTTAATACTATTAGTTAGCACATTATTAATACAACAAATTACTGCTCAAGAAACTCCAACAAGAGTTATTACTACTGGAGTTCCGTTTCTAATGATTGCAGCCGATGCACGTTCTGCCGGTATGGGTGATCAAGGTGTTGCTACATCAGCTGATGCATTTTCTCAACAATACAATCCGGCAAAATATGCATTTTCTCTTGAAAAACAAGGATTTTCAATAAGCTATACTCCTTATTTATCTGAATTAGTAAACGATATTTCACTAGGTCAAGTAAATTATTTCAACAGAATTAGTGAGTACAGTGCTTTCTCAAGCAGCTTAAGATATTTTAGCTTAGGTGAAATTAATTTAACAAATAATGAAGGTGTTGATCAAGGAATTGTAAAACCTGCAGAATTTGCAATTGATGGTGCTTATGCACTAAAATTAAGTGACCGTTTTTCAATGTCTGTTGGAGGACGTTTCATTAGTTCAAATTTAAGACTTGCTTCTGAAGGACGAAGTAATGTTGCAGCAAACTCATTCGCAGTTGATGTAGCTGGTTTTTATCAATCTGAAGAAATTGCTTTTAATGATTTTAATGGGCGTTGGAGAGCAGGATTCAATTTTCAAAACTTAGGTCCTAAAATTAGCTATGATGAAGAGCAAAGTGATTTAAATTCAAACTTTTTGCCTTCGTTATTAAGATTGGGCGCAAGTTTCGATTTTATCCTAGATGATTACAACAAAGTTTCGCTAAGTACCGAATTTACAAAACTACTAGTTCCTACTCCTCAAGTTCCAGGTATTCCAGTTGACACAAATGGAGATGGAGATTTTGATGATGCTGAAGACATAACTCAAGATGAACAAAATTCTATAACAAGAGAGAACTACAACGGTATAGGTTGGTCATCCGGAATTTTCAAATCATTCAACGATGCACCAGATGGTTTTTCAGAAGAATTAAAAGAAGTTACTTACTCAATTGGATCAGAATATATGTATCAAGATTCTTTTGCTATGCGACTTGGTTATTTCCACGAAAGTCCAGTAAAGGGAGCAAGACAATACTTTACACTAGGAGCAGGTTTTAAATATAGCGCAATTAAAGTAGATGTTTCCTATTTATTTTCAGCTTCTAAAGTTAAAAATCCATTAGAAAATACGCTTCGATTCTCATTGAGCTTTGCTTTTGGAGACAAATATGATGAATATTAAAAAACAATAAATTAAATAACAATCCAAATTTCTAATCGAAGTTTGGATTTTTTTTCCTCTATAACTAATGAAAGAAATTAACATTAACACCACTATTTCAGTTTTCAACGGAATTAATGAATTGACTGAAGAAATTCAAAATTTAATGAGTCAAGCCATTGAAACACGCAAAAATGCTTATGCTCCTTATTCTAATTTTAGAGTTGGTGCTGCAATATTACTAGATAATGGAAAAATTGTTTTAGGTTCTAATCAAGAAAATGCTGCTTATCCATCAGGCTTATGTGCCGAACGAGTAGCAATTTTTCAAGCTGGAGCTATTTATCCAAATGCTAAAATCGTTAAATTAGCAATTACAGCAGCATCGGATACTAATCCAACGTTATTTCCAATTCCACCATGCGGCGCATGTCGTCAATCAATTGCAGAATACGAGTTCAAACAAGATACTCCTATCGAAATTTATTTCATGGGTGAATCTGGAGAAGTTTATAAATCAAATTCAATAAATAATTTATTGCCGCTTTCATTTGACAAAACATCTTTGTAAGCTATAACGATATAGTTGATATTTAAGAATAAACAGTTATTAAAAAATGCTATTTTAATTCTGAATTATTTTTACTTCTACTATCAATATCTTACTTTTGCAATTCGCAAATTTAATAATTCGCAATTTGTGATACGATTACAATACATTTAATCAACGTAATTCATTAAAAAATGAAACCAATTACAAAAGAAACCTACCTTCAATGGTACGAAGAAATGCAGTTCTGGAGAAAATTTGAAGACAAATTAGCCGCTGTATATATTCAACAAAAAGTTAGAGGATTTTTACATTTATATAATGGTCAAGAAGCAGTTCTTGCTGGAGCAATACACGCAATGGACTTGTCTAAAGACAAAATGATTACTGCTTATCGTAATCACGTTCAGCCTATCGCAATGGGTGTTGATCCTAAAAAAGTAATGGCAGAACTTTACGGTAAAGTAACTGGAACATCAAAAGGAATGGGGGGTTCTATGCACATTTTCTCTAAAGAACACGGTTTTTATGGCGGTCATGGTATTGTGGGTGCACAAATTCCAGTAGGAGCAGGAATGGCTTTTGCCGATAAATATTTTGAAACTGGTGGTGTTACTTTAACCTATTTTGGTGATGGTGCAGCACGTCAAGGTTCACTTCATGAGGCTTTTAATATGGCTATGCTATGGAAACTTCCAGTAGTATTCATTTGTGAAAATAATGGATATGCCATGGGAACTTCTGTAGAAAGAACTGCAAATCACACAGATATTTGGAAACTAGGTTTAGGATACGAAATGCCATGTGGACCAGTTGACGGAATGAATCCTGTAAAAGTTGCTGAAGCTATGCAAGAAGCAATTGATAGAGCACGTCGTGGTGACGGACCAACATTTTTAGAAATGAAAACCTACCGTTATAGAGGTCACTCAATGTCGGATGCTCAATTGTATAGAACAAAAGACGAAGTGGAAGAGTATAAAAAAATCGATCCTATTACTCAAGTTCTAGACATTATAAAGGAGAAAAAATACGCAACAGATGCTGAAATT
>Ga0208597_1000866_pt1 | contig 11874 bp, 9 predicted proteins | sample LakMenEpi05May12_FD_150673 | JGI IMG/M metagenome (GOLD analysis project Ga0208597, IMG submission 150673) | Freshwater microbial communities from Lake Mendota, WI - 05MAY2012 deep hole epilimnion (SPAdes) | ecosystem: Environmental > Aquatic > Freshwater > Lake > Epilimnion/Euphotic zone ...
AAGCAACATCGGGATTGTCGCGGTATTTTTCCGCCATCGCCTTGACCATCGATTGAGATAACGTGCATGACTCAGGCTGGGTGACACTTACCGAATTGACGATCCAAACTTTGCCTTGCAACGAGTCCAATCCCGAGCGCTGCCCATCTTGACGAACTACGGGGAGATTGTGACGCAATTCGCCAACGTAAGAAGGACGATCTTCCCGATTCGCATTTTTGGCAAAACGGGCATAGGCAGAAATGATTCCAATGCCGCCCATGATCGCGAACGCCGTCAAGATCAACGCAGTTCTGCGAAGTTTTTTTTCATCCCGTTCTACCGGAACCAGTTGGCCTGTAATTTTTCCCATGGGCGGGGAGAAAATAGCCGGATTCTGCCACAACGCAAGCCCCCACCGAAAAATCTTTCAAATCATCATATCGCGATGCGTTGATATATGCTTGCCAAATGATCGACCATCCGCTAGCGTTTCGCCATGCCGCAACCTGACCCTACCGCTGAATTGACCGCCGCCTTGAAGGAACGCATTCTCGTTCTGGATGGAGCCATGGGCACAACCATCCGCACCTACGGATTGAGCGAAGAACAAGCTCGCGGCAAACGTTTTGCCGACAGCAAAAAGGACATTCTCAACAACGGCGACATCCTCACGTTGACCAATCCTGAGGTAATCGGCGACATCCATAAACGCTTTTATGAAGCCGGTTCGGACATTGTGGAGACGAATAATTTCTCGGCCACCTCAATTTCGCAGTCGGAATTTTTCGTCGATGACCCGCGCGAGCACGGCGGAAAAAAAGATCCAGAATTTTTCCAAGGGATCATCGAGGATTCGTTCCTGCGCGATTTGGCATGGGAAATCAACGTCGAATCGGTTCGTCTTGCCCGCAAGTGGGCCGACAACATCGGCTCCGACACAGGTCGCAAACGCTATGTCGCTGGTGCGATCGGACCACTCACGGTGTCGTTAACCAACTCGCCCGATGCGAATGACCCAGGCTTCCGTGTGATCACTTTTGACCAAGTGCTCGTCGCCTACAAGGAGCAAGTGCGTGCCTTGATCGAAGGAGGCTCGGACTTGCTGATGGTCGAGACGATTTTCGATTCACTGAATGCCAAAGCCGCACTCGTCGCGATCCAAGACGTATTTGCCGAGGACAAAATTTCGCTACCGATCATCGTCTCGGCTGCTGTCGGTCGCGGTGGCGAAACCATGATTTCCGCGCAGACATCGGAGGCCTTATGGAATGCTGTCGCCCACGTTAATCCGCTCGCGATTGGATTGAATTGCTCGCTCGGGCCCGACCTGATGAAGCCGTTTCTCGAGGAGCTTTCGAACTGCGCTACCACGCATATTTCCTGCTATCCCAATGCCGGCTTGCCCAACCCCTTGACGCCAACAGGCTTTGACATGACACCCGATGACATGAACCGCTGGCTGGCCGACTTTGCGAACTCGGGGCTGCTCAATTTTGCAGGTGGCTGCTGTGGCAACACGCCCGAACACGTCGCAGCCATCGCCAAAGCCGTGCAGCACGTCGCCCCTCGCCCTGTTCCTAGTCTTGGCTAACCAAATGAAATCAACGAACCGCAAAGTCGCTAAGGTCGCAGAGACGAACGCTGAGTTTCTCTCAATCAATTCCTCTTTTTCTCCGCGTTTTTCTCTAAAAACTCTGCATCTCTGCGTTTCGTTACATAAACATCACTAGCATGATCCATTCCGCCAAGACACTGAACCAACTCTCACACCAAGTTATCGCTGCAGCCATGGATGTGCACCGGGAATTTGGATGCGGCTTGCTTGAACGGGTTTATGAATCAGCTCTTGCTTACGAATTGAAACAACGCGGCATCGCTTTTGAAAGACAAAAACCTGTTCCCATTCGCTATAAAAACATTTTACTTGATGATGAAGGATTCAAAATGGATTTATGTGTCGAAAACTCAATCATCATCGAGTTAAAAACAGTCCCACAATTGCTGCCCATTCATAGTGCCCAATTACAAACATATCTCCGACTTTCCGACATGCGTCTTGGTCTACTCATGAATTTCAATGTCGTCCTTTTGAAGGAGGGCATCAAACGTGTGGTTCACAATTTTCCAGAAGACGAAACTACTTCTATTCAACTCTAATTTTCATCATGAATACCATTCCCCGCATCCTGCGACTTTCTGGCTCACAGCCATACAATCACACGCCCGACAAAAATTTCCTGATGATCGGCGAGCGCACCAACGTGGCTGGTTCGCCAGCGTTTGCGAAATTGATTCGCGCAGGAAAACTCGAAGACGCACTCGAAGTCGCGCGCCAACAAGTCGAAAACGGTGCCAACGTAATCGACATTTGTTTTGACGATGGACTCATTGATGGCAAGGCGATGATGGCGCGTTTCTTGCAACTTTTGCAAAGCGAACCTGACATCGCCAAAGTGCCGATCATGGTCGATTCCTCAAAATGGGAGATCTTGGAAGAGGGCATCAAATACTTGCAGGGCAAGGGCATCGTCAACTCGATCTCGCTCAAAGAGGGCGAAGAAAAATTCAAAGAATGCGCGCGGCACATCAAGAAATTTGGCGCCGCCGTAGTCGTCATGGCATTCGATGAAAAAGGTCAAGCCGCCACCTACGAAGAAAAGATCCGCATTTGCGAGCGAGCCTATCGAATTCTTGTCGATGAAGTGCATTTCCCGCCACAGGACATCATTTTCGACCCCAACATTCTCACCGTCGCCACTGGCATCGAGGAGCACAATTCTTATGCGCTCGATTTCATCAATGCCACTCGCTGGATCAAAGAGAACCTGCCCTACGCCAAAGTCAGCGGCGGCGTCTCAAACATTTCCTTTTCCTTCCGCGGCAACAACGTAATGCGCGAGGCGATGCACTCAGTGTTCCTTTATCACGCCTGCAAGGCCGGCATGGACATGGGCATTGTCAATGCAGGCATGCTCGAAGTCTATGATCAGATTCCTACCGAGTTGTTAGAGAAAGTCGAGGACGTGATTCTCAATCGCCGCCCCGATGCCACCGAGCGTTTGTTAGATTTAGCCGAGTCCTTTAAAAACGTCACTGGCAAGAAGATCGAAGAAGACCTTTCATGGCGCAATGAGCCTGTCGAAAAACGCCTAGAGTATGCATTGCTCAAAGGCATCGACCGTTTCATCGATGAAGATACCGAGGCGGCACGACTCAAGTATGGTGTACCCTTGAAGGTGATCGAAGGTCCCTTGATGGATGGCATGGGCGTTGTTGGCGACCTTTTTGGCGCAGGCAAAATGTTCCTGCCACAAGTAGTGAAATCGGCGCGCGTGATGAAAAAATCCGTCGCTTGGCTCGAACCATTCATGGAGGCAGAAAAAGCTGCCAAAGCCTTAGCCAACCCCGATGCGGAAGTAGAATCATCATCCGCCGGAAAATTCCTCATCGCCACCGTGAAGGGCGATGTGCATGACATCGGCAAAAACATCGTTGGTGTGGTGCTCTCGTGCAATGGCTTCGAAGTCACCGACATGGGCGTCATGGTTTCTTGCGATAAAATCCTCACCAAAGCCCGCGAAATCGGCGCCGACATTATTGGGCTATCTGGACTCATCACCCCATCACTCGATGAAATGGTGCACGTCGCCAAGGAGATGGAAAAAGCCGGCATGACCACACCGCTACTGATCGGCGGAGCCACCACTTCTGCCGCCCACACCGCCATCAAAATTGCCCAACATTATTCTGGCCCTGTGGTGCACGTGCTCGACGCCTCGCGTTCCGTCCCCGTCACCACATCGCTGCTTTCCGCTGATCAACGCGCAGAATTCGCACGCGCCAATCGCGAAAAACAGGAAAAAGTTCGCATCGACTTCGAAAAGGGAGTGAACAAAAAAGCGACCATTTCGTTAGAGAAAGCTCGCTCTCTGAAATTCACTTGCGACTGGGACAACTACCAACCAGCCGTGCCTGAGTTTCTCGGCACTCGTGTCATCGAGAATCAATCGCTGCGCGAGCTCGCGAATTACATCGACTGGACTCCCTTTTTCCATGCATGGGAAATCCGCGGCGTTTGGCAACCCGAGACGCAAACTCTCAAAACCCAGAACGCAGGTGGAGCGGAAGAAGCGAAAAAAATTCACGCCGAGGCACTGGAACTCATTGAACGCATCATCGCTGAAAAACGCTTCACCGCGCGGGGTATTTACGGATTTTTCCCCGCCAACGCTACGGGCGACGACATCATCGTCTGGAATGATCCAGAACGCAGCGCCGAGCGATGCCGTCTTCACACACTACGCCAACAACTCGATAAATCCTCCGGTAAACCCAACGTTGCCCTTGCAGACTTTTTGGCACCCGTGCCGGAGGCGTCTCGCCTCCCAGCCTCCCCATCATTCAAGCCAACCTATCTCAAAGAAAATAAACCAGTCCAAAAAGATCGATCTCACCCATTACCCCACTGGACGCAATCAGGACGAACGTATGCTGTTACATTTCGATTAGAAGGCACCATCCCTGTATCCGTTCTGCAAGAATACCTCGAAGAAAAGCAACAGCTCATAGACCAGCTAAATGAAGCGCAAGAGTCAAAACAGTTAGCTGAAATCAGCGCGACGCGAAAAGCGATTGCGGAACTTTACAGCAGTAGCATTGAAAAAATTCTCGATCAGGGAATGGGAGATGCATGGATGAAGCAACCAGAAATTGCGGAAATTGTAGCGAATAGTATTCAACATTTCGATGGTGAGCGCTATGACCTCGCTGCTTGGTGCGTGATGCCCAATCATGTTCACCTCATAATCAAACCAATTGGTGATTATCAACTCTCTGAAATTCTCCAATCGATCAAGAGCTTTTCAGCAAAAGAAGCAAACAAGCATCTTGGCCGAACCGGAGCATTTTGGCAGCAAGATTCTTACGATCATTTGATACGCGATGATGATGATTTCTGGAATCAATTCCACTATATCAAAAATAATCCAACGAAGGCAGGATTGTTGAATTGGCAGTGGCAGGGGGCGAAAGAAATGGTTTCGAGTGAGGCTGGGAGGCGAGACGCCTCCGCCACAGACTACATCGGCGGCTTTGTCCTAGGCATCCATGGAGCTGATGAATACGCCAAAGAGCTCGAACAACAAAATGATCCTTACGGTGCGATCATGGTCAAGGCTATCGCCGACCGATTCGCCGAAGCATTTGCTGAGCTCCTGCACCACAGAGCCCGCGTGGCATGGGGCTACGAGCGGCCTAACGAATTCAATCACAACGAGCTAATCAAAGAACTCTACCGCGGCATTCGTCCGGCACCTGGTTACCCTGCTCAGCCGGACCACACCGAGAAACCGATCCTTTTTGATCTGCTTGATGCATCTAACAAAACTGGCGTAACTCTCACCGAATCGAACGCCATGCATCCGGCCTCGGCCGTGAGCGGCATCTATTTCTCCCATCCCGATAGCCACTATTTCGCGCTTAGCGATTTGCAACGCGACCAAATCGAAGACTATGCCCAACGCAAATGCATGAGCATCGAAGAGGTCGAGCGCTGGCTCGGACCATGGTTGGGATATTAAGATTTTAGTTTTCAGTTTTAAGATTTCAGTTTTAAGTTTCCGCCCACGCACTTCATGGATTATTCCGCTCTTATCGCCCAACGCAAACATCGCTTCACCGAGCTCGAACACGCCATCGGTGATCCCGATCTTTTTGCCGACCCGAAGCGCGCCACAGAAACCTTGCGCGAGCATCGTCGGCTCAAGCAAACACTTGAGATCGCCGATCGATTGGAAAATGCCAAACGACAGTTGGAAGAAAACATCGAGCTTTCGAAGAGCGATGATCCTGATTTTGCCGAAATGGCAGCGGCTGAAATTCCTCAACTGGAGAGAGAAATTCCCCAACTCACCAGCGATCTGCAATACGCCCTATTACCCGCCGACCCGAACGAAGATCGCGATGCATTGATCGAAATCCGTGCTGGGGCCGGAGGTGATGAGGCTTCGTTGTTTGCGGGCGAACTACTGCGCAGCTACCAACGCTACGCCGAACGCCGCAACTGGAAAACCGAGCACCTCGAGTCCTCGCCATCCGAAGTCGGCGGCTTCAAGGAAGTCATCCTTCGCGTGACGGGCGACGAAGTGTTTCGCTATCTCAAGTACGAATCGGGTGTGCACCGCGTGCAACGAGTTCCCGAGACCGAAGCACAAGGCCGAGTCCATACTTCTACCGTCACCGTTGCCGTGCTACCCGAAGCGGAAGAAGTCGACGTACAACTCAACCCCAATGATTTGCGCATCGAGGTGTGCCGCTCGGGTGGTGCGGGCGGCCAGCACGTCAACCGAACGGAATCTGCCGTGCAAGTATTTCACCTTCCCACCGGTCTCTACGTCCGCTGCGAAGACGGTCGATCACAAGGAAAGAACAAAGAAAAAGCGCTGCAAATCATGCGCACCAAGCTTTATGAAATGAAGCAGCGCGAGGTTTCTGAACAGTACTCCGAGCACCGCCGCTCACTCATTGGTTCAGGCGATCGATCCGAAAAAATCCGCACCTACAACTTCCCTCAATCGCGCATCACCGACCATCGCATCGGCTACACCGCGCACAATCTCGCCGCCGTCATGGATGGCGACCTTTTCGATCTCACCAACTCACTGCAAAAAGAAGAAATGGCCGAGCGACTCGCCGAGGCGACTGGCATCAAAGTCTAACGATGATGAAATGGTTCAAACGCCTCGCTGCCGCACAAACGATCTCATGGCGCAACGGTCGCGCTAGTGACAACTGCAACAAACTCATGCAGTGGAAGCTCGATGCGATCGCCGATGCCCTGCGCCAAGAAGGCATTGATGTCGCCGAAATCTGGATCTGCAGCACGGGATCCATGCAATTTTCGAAAGAAATCCCTGACTATCTCCATCAGCGCCTACGCAACATGATCATCAGTTAGATGATCAGCGCGATACCTCAGTGCCGATGCCTTTTTCAGTGAAAATTTCTAACAAAAGCGCGTGAGGCAGACGACCGTCAATGAAGTGAACCTTGCGCACACCAGCATTGAGAGCATCGAGTGCACTCTTGATTTTGGGAATCATGCCACCGGAAATCGTGCCATCAGCAATCATCGCATCAGCCTCCGCGCGGTTTACCGATTTGATCAATGTCGATGGATCACTCGGATCGCGCATCAGACCAGGAACATCGGAGAGATAGACCAATTTGGCGACACGCAATTCTTTCGCCAATGCCGCTGCCGCTAGGTCTGCATTGATGTTGAGTGGCTTGCCCGTCGAAAGCTCTGCTGCCAATGGCGAAATCACCGGAACGATGCCCGCATTGTGAGCCGACTCCATGCGCCCCAATTGACAACCGACTACTTCGCCGACACGACCAATGTCCACACGGTTGCCCTCTTTGTCGGTCACTTTCATTTTTTCACCAAAGAACACATCCGTTCCAGGAATGCCCACCGCTTTGCCTCCGAAGTCTCGAATCATGCGCACCAAGCCGGGATTGATCTCTTCCGACAAAACTGTTTCCACAATCGAAATTGCTTCCTCTGTGGTGACACGAAATCCTCCCACAAACTTGGCTTCGAGACCAGCCTCAGCCATCGCTGCCGAAATCGCCTTACCACCGCCATGCACAACGATCGGATTGATGCCGACAACTTCCATGAAAACAATATCGCGCATCACCTTCGCCACCAACTCCGGATCTTCCATCGCCGAGCCACCCATTTTCACCAACACCGTTTTGCCGCGAAAGGCTTGCAAATACGGCAGGGCTTCGATCAAGGCTTCCGCTTTGGCGGTCGGATGGGAAAGACTCATAGGAGCTCAGAGAATCACAATGAGTCGGAAAAAACAACCATCATTCATGACAAGTTTCATATTTTGTGGCAAGCGTACTTCAAGGGAAAATCTCCCAAATTGGGCAAAACTGGTATTTACACCGAACCAGTTTATTCCTCTTGCTCTGACCATGATTTCGTGGAGCATCACAGCATGCATCGGAGCACCGAATCGAAACTTACTTGCCTCGTAGGCATCGCGACAGCGAGCGCGCTTGCCGTAGTCTCTGCGCAAGAAACTTCCGTCCGCGCCTTGCCCGCTCTTCCTGATGCCCACGGCTTCGCCGGGAGCTTTGCGGGTGTGTTAGGCGACACCCTTTTGGTTGCTGGCGGCGCGAATTTTCCTGATGGTGTCATGCCATGGAAGGGCGGCAAAAAAGTTTGGCACGATCAAATTTTCGCCCTCGATCTCAGCAACAAAGAATCAACCTGGCGTGTTGTAGGAACCCTTCCTCAAGCGAATGGCTACGGCGTGAGCATTCAACGTGAGGATGAAATCATTTTCATCGGCGGAGGCAATCTCACCGAAAACTTTAGCCATGTCGCCTCGATCCGATGGGATGAAGGAAAAGTTACGATCACACCATGGCCAGCCTTGCCCATGAGCTGCGCCAACGCCTGCGCCGTGATTTGGAAAAATCACATCCATGTGATCGGCGGACTCGAAAAACCGGATTCGACGACAGCCAGCGCACGGCATTTCACCTTCGATCTCAGCAGCGCGGATGCAACATGGAAAGAGGCAGCACCACTGCCGAAACATGGCTTGATGCTTGCCACGGCGGGTGCAACAAATGAAGCGCTATGGGTGATCGGAGGATGCTCTCTGGCTGCTGATGCCGACGGCAAAGCGGTACGCACCTATCAATCACACAGCTGGACATTTGATGGAACTACGTGGGAACGAGGGCCTGACTTGCCTCGCTGCGCAGTGGCCGCCGTTTCACCTGCTTGGCAACGCAAAGGCGAGCTTCTCGTCGTCGGTGGCGATGACGGCGCACAAGTCGGCAAAGACCCAGAAAAGCACCAAGGCTTTTGCAAAACGATCATGCGACTCGACGAGACCTCGCAAACATGGACCGAAGAAGAGGCTCTCGATGCCGTACTTCCCGTAACAGCGCCCGCCGTGAAGCATGGTGAAACCTATCTGCTCATCAGCGGGGAAATTCGTCCCGGTGTGCGCACTCCCAACATTCTCGAACTCACCCGCAAGCCATGACCACTGCCGAAAAACCACAGTCCGCAGCGTGGTTCTGCGTGCTCCTTCTTTTCCCCGTTGCCTTGCTGAACTATCTCGATCGGCAAATGCTGGCGACGATGAAAACCTCGGTGATGCACGACATTCCCAGCATCATCAATCAAGAAAACTGGGGCATGCTGTTAGGGATGTTTAAGTGGACTTACGCGATCGTCTCACTATTTGTAGGCATTATCGCTCTGCGCGTAGGTCATGTACGGCTGATCGCAATATCCTTGTTTGTGTGGTCGCTCACGACTTGGGCTACGGGCCACTGTCAGACATATCACCAGCTTCTGATTGTTCGCGGCTTGATGGGATTTTCCGAGGCCTGTTACATTCCGACTGCACTGGCGTTTATCGCCACGATTCATATGGGAGACTCCCGCTCCAAGGCCGTAGGATTGCATCAAATCGGCATCTACTCTGGAGTGATTCTCGGTGCATTCAGTGGCTATGCTGCCGATGTCCCACAACTCGGTTGGCGCGGTGCATTCAGCGTGGCAGGATACATCGGCATTATCTATGCCATCCCTTTGTATTTTTTGTTAGGAAAATATTCACGACGACTTGCAACACAGAAAAAAGATGGCGAGATCAGCGACAACGGTTCGGGGTTTCAAGGACTACTGCAATGGTCTTTTGTGTTGATGATTCTGTATTTCACTCTTCCCGCACTCGCAGGTTGGGTCATTCGTGACTGGATGCCAGCCATCATCAAAACACGATTCAACATGTCGCAAGGAGCCGCTGGAGTCAATGCGGTGCTTTATTTCCAATGCGCCGCGATCGCCTCGGCGATGCTCGGTGGCTGGATTGCCGATCGATGGGTCAAACGCAACATTCGCGGTCGCATCTACACCTCAGCCATTGGCATGTCACTTCTCGTTCCCGCGCTTATTGCGGTCGGCATCGCTACTGGAGAGGGATCAAGCATGCCGATGTCCACTGCCCTCAGTTTGTGCATCGGAGGACTGATTCTTTTCGGCTGCGGCTGGGGCTTTTTTGATTGCAACAACATGCCGATCCTCTGCCAAATCATGCCCGCATCATCGCGCGCTACGGCCTATGGCATACTGAATTTTTTCTCGATCTCCTGCGGCGGCCTTGCCGATTGGCTTTTCGGCGTACTCAAAGATCGACACATTTCTAACGAAACAATCTTCACCATCTTCGGATTGATCTCGGTGATTTCCGTCGTTCTGATTCTTTTTGTGCGACCACGCACCGCAACTTCTCAACACTCATGAAACTCCACACACTTGTCAGCGCCACCCACACACCATTTCATGCCGATGGCTCACTTGCTCCCGAAAAAGTTGATGCCCAAGCGGACTTCCTCGCCCATCAAGGCATCACCCACGTTTTTATTACAGGTAGCACCGGTGAAGCACATTCGCTAACACGCGATGAACGATTGGAAATGTTTCGCACATGGGAAAAAGCCGCAGCTGATCACAAACTTCACGTGATTGCACATTGCGGAACAAATTGCCTCGAAGACGCAAAAGCCTACGCTCGTGCCGCGCAAGAACATGGATTCGTCGGCGTGAGTGCTCTCGCACCCAGCTATTTCAAACCATCCTCTGTAGAAGTTCTTGTCGAGTGGTGCGCCGCCATCGCCGCATGTTGTTCCAACTTGCCTTTTTACTACTATGATATCCCTGCGCTCACGCAAGTCCACTTGCCGATGGACAAATTTCTGGAAGCAGCCGATGCCGTGATCCCGAACCTCGCAGGAATCAAATTCACCAACACCGACCTCACAGCATATCTCAAAGCGCGTCGTGCCTGCGGTGGAAAATTTGATCTCCCCTGGGGTGTCGATGAAATGATCGTCGGTGCTTTTGCAACAGGCGCGCGTGGTGGCGTCGGCTCGACCTACAATTTTGCACCCAAGCTCAATCAATCACTCATCGCCGCCTGTCTGCGCAAGGACGAGGAAGAAGCGCATCGCTTGCAAGCCATTTCCATTCGCATGATCGACACGATCGCATCAACGGGCTATCTCGGCACGGCGAAGGCATTGATGAAAAAAATCGGCGTCGATGTCGGACCTGCACGACTTCCGTTAGGCAATCCCACAACAGCTCAAATCGAATCACTTTGGCTAGCACTGCAAGATCAAGGATACAACGAATGGGCCCTAAACACCTCTGTCAACCCCTCATGAATCAAGCTCCATCACTAACTGATTTCTATCACCAGCAACTCTTCCACGATTGCATCCCGTTCTGGTTTCCGCGCAGCGTGGATCACCAGCATAGCGGATTTCTGCACTGCTTTGATCACGATGGATCACTCGTCGATGACGACAAATCTGTCTGGGCCCAAGGGCGCATGAGTTGGATGCTGCTCACGCTATACCAAGATCACGAACGCCGACCCGAGTGGCTCGCTTGGGCGGAAAGCGGCCTGCATTTTCTGGAAAACAAATGCATCGACCCACATGATGGTCGTATGTATTTTCATGTGACACGTGATGGCACGGCACTACGCAAACGCCGATATGCCTATAGTGAAAGTTTTGCTGCTATCGCCTTTGCAGCCCACGCTTCGGCCACGGGTTGTGAATCTTCTGCCAACAAAGCACGCCACTGGTTTCAGCGCTTCGTCGATTGGAACTTCCTGCCAAACACCGCAGAACCCAAGTTCACCGATGCCCGTCCACTCGTCGCACTTGGCCCACGCATGATCACGCTTGTCACCGCACAAGAACTAAGCCTCCGACTTGGCAGCGATGATTTCCTAAGAGGTTGGATCGACCGCTGTATCGAAGAAATTCGCACTCTTTTCA
>Ga0208597_1000868_pt1 | contig 11854 bp, 11 predicted proteins | sample LakMenEpi05May12_FD_150673 | JGI IMG/M metagenome (GOLD analysis project Ga0208597, IMG submission 150673) | Freshwater microbial communities from Lake Mendota, WI - 05MAY2012 deep hole epilimnion (SPAdes) | ecosystem: Environmental > Aquatic > Freshwater > Lake > Epilimnion/Euphotic zone ...
ATATGAGAGCAAAAGTATGTGTATGTTTAGGTAGTGGTGGCGGATTTATACCTAGAATTATGACGCAGGCTAAAATGGATTTGCATTCTCAAAATATATTTGAAGGTAATAATGATAAAAGTTGGGGTGATATTGGTACTACATATATTGTAGATGCAGCAAATGGTATTGGTGGTAATGTGAATTGGTTAAAAGAAGAATCATTTTTTAGAAGATTGTTTTCACCAAGAATTATAAACGATACAACTGCAAATGCGTTTCATAATTTCTTTATATTAAATGATATTAAGATTGATTATTTGCATATTGATGCAGGACATAGTTATGAAAATGTAAAAGAAGATTTTGACTTATATTCTCAGTTAATGAGTGAAAATGGTATTATATCAATTCACGATACTGACCCTAATTATGCAGATAAATACATAGTGACAAATGAGGTTAAAGATAGGGGTGATTTTGATGATTGGAAAGGACCTATACAATTGGCAAAAGAAATAGATACAGATAAATGGCAAGTGTTTGATTTATTTAACTTTGGTATTCAAAAAAACAAACCGGCATCAACAGGATTAACATTAGTAAGAAAAAAATAATGAAAAGATTAGTTACAGTTACAGGTAGTAGAACATCAACATTAAAACATATGCTAAATCACTATAAAGATTTAGTAGATGAAATGTATGTGGTGGTATATGAATGGGAAGGAAAAAGTTTATACGAAGCAGTAAATGATATTGTTTCACAATTTCCAACGGCAAAAATAGTAAAGAGAGTTTATAAAGAAAAATTCAATTGGGAATATGTAACTAAATTGTATAATGAAATAAAAATGATGTATCCTGATGATTGGTGGATAGTATCAGATGATGACGAGTTTCATGTATATTCAAAAGATTTAAATACAATTATAGATGAATGTGAATCGAATGGATGGGTAATGGTTAGAGGTGGATTTGTTGACAGAATTGGTAGGGATGGTGAATTTCCAGAATTAAAAGAAGATATAAATATATTTGAACAATTTCCATTAGCAGGATGCTTTCGTTATCCATTGAGTAATGCATGTCCAAATAAAATGTGTATAATGAAAGGATGGGTAGAAATTACACCAGGTCAACACTATGCAATAATAGATGGACAAACAACTTGGAAATGGCAAGGTTGGAATCATCCATTAATAGCACCAACAAATGAATACAATGTACAAGTTCATCATTTTAAATGGGATTCAACTTGTGTAGAACGAATTAAAGCAGTGGCAGATATCAAAAAAGATTACGCCTATTCAAAAGAATATCAAATAATGTATGATGCATTAAAATCAAATAATTTTAAAATTGATATTTATGATGAGAGATTTATGATTGAAGATGCGGGTGTATTGGGTTATAGTTTATGGCGGATAATCTTCAAAATAATTCAGTCAGTTTAATTTGGTTTTATAAATAAAATTTGTTACATTTAGATATGAGTAATCATAAATTAGCAATTGTAGTACCATATAGAGATAGGAGAGAACATCTCGATATTTTCTTGCCACATATACAATCGTTTTTAAAAGATAAAAATATTGATTATAAAATATTTGTAATTGAACAATCGGATGATAAACCCTTTAATTATGGTAAGTTATGTAATTCGGCATTTCATTTACTAAAAGATGAATATGATTATTTTTGTTTTCACGATGTTGATATGTTACCATCATCCGATAAGGCCGATTATTCTTATAAACAATATCCAACACATTTAGCAACGCGAGTGCAAGTACATGAAAATACGTTACCTTATTTACAATATTTAGGTGGTGTATTAATAATTCCAAAAGAAGATTTTATTTTAGTAAATGGATATTCAAATGAATATTATGGATGGGGATATGCTGATTTAGATTTATTATTTAGAATGGAAAAAGCCGGTGTTAAATTAGATTCAGAATACATTTACCCAAGAGTAGATACTGAATATGAAATAGATAGACTAAGAATTACAGATTCAATTAAAAAAGAAAAAGTATCGTATTTAAAATTTGATGGTGAAACTCAAATGGAAGTATTACCAAATAAATTCTTAAAAGGAATTACAACCGATTCATTTACAATATCAGCTTGGATTAACTTTGATGATTTTGTTAAAGAGGAACAATATGTAGTTTCATTTCCTGGATTCAATAGTGGTATTTCAATTCAACCAGACAACACATTACGATTTAATTTTTGGGGAAAAGATAATAAATATTATTTTAATTATAGAAAATTAAAACCAAATCAATGGCATCATATTGTATGTAATGTTGATTTTGATTCAAATAAATTAAGATTGATTGTAGATACGTTTGAAGAAAATAAAAAAGTAGATACACTAACACAATTTGAATTACCATTGTGGGATTATACAAAAGATAAAATTTATATTGGATGTGGTTCACATGGTAAAAATATGTTTAGAGGTAAATTGGCTAATCTTTATATGTTTGATTATACACTAAGTGATTCGGAAATCAAAAATTTATATTTAAATGGATTGATTAATAATAGAAAGTTACAAACACAATTTGAACCAACGTTAAAATATCAGTTTAATAATTTTTATAAAAACTTTGTAATGGATGGTAGTAAGCATCACAATCATTCTACATTGTATAACACACATGGTAGTAATTATTCAGAATATCTTTTAAACGATGAAATAATAAAAACTTCTAAAATAAAATTACCAAAAAGAATTGAAGCAAACTTTCAATCATTACCACATGAGAATGATACCGATATTGTTAATCGATTTAAATCATTTGATCCTGATATTATTGAAAATGGATTAATATTTTTTAATGATATATTAACTGAAAAGTTTTCTACTACTAAGATAGGATTAAATAATTTAAAATTTAAATTAATTAAACAAGAAACATTTGATAAACAAACCGAATGGTTAAAAATAATTTTATGATAAACAAGTTATTAAAAAATGAGGCATTTGTAAAAAAATTAGAAGCAATTGCACAGGAATTAGAAGTGATGAAAGAAACAAAAGGAGACTTTGGATTTTTTCTACCTAAATTGATTTTAAATATTGAGGGATTAATGAAGATGTATCATAAAGATGGTTCTAATACATTTGATTATGTAATTCAATATGATAAATTTGTAATAGAAAGAGAAAAATTAAAACAAATTAAAGATAAAGTTTGGGAAGATGGACATGAAAATAAAGCATTTGCAGAAGTTATAACTAAATTATTAAATTATTAAAAAACAAATAAAATGGCAGAGAAAAAAGAATTAACAACCGAAGAAAGAGGTGTAAAAGCATTAGAAAGTATTGCACACTCTACACAAGACATTAGTGATTGGTTATACGATTTAGATACCAAAGGATGGTCTACAAGATTAGAATGGTATTTGAATGAGTTTTACAATATTGCTAAAACCAAAGCAGTTGGAACATCTACAAGACCAGATAAAGAGTCCGAAAGAGAAGCTTAATGAAAAAATTAGCAATAATAGTTCCATATAGAGACAGAAAATCTCATTTAGAAGTATTCGTTCCTTATATGCAAGAGTATTTAAAGGATTACGATTATAAAATCTTTGTCATTGAACAGAGTGATGATAAGCCTTTTAATAGAGGTAAACTTTTAAACGTAGGAGCTAGGATTGCAATTAAAGAAGGGTTTGATTATTTTGCATTACACGATGTAGATATGTTACCTTTAAAGGGAGTAGATTATTCTTATCCGGATACACCAATTCATTTAGTATCTAAAATTAATAAAGATATACCATTCATTGATTACTTTGGTGGTGTTACGTTATTTAATGTGCATGATTACAAATTAGTAAATGGATATTCTAATGAGTATTGGGGATGGGGATTTGAAGATGATGATTTATTATATAGATGTATTCAGAGAAACATACCATTGGATAAAATTTCAGTAGGTATACCTGATAAAAACTATTTAATAAATTATTTTAAATTTGATGGTAAAGAATCTTACATTAAAATTCCTTACAAAAATCTAGCATCTATTTTTAATGGTGATTTTACAATATCAATTAAAGTAAAACCAGAAGATAGTAAAACTTCATTAAAAGAGCAGTTTGATGAATATCAGATTACTTCAATACCAGGTAGAAACACAGGTATATCATACACATCATTCAAACGATACAAAGGTGAGATTTGGACTAAAGATGATATTTCAACATCTATTCAAAGTGATATCATTGGTGAAGTATGGTCACACTTAGTAATTACAAAAGAAGATGATATATTTTCTTTTTATATGAATGGTGAACTAATCGATACCAAAGAATTAAAAGAACAAATATATGAATATGATAATGATTATTTTTATATTGGGGTAGGTAATCCAACATTAGATGCTAAACAATTTTATTTTAAAGGATTAATTGCTGAGTTTGCTATTTGGAATATTGTATTAGAATTAGATAACATAAAAGAAGTATATGAAAATTCATTATACAAATCTATAATTAATGATTATAGAAAATATGATAAATCAAAATACTTAAAATGTTATTATGATTTTAAAAATTTTAAAGGTGATATTATACAAGATTTAAGTGGCAATAAAAATAATGGATTTATTTACAATTGTGAAGATAACATATTGGTAGATAAATTTGAAACAGAAATTATAGTTCCAATTAGACGAGAAGGAAAATTTAAAACATTAAAACATAGTTCAAATTCAACAATTGGGAATAATTGGGTACATTCAGAAACAAGAAAAAATCAAGAAAGATTTTACAACGAAATGAAAGGTAATATAGTAGATTTATCAATAGATGGATTAAACACCTGCATATATAAAGAAATAGAAAGTAACAAACTTTCAGAAAAAGCAATAAAAATTTCAGTTAAACTATGAAGTTAGGAGTATGTGTACCATATAGAAATAGAGAAGCTCATTTAAAAGAGTTTTCACCTAGAGTTCATAAATTCTTAGAAGAACAAGGTATTGAACATAAAATATATTTTGCGCATCAATGTGATGATAAGTTATTCAATAGAGGTAAGATGAAAAACATTGCAGCGAAACACGCATTTGATGATGGATGTGATTATATTGTATGGCATGATATAGATATGGTACCAGAGGATAGTTCTTGTGATTATACGTTCAATCCTGAGAACCCTAAGCATTTAGCAGTAAGAATATCTCAAACAGATTATAACCTTAAATATGAGGAGTATTTTGGTGGTGCAGTATTGTTTACAAAAGAACAAGTTGGAGCAACAAATGGTTACTCAAACGATTATTGGGATTGGGGTATGGAAGATGATGACCTTTTTTGGAGATGTGTATTGACCGGTAATGCAGAACAACATTATTTACCGGATATAACCAACCAAAAGTATGGATATTTTGATGGATTAAAATCATATGTTAAAATAGAACCATCTCGTTCAATTAGAAATTTATGCTCACGTTCACATACGGTTTCAATATTAGTAAGAGCACATCAACAAGAGGAGAAAGTTCCTATTTATTTAATTGGAGATGCAGATAGAAGATTTTGTGAATATCCAATCCTTCGCAGACCGGGACATGATTGGGGTATATCGTATAATAATAGTAGAGCATTTACTTCTATGTTATGGAATAATGAAAGAGAATTTTTATACCTATGGGCAAAGAGATACGAACAACAATGGAGTTGGGTAACATTGACAGTTGATGATGATAATAAATTAATTTCACTTCACATCAATGGTAAAAAAAGTGATGCAAGATTTGGAACAGGTGCAACATCACCATTAGAATATAGTGGGTATTTAAAAAGATATGGAACAGAACCATACTATATTGGAACAACACCATCGGTAGGAGTAGATGAGGTTAATAGATGGTTTAAAGGTGATATTGCAAAAGTTATGATGTGGGATAGATGTTTATCAGAAAATGAAATAATGGAATTTCCGAATGATATGGTGGCACATTATGATTTTAATTCAATAAATGGAAATGTATTAAACGATTTAAGTGATAACGGAAATCATGGCGAAATAAATGATGTTGAAATAAAAGAAGAAAATACTTTGAAAGTTAATAATACTATCTTACCTTTCCGTAGAGATGGTAAGTTTGAATGTTTACCACACCAAACCGAAGGTCTAATAACAGTTGGTGGTGTAGATAAATGGGCAAAGGGTGAAACAACTGCAAGAAATGAAAGAAGATATATATTAGAAATGCAACAAGGTAAGTATAATTGGAAAAACGATGGTATGAATAGTTTAGAATACGAACTCATATCAGTAGATGAAATAGGTAATAATTCTGTAATAATAAATTGTAAAGCATAATGGCTAGTTACGAAAAATTTGAAAGTGTAAGAGAACAATTAAATGCGGTAGGAGTAGGATTCTGTTTAGCAAAATGGATGCAAGTAACAATGCATTTACATATTGGACATAATCATAGTTGTCACCATCCGATGACACATCAGGTATCAACAACTGAATTAAATAGAGACCCTTCCGCACTTCATAATACACGCTTCAAAAAACAAAAAAGAAGAGAAATGTTAGAAGGTGGGAAGCCGGCAGAATGTGATTATTGTTGGGGTGTAGAGGATAGTTCAAATCAATTTAGTGATAGAACATTTAAATCGTCTGAACCATGGGCATTTCCACATTTAGAAAAGATTAAACAAAGTAATTGGAGAGATAATATAAATCCTTCGTATGTAGAAGTTTCATTCAGTAATGCTTGTAATTTTAAATGTTCATATTGTGCACCACCATTCTCAACAAAATGGATGGAAGAAATTGAACAACATGGTGGATACCCAACATCTGATAATTTTAATGGATTAGAACATTTTGTAAGTAGTGGTAGAATACCAATCCCACAAAGTGAATTTAATCCATATGTAGAAGCATTTTGGAAATGGTGGCCGGAGTTGTATCAAGATTTATATACATTTAGAATCACAGGTGGTGAACCTATGATGCATAAAGATACTATGAAAGTATTAGATTATATCATTGATTCTCCAAATCCAAATAAGAATTTATGTTTAAGTATCAATTCAAATTTAGGTGTACCCGATTCGTTATATAAAAAATTCAGAGAAAAATTTAAAATTATATCCGATCGAGGATTAGTTAAAGAATTAATTATTTACACAAGTTGTGATGGATATGGTACACAGGCTGAGTACGTTAGAAATGGTTTAGTATATAATCAATTGATGGATAGAATAGATGATTTATGCCAGTATATCCCAAGACTGACAGTAGATATAATGAGTACATACAACGCATTATCAGTACCATCGTATCGTAAATTAATTGATGATGTATATTCACTAAAAGCAAAACACACAAACGCATTAAGATATTATAAACAACCATTATTATTAGATAGTTCATATTTAAGATATCCAAACCATCAATCTATTAGAATATTAGATAAAGAATGGTCGGACGAAATATTTAAACAAGCACAATTAGTTGAATTTTATGAATTATTAAGGGATGATGTAAATTGTTATGGGTTTAGTGATGTTGAAATCGTTAAGATTAGACGAATTTATGATTATTTTATATCAATCGATGATGAAGATAGAATGGCACATAGAAAAGATTTTTATAAATTTTTTAGTGAGCATGATAAAAGAAGGGGAACTAATTTTGAAAAAACATTCCCTGAATTGGCTGATTTTTATAACAAATGTAAAGAAATGAAATAATGGAACTATTTGAATTTAAAGATACTTTTTGTTGCAGTGTATGGAACGAATCTAAACACAATACATCCAAACGACCTAATTTATTGGGAACGGTGTTTAACGATTCTGTAATTATAAATTGTACATTTATTGCACAAAATAATGGAAAAAAACAATATATTTTTGCAAAACCTGGAATAGTAAATAGTGGGGTTTATATTGATAATAATAAATTAAAATGTGTATTATTTACTGCAAATCCTGAAAGTGGTAATTTTTCGGATGATATGCATATTGAAGAATTTGATTTTGAATATGATAAAGAATATAAAGTTATTTATCAAATTCAAAATGTAGAAGGAATCAGTATGTTTTTGGTTTCAGTAAATGGTGAAAAACGAATGGTTAAATGTAAATATAAAACTTGCGATTATGCACATGTACCACTATGGATTGGTGTAATGAATCCATTTTTAAAAGATACTAATGAAAGATATTATTTTAATGGTATAATATCTGAATTTATAGTTTCAAACAATGAAGGTATAGTTACTAATTTAGATTTTACAAAAGTAAATAGATTTAAAGTGTGGGATAAAAGTGGTAATGGTAATTTTGCATATATTGAAGAATTTATGAATAAAACAATTCAAATTAAATTAAATAAATTATTAGCAGGAAACTCATTAGAAACGGCAGATATTACAAATATAAAACAAACTCTAATATAATGAAAATATTAATTACAGGTGGTGCAGGTTATTTAGGTTCAGTAATTACCGAAAAGATGTTAAACGCAGGACATAGTGTTACTGTCATAGATAACTTATCATTCAATCAAATTTCTCCATTACAATTTACAACAAATAAAAAATATAATTTTATATATGGTGATGTTCGTAATGAAAGATTATTAAGACATGAAGTAGGAATACATGATGTTATTATTCCATTAGCCGCAATTGTAGGTTTTCCTGCTTGTGCTAAAGACCCTAAGTTAGCATGGGAAGTAAACTTTACTCAAATAGAAACTATATTAGATACAATTACTGATGAACAAATTATATTATATCCAAATACAAATAGTGGATATGGTATCGGTGAAGGACAAACAGAATGTACCGAAGAATCACCTTTAAATCCTATTTCAGTTTATGGTGAAAGTAAATGTGCAGCAGAAAAATTACTATTAGAATGTAGTTCAGCAATAATTTTTAGATTAGCAACTGTGTTTGGTACATCACCAAGAATGAGAACTGATTTATTAGTTAATGAATTTGTATACAAAGCAATGACAGATAAATACATAACCGTATTTGAAAAACATTTTAAGAGAAACTTTATTCATATTCAAGATGTGGCAAATGTATTCTTATGGGCATTAAATAATTATGATAAAATGAGACATAATGTTTATAATGTTGGATTAAGTAACGCAAATTTAACTAAACAAGAATTATTAGAAACTATTCAAAAATATATTCCAGACTTTGCAATATCATATAATGATTACTACGAAGACCCGGATAAAAGAGATTATATTGTATCTAATGCAAAAATAGAAGCAACCGGTTGGAAACCAAAATACACATTAGATGATGGTATTATAGAATTAATGAAAACCTATCAGGTATTGATTCCTAGAATGGCATCTGAATTTAGAAATGGATTTCCGTTAGGATACGCACAAACATTTTAATATGGCAGAATTTGTATATGCAAAAAAAGGTGATGAAACATTTCAAGAATATAGAGATAGGGCAATAAACTCACTCTCTAATTCTTTTTGTGGAGCAAAGTGGTACAATGCTACTATATGGTTAAATATGGGACAAACCACATCATGTCACCATCCACCGGCACATAAAATACCATTAGAAGAATTATCTAAATCATATAAAGCATTACATAATACACATTATAAGAAATTAGTTCGTAAAGAAATGATGGAAGGTATTAGACCGAATGAATGTGAGTATTGTTGGAAGATTGAAGATTTAGGACCGGATAAAGTAAGTGATAGAGTTTACAAATCAGTAATCTATACGGATGAAGAATTAATAGAAGCAAAAAATGAATTAGGATATACCAAAGATGTTGATTTAAAAACATTAGAAATTAGTTTTGATGCTAATTGTAACTTTGCTTGTTCATATTGTAATGCATCGTTTAGTACAACTTGGCAAATGGATATTAAAACAAATGGTGCTTATCAAAATCTTAATACCGATGGTGCAGGTGCATTTCACCACGCTGGAGATGATGCAATGATATATGGTAAAGATAATAAAGATAATCCATACGTTGAAGCATTTTGGAAATGGTGGGAAGGTGAGTTACAACATTCATTAAGAGAATTAAGAGTGACCGGTGGTGAACCTACAATGAGTAAAGATTTTTGGAAGTTAATGGATTGGTGGGAAAACAATCCTAATTGTGATGTTCACTTCGCAGTTAACTCAAACTTAGGTCAAAAGAAAGAGTTGGTAGATAAATTAATTAAAGCAACTCATAACTTTAAATCAATTGACATTTATACATCAAACGAAAGTGTTGGTAAGCATGCTGAATATATTAGAGATGGTTTGAAGTGGGAAGTATGGCGAGAAAATGCAGAGAGAATGATTAGAGATGGTAATTTAAGAACATTTAATGTAATGATGACAATTAATGCATTATGTATTTTTAGTATAACAGATTTCTTAGATGAAATGAATAAGTTAAGAGAAAAATATATTGATAAAACATCAGTATTAATGACTCTTAATATTTTACGTTTCCCATCATTTCAATCAGTTAGTACATTACCCGAAGAAATACGTTTAGAAAGAGCAGAACATATCCAATATTGGGTTGAAAACTTTATTAAGAGTAAACCTTCATATTACAATGACACTGACCTATGGGGGTTAGCAAATCAAATATATAGACTATGTGAATATTTAAGAGAAGTATCACAAGGACATAGATTTGCATCAGATTTAAGAAGTAGACAAAGAGATTTCAAATCGTTCTATCAACAATATGATGTTAGACGTAATAAAAACTTTGTAGAAACTTTTCCTGAATTAGAAGATTGGTTTGAAAGAGTTAGAGCAACCAAAATGGATTATGAAATTGAAATCAAAAAAGTAAGGGGTGATGAAAATAATTTATATAAAAAAGATTATGAAAAAAGAGCGTTAGAAGAAGGAGTTGTTACCGATGAATTGGAAAATGAAATTATTCAATATTTAAATGTAGAAAAATAAAGTTATATGAGTAATAAGTGGGATGATTTTAAAATAACTCCATCAAAAAAATTTGGTTATGAAGTACCGACCTATACTCCATCAATTTATAGAGAATATAGAGGCGAAATATTTACAACCTTTCATTCTGGACAACATCCTGTTATGCAAAAAATAGGTGAAGGAAACGAAGTGCATGGTAGATTCTCAAAATCATATAAAGGTGTATTAAGAGGATTACATTACGATAATAAAACTTGGAAATTAGTACAAGCAGCAGTTGGAGATATTTATCTAATTGTTTTGGATATGCGAAAAAATAGTCCTACCTTTGGAGAGTGGGAATCTTTTATGATAACTGAGAAAGATAGAAATCAAGTATTAGTTCCACCTGGTTTTGCAAACGGACACTATGCATTAACTGATTGTATGTTTCACTATAACTTATTCTATAAAGATGGTTATGTGGATGCAGATGAGCAAGGTGTAGTTAAATGGAATGACCCGGAATATCAAATGGAATGGCCAACAACAAACCCTATATTACAAAAAAGAGACAGATGATAGAAAATTTAGAAAAATACCCTATTGTATCAGATGCAAGATTTACAAAGGATGAATTAATTGCATACGAAAGAATGATTGCAGACCATTGGGAAGCAGGTAAAATAAAAGGACCGGTGCATTTAAGTGGTGGTAACGAAGAACAATTAATTGAAATTGGTAAAAGAATAAAAGATACAGATTGGGTATTCTCAACCTGGCGTTCACATTACCACGCACTAATCAAAGGTGTGTGTCCTGTTTGGTTAGAAAACGAAATATTAGATGGTAGAAGTATTACTATCGTTAGTGAAGAACAAAGATTCTATGCAAGTGCAATTGTTGGTGCAATCATACCGATAGCAACGGGTG
>Ga0208597_1000869_pt1 | contig 11852 bp, 13 predicted proteins | sample LakMenEpi05May12_FD_150673 | JGI IMG/M metagenome (GOLD analysis project Ga0208597, IMG submission 150673) | Freshwater microbial communities from Lake Mendota, WI - 05MAY2012 deep hole epilimnion (SPAdes) | ecosystem: Environmental > Aquatic > Freshwater > Lake > Epilimnion/Euphotic zone ...
GAAGGTGTTCGTGTAGAAAAAGAAGCTGTACTTGGAGCCAATGTTTGCTTAACAGCTTCAACCAAAATAATAGATGTTACAGGAAATGAACCTGTTGAGTATAAAGGCTACGTTCCTGCTCGTTCTGTTGTGATTCCGGGAAGTTATACTAAAAAATTTGCTGCTGGCGACTTTCAAGTTCCGTGTGCATTAATAATTGGACAACGCAAACCATCAACCGATTTGAAAACTTCGTTGAATGATGCTTTGAGAGAGTATGATGTAGCGGTTTAGGCTATTTGATAACAACTTTAAATAATCAGAATTCAAAATAAAATAAGCTCCGATTTACTTCGGAGCTTATTTTTTTAGTTGGCGTTTTAAGTATTTCTTTTTGGTAATTCTTCTTTTGAACTTTGTAGTTTTTTCAAGAAGAATTTTATGTAATTTCACTTCTGATTCGCCTGAAAGCTCGGCATATTTTTTGGCTACCACTTTTATCATTTGTTTAGAAAGCCACATCTTTTTGAAATTATCCATTCGTTGTTCTATTGAAAGGTTTTCAAATTTCATTCGGTTTAAATCAATCAGATAGAAGTCATAATCACCTTTTCCATTTTTTACTATTAATGTATTACCCGGAGAATGGTCCAGAAAATTCACTTTTGCCTGATGCATCTTGAAAGTAAACTCGGTAAATTTTTCTAAAATCAGATTACGTTCTTCAAAAAATGGATCATGAATAAGTTCGCGAATAGTAAAATCATAGTCAATATGATGACTAATATAATAACTGTCTAGTAGCAATCCAAAACTATTTTTATTCTCAATATATGCAATTGGGAATGGCGTTTGGATGGAATTTTGCAATAAATAATTGGCGTATTCGTAAGACCTTCTTGCTTTTGTACTTCTAAAAAAAGAATAAATAATCGATTTCAGCAAACTTGGTTTTTGAAAAAACTTAATAGAAACCTTTTCATTTTCTAAAAAATTCGATTTGATACTATTACGTGAACCTTTTACAATCCATTCGCCTTTTTCAAAAAAATCAGTAACTATCTGATAGATAGAATTTTCAAGGTATTTGTATTTCGTATTTATAGATATTTGCACAATTGTAAATTATAGTTGGGTAAATGTATAAAAAAATAGTAATTTGCACTTGTAAAAGCTTTACATATTATTTTAATGTTGGGCATTTTCAAAATTTTAAAAATTTAACTTGAAAAGCTTCGACTTTACAAAGTGACTTGAAAATGAAGAAAATTTTAATTATTCAAAATAAACGTATTGGTGATGTACTAATAAGTTCGGTTATTGCCAACAACTTCAAAAAAAAATACCCAACTAGTATTGTTCATTTAATGGCTTATGAGTTTACACATGGTGTTATTGAAAATAATCCTAACATAGATACACTAATTTCTATAAATGAAAAAGAGCTTAAAAAGTTTAAAAAATTAATAAAAACCATAAAAGAAGTTCGTAAAGAAAAATATGATATCATTTTTGACCCCTATTCTAAATTACAGAGTAGATTGATTTGCAAATTTGGTGGTGCAAAAATCACCGTTGGTCATAAAAGCAGAAAAAAACTTGGTAATTTGGGTTATTACACAAATCCTGTTGAAATTTTGAAAGAGAAAAGTCATATTTGTGGCAAAGCTATTGAAGACAGAATTCATTTGTTACAACAAGTTGATACTTTTACCAATATTGACTATGAGCCAAAAATCTTCTTAACCGAAGAAGAAAAACAATTTGAAGTACCAGAAAACTATCAAAATAAAAAAATAATAATGCTTGGTATTTTGGGAAGCACACCTCAAAAATCGATGCCTTATAATTATATTGCAACAATTATTGATTATATTGCTGTAACTTTTGATTGCTATTTGTTATTTAATTATGCTCCACATCAAAAAGAAGAAGCTACTAAAATATATAATTTGTGTCAAAACAAATCCAATATTATTTTAGATTTATATGCTCCATCTATAAGAGATTTTGCTGTTTTGATGAATAAATGTGCCGTACTAGTTTCTAATGAAGGAGGAACTGTTCATATTGCAAAAGCGATTGGTAAACCAACATTTACCATTTTTTCACCCTATATAAATAAAGATGATTGGAGTAGTTTTGAAGATGGTAAGTTTCATAAATCTGTTCATTTATTAGATTTTCTACCCAATGCTATTTCTGAATTGTCTTACGAACAAAACAAAGAAATAGAAAAAAATCCGAGGGAATTGTACTTAAAATTAACTCCTGAAATGATTATTTCAGAATTAAACCCATTTTTGGGTGATTATTTAAAATAATTATTCCTTTTTAATTCCAAATTCTGTCCACACCTTTTTATTAGCTTTAGTTTCTTTTCTAATTTGAAGGTTTTTTTCAATCATTTCTGGCTTTACATAACTACGAGCATGATCCAAATGAATACAAACAGTCGAATATCTTATTTGTTTAGATTTAATACCTTTATTTATTAATCGTTCACCAAATTCTCTGTCTTCTCCACCATATTGCATTCGCTCATCAAAACCATTAACTTTTAAAAAATCAGATTTCCATCCCGAAGAATTATGTCCGTTCCAACTTGGAGTTGTAGTTGTCACAAAATTAAAAAACCAACTCTTAATACCAACGGCAATTAATTTATAGCTTTTGAAAGAAAATTTAATTCCATTCTTTTTTAACCAATTTATATCAAAACATTTTCCTAAATAAATATCTTCTTTGGAGATTTGTTTAGATATTTTCATTGGTAATTTATAATATCCTCCAGATAAAAAGTAACCTTCTTCTCTGTTCTTTATATGCTGCTCTATAAAATCTTCTCTTGGAATACAATCACCATCTGTCATCAAAATATAATCGGTAGTAGTAGCAAAAATTGACTTATTCAGAATAATTGTTTTTTGAAAACCATTGTCTTCGTGCCAAACATGATAAATGGGAAAAAAAACTTCTTTTTGAATTTCTGAAATAATTTTTTTTGTTTTTTCGTCAGAACCATCATCAGCAATTACAACCTCAAAGTTCCTGAAAGTCTGCGCATTATAACCATAAAGAACTTTTGTTAACCACTCTGGAGAATTATAGGTGCTTATTATGATGGAAATATCTTTATTCATTACGTTGCAAAGATAAAAAAAAAATTCTAAGTTTGAACTCAAGTAAATTCATTATGTCAACTATAACAGTTATTATTCCAACTCAAAATGAAGCAAATTATATCTTCGATTGTTTGCATTCTGTTTCTTTTGCTAATCAAATTATTGTTATAGATTCATTTAGTTCTGATGATACAATTTCTATAGCCAAACAGTTTGATTGTGAAATTATTCAACGTGAATTTGATAATTTTTCAAATCAAAAAAATGAAGCTATTAAAATTGCAAAAGGTGATTGGATTCTCTTTGTTGATGCAGATGAAAGAGTTACTGAAAAGCTTAAAAATGAAATTACCAAAACTATAAATAACCCTAAAAACAATGCCTATAAAATAAGGTTTCCTCACTATTATATGAATAGATTTTTATATCATACCGAAAACAAAGTAATTCGATTGGTTAAAAATGATTCTATTTATTTTAAAGGTGAAGTACACGAAAAATTGATTCATAAAGGAACTGTTGGTCTGCTATCTAATTTTATGATTCATTATACTTATAAAGGATTATTTCATTATATAAAAAAGAAAAATTCGTACGCATGGTTTCAAGCAAAAATGGAAGTTGAAAGAAATAAAAAAGCTTCCTATTTTCATTTAATTTTTAAGCCATTTTACCGCTTTTTTCATACCTACATAATTAGAAAAGGATTTCTTGATGGCATACCAGGATTAGCAGTTGCAACAATTGATGCATATGGTGTTTTTTCTAGATATGTAAAAATGCTTTTGATAAAAAAAGGGTTAGAATAATCGCAATTTACCAAACCTGATTTTTAGTTTGAAAGCCAACAAGCTATCTTCACCTTTTATATCAATTCTTTGAATTTCATATTTACTTTTAATGAGAAGTTTGTTCACCCTATTACCAATTCTGAAACCAGCTTTAATTCCATTCTTTTCAAGTAAATCAAAAAAATCTTCTTTTTTAATTCCTTTTTTGGGAAAATCACCATAAGGATATGCTAATATTGGAAAAACTTTAAGTTGTGATTGTTTTATAGCTTCATAACTATTTTTAAAATCATATAGAATTTCTTCCTTTGAAAGTTGACTATAACGATTATGGTTAAAAGAATGATGGCCAAATTCAACCAAACCTGAATCTATGCTTTTGAGCTGTTCAACAGTCATTATTTTTTCTTGAGAAGCACCATTTTTTTTATTCCATAAATCGGTTTTACCTATGTAACCAAAAGGTATAAAAAAAGTAGCCTTTACATTATACTTTTTAAGTATCGGCAGCGCATACAAAAGTTGATTTTGAGTGACATCATCAAAAGTAATTACTATACTTTTATTAGCAAAATCTGTTTTTTCAACAAGTTCAGAAGCAAAGTAAAAAGTGTATTTTTTTTTACATAAATAAGCAAGTTGTTCATCTAACTTATCGCAAGAAATTGTCAAGGCAGCACTCAATGTTGGATTGACGTTATGATACATTAAAACAGGTAAATTAGCCACAATTTATATTTTTAGAAAAAAACTGATGTAAAAATAGTATCTTTGTAGCACATATCGTTGAATTTATGACCAAAAAAAACGAAAACACCAAAATAACCGCCCTAGCCATATCTTATAATGAAGAGCACAATGTAAAACGATATATTGAAAGTTTGTCGTTTGCAGATGAGATTATCCTTATTGATTCTCAAAGCACTGATAATTCAGTTTCTATCGCCGAAAGTATGGGAGCAAAAGTTATTCAGAACAAGTTTGAAGACTTTTCCTCACAGCGAAATTTTGGAATAAGTAAGGCCAAAAACGATTGGATAGTTTTCTTCGACTTAGATGAAATAATTACTAAAGAGCTTGAAAAAGAAATAATTGCTAAGGCAAATTCTGAAAAAAACGTTGTTGCTTTTTTTGTAAAAAGAAATTTCTTTTTCATGGGAAAGCACATCAAATATGGTGGTTGGCAAAACGACAAAGCCATTCGCTTATTCAATAAAAACTATTGTAAATACAACGGTAATTTAGTTCATGAAGAAATTAAAGCCACTGGTAAAATTTGCTTGTTAAAAAATAGTTTAAATCATTATAGTTACAAAAGTTTTGACAACTATAACGACAAGTTAAATTTGTACAGCAAACTACAAGCTGAAAATTTATATAATAAAAAAGTCCGCCCAAATGGTTATCACTTTTTCTTCCGACCTTTGTATCGCTTCATGTGGCAGTATTTTTTTAGACTAGGAATTCTTGATGGAAAAGAAGGGTTTATTTTGGCCTATATTCATTCTTTTTCAGTATTTAAAAGATATTTGCAGTTGTGGATGCGTTATAGAAAAATTGAGTAAATTATGATGATTCCTAAATGTACATTAGTAACTCCTACTTATAATTGGCCCGAAGCGCTAGACTTGCTGCTATTGAGTATTTTGAACCAATCTGTTCTGCCAAATGAAGTACTAATTGCAGATGATGGATCTACAAAAGAAACTGAAGAGTTAATTAAAACGTATCAACAAAAATTTCCTGTTCCGCTTATTCATGTTTGGCACGAAGATATGAAAAACAGAAAGCCCGCCATAATGAATAAAGCTATTGCAAAAGCTAAATATGAATATATAATTGAGATTGATGGAGATATTATAATGAATAAACATTTCGTAAAAGACCATTTGAATTTTGCAGAAAAAGGCACCTATTTATTTGGTTCAAGAGTAAATATTCAGAAAAATATTTTAGAATCCATTTTTAGTAAAAAAACCGTTCATTTTAATTTTTTTTCAAAAGGGATTAAAAAAAGAACCCGAACAATACGAATACCATTTTTAATGAATTTTTCAAAAAAAACTGACATCCGTTCACCAAAATTGAGAGGATGCAATATGTCATTTTGGAAAGAAGATTTTATTAAAGTAAATGGTTTCAACGAAAATTTAGTTGGTTGGGGAATAGATGATTCTGAAATGATTCAACGATTGCATAATATTGGAATATTGGGGAAACGATTGAAATTTGCTGGTCTTGCCTATCATATTTATCACAAAGAACAATCTAAAAGTCATATTGAAATCAATAACGAAATAGAGAAACAAACAACAGAAAAAAAAATAACTTTTATAGAAAAAGGAATAAATCAATATTTATGATGTTTGATATAGCTGCAATTCTTATCAACTACAATTCAAGTAATTTTACTATTTCTTGTGTAGAAAGTATTTTGGAAAAAACATCCAATGAAATAAAACTGCAACTTGTTATTATTGATAATAACTCTAATGAAACAGATTATTTATCTCTTTCAAATTTTATAATTCACTTAAAAAACGAAAATATAATTCTTCATCGAAGTCCAATCAATACTGGTTTCGGAGGCGGAAACATTCTTGGCGTTTCTTTTGCAAGAGCAAGATATTATGCTTTTATAAATAATGATTCCTTATTAGAAAATGACTGCCTTTCTATTCTAAAAAAGGAGATAGAGTTGGATGAATCTATAGGGATTTGTGGACCGCTATGCCACAATGAGAGAGGAGATTTATTACCAACACTAGATTATTTTGCATCACCAATGAAAGAATTTCTGGGTCGAAAATTAATGCATAAAATAAATCCGATAGAATATCCATCAAGAACCGATATAATTACCAAAAAACAAAAAGGTCAATTTGTCGCGGGAAGTTTTATGATGATGAGAGCAGATGACTATAGAAAAATTGGTGGCTTTGACCCTACTATTTTTTTATATTACGAAGAAACAGATATGTGTATACGCTTAAGAAAAATAAACAAAATGGCATACATGATTACTAATGCAAAGTTTATTCATTATCATGGAGCAAGTACAAAAAGTTCAATAGCTATAAAAAAAGAGCATAAAATTTCCTATTTATATGTGATTAAAAAACATTATGGTTATTTTTGGTATCAAATTGTTTTGAATAAATTAAGAATACAATATTTTTTTAAAAGCTTTTTCAAACCAAAATATTGGAGTCTATTCTTCCTTTTATTAATTGGTGCACCTTTGAGTAAATCGTTGAAAGTTAAACAGAAAATTAAAACATAAATGATGATTTCTGTGGCATTATGCACCTATAACGGTGAAAAGTTTATCCAAAAACAATTAGACAGTATTCTAAATCAAGAAAATTATATTGTTGATGAAATAATAATTTGTGACGACCAATCTAACGATTCAACTATTGAAATTATAAATAAATATATAGAAGATTATCCAAAAATTATAAAACTATTTCAAAATGAAATTAATTTAGGAAGTACTAAAAACTTTGAAAAAGCGATAAAAATTTGTCAAGGCAATTATATTTTTTTATCAGATCAAGATGATATTTGGAATAAAAATAAAGTTAATGAAACAATAAAAATTTTTAATGAAAATTTTGGGTGCCAAGGTGTATTTACTAATGCAGATTTAATTAATGAAGATGACAAAATCATAGGGTCTTCAAAATTATGGGATTCAATCTTTTTTTTAGAAAATGAATTACCAAAACCAATAGATTTATTTGATATTATTGCTAAAAATGGAAATGTTATAACTGGAGCAACTTTATGTATAAAAAAGGAAGTAAAAGATTTTATTTTTCCTTTTTCAGATGAAGTTTTACACGATGAATGGATAGCAATACTTTTAGCAATCAAAAAAACATTATGTTATTCAAGGCAAAATTTAATTTCATATAGAATTCATAAAAAACAACAAGTTGGAGTAAAAAGCAAGGCAAAACTAAAGAGCATCGAACATAAAAAAAGAATAATTTTAGGATTAAAAGTCCCTAAAAGCCATAGTGATTATTTAATTTTATCTAAAAAAAAATGGTTAAAAATTATTAAATTAGAACATGTTAAAGTTTTTTTGGGTAGCACCCCTTATTTAGAAAAAAATTTAGTAAATAGTTATAAAGAATACTTAGATTTACAAGAAAAAATAAAACTAGGATTTCCAATAAAACATCAGTTAACCCAATGGATTGATAAAATTCGTGGAAAAAGAATACTAAAAGATATATGAGTTTGAATATCGCAGCATGTGTAATACTTTACAATCCAAAAATTGAGGATTTACAAAACATAATGAGTTATTTATCAAAAGTAAATAAGTTATATGTTTACGATAATTCCGCAACTAAACTTGAAAGTTCTTTTAGGAATGAAAATGAGAAAATTAATTATTTTTGGGATGGAGAAAATCAAGGCATTTCAATTCGCTTAAATGAAGCATCAAGATTGGCAATCTCTGAGGGATATGACAAACTCTTAACAATGGATCAAGACTCGTCTTTTCTAGAAGAAAACATTGATAAATATTTTATAGATATTGAAAATTTTAATGATGCCGAAAATGTTGCTAATTTTGGATTAGAATATAACAAAGAAGCTATTCCTTGTGATTCAAACGAAATTATTTTTGAAGAAGTTGAACATTTAATAACGTCATGTTCGGTAATTAATTTAAATTTATTTGAAAAAATTGGTGGTTTTGATGAAAACCTTTTTATAGATGGTGTAGATATAGATTATTGCTACGCCGCAATGAAAAATGGTTATAAAAACATTCAATTTAAAAATAACTTTTTCAAACATTCACTTGGTGAACCAGTTAGAAGAACTTCAATAGTATCTCTATATTTAATTAAAAAAAATAGAGTTATTCATTCACCGCTAAGAGCTTATTACATGTATAGAAATACCTTATACCTTGAAAAAAAATATAGCTCTGTTTTTCCTGAAATGACAAAAAAGTTAGTCAAAGATTATATTCATCATATAAAAAGATGTGTTCGATATTCAGAAAACATAGTTACTGCTTATAAATATATATTCAAAGCATATGGAGATTTTAAAAATAATAGGATGGGAAAAATCAATAAAATCTATTAAAAAATTATGAACAAATACGATTTACTTGTAATTGGTTCTGGGTTATTCGGCTCTGTTTTTGCATATGAAGCAAACAAAAAAGGACTGAAATGTTTAGTCATAGACAAACGTTCTCATATTGGAGGAAATGTTTATAGTGAAAATATTGAAGATATAAATGTTCATAAATATGGAGCACACATTTTTCACACAAATGATAAAAAAATATGGGATTATATTAATCAATTTGCAGTTTTTAATAATTTTATTAATTCTCCTATTTCAGTATCTAAAGGTAAAGTATATAACTTACCTTTTAATATGAATACTTTCTATCAATTGTGGGAAACAAGAAACCCAGAAGAAGTAAAAGAAATTATTGAAGAGCAAATAAATAAATATGGAGTTGAAAACCCAAAAAACCTTGAAGAACAAGCATTAAGTTTAGTTGGAAAAGATGTATATGAAACTCTTATAAAAGAATATACTGAAAAACAATGGGGCAGAAAAGCAACCGAATTACCAGCATTTATTATAAAAAGACTTCCTATACGATTTACTTTTGACAACAACTATTTTAATGATAAATACCAAGGAATTCCAGAAGGTGGCTACACAAAAATAATTGAAAAGATGCTTAAAGGTATTGAAGTGAAGTTAAATACAAATTATTTTGATAACAAAAAGCATTACGATTCAATTGCTAACAAAGTAGTTTTTACAGGAAAAATTGATGAATATTTCAATTTTCAATTTGGCCCATTAGAATATCGGTCTTTACGATTTGAAAATGAAATTTTAGACACTTCAAATTTTCAAGGAAATGCAGTTGTAAATTACAATGATATTGAAATTCCATATACAAGAATAATTGAACACAAACATTTCGAATTCGGAAAACAGCCCAAAACTTTGGTCACAAAAGAATATCCAGAAAACTGGTCTCTTGAAAAAGAAGCCTACTATCCTATAAATGATGAAACAAATCAAGATAAATACTTAAAATATAAAAAACTTGCTGACCAATCAGATGTCCTATTTGGTGGTAGGCTAGCTGAATATAAATATTATGATATGCATCAAATCATTGCTTCTGCACTAACAAATTTCAAAAAATATATAAATGAATCTTGATAAATTAAATTCAAAAGTATTTGTAGTTTGCCCTGCAAATACTGCTACTGGTGGACCACTATTATTACACCAGTTAGCATATAAACTAATTCAAAGTGGGATTAAAGTTTATATGTATTATTTTGAAACCGAAAATTGTAACATGAATGATCCCATTCATCAATTCTATAAAAAATTTGAAATCCCTTACGAAAAATCAATTGATGATAGTAAGAATAATTTAATAATACTACCTGAAATACTCCCCGAATACATATTCAAATATAAAGCCATTAATAAAGTAATTTGGTGGTTAAGTGTTGATAATTTTTTAGTGACACACACAAGAATACCAAGTTTTTCAACAAAAAGATTTTTAGGTCTTAAAAAAAATGACAATTATTATACATTTCAGAAGAAACCTATACATCACCATTGGGCTCAATCAATCTATGCAATTGATTTCTTAAAAAGCAAAAAAATTACCAAAATAGAATACCTTTCCGATTACTTAGATTCAGTATTTCTGAGCGAAGTTTCAAGTTTATCATTTGATGATTTAAATAAACAAAACATCATAGCTTATAATCCTAAAAAAGGATTTGACATCACCAAACAACTTATCGAATTTACGCCACAATTTAAATGGGTGGCAATTGAAAACATGACTCCTCTTGAAGTAAAAGATTTACTTTTTAGGTCTAAAGTATATATAGATTTTGGAAATCATCCTGGAAAAGATAGAATTCCACGCGAAGCAGCAGTTTGTGGTTGTATTGTTATTACAAATAAACAAGGTAGTGCAAATTATTTCCAAGATGTTTCAATAAGTGATGAATATAAATTTAATAAAATTCTAGACGAAAAAGATGCCTTTAGTAACCTTGTAGAAGACATCTTTAATAATTTCTTAATTCATATTGAAAAATTTAAGTCATATAGAGAACTTATCACAAACGAAGAACAAAAATTTAATACTGATTTAAATAATATAATTAATAAGTACTTTAAATCTTAAATATGGAGGCTATCAATACCGAAATCCAAAAAGCATACGAAGTAATTCAAAATGGTGGCATCATACTTTATCCTACCGATACCGTATGGGGAATTGGTTGTGATGCAACTAATGCAGAAGCTGTTTCCAAAATATATGCACTCAAAAAAAGAGAAGAATCAAAAAGTATGATTGTACTGATGAATGGCGAAAAAATGATGTACAATGTTTTCAAAGATATTCCAGACGTAGCTTGGGAAATCATCGATTTATCCGAAAAACCAACAACTTTAATTCTTGACAATCCCAAAAATGTAGCTCCAAATATTATAGCTGAAGATAAAACATTGGGAATTAGAATTGTAAAAGAACCTTTTTGTTTCAAACTAATGGAACGAATGAAGAAACCTTTGGTATCAACTTCAGCCAATATTTCAGGAATGTTTGCTCCAAAATCGTTCAAAGAAATTGACCCCGAAATTATAAAAGGTGTTGACTATGTAGTAAATTTGCACCAAGATAAAATTTGCAAAAATCCATCAACAATAATAAAACTTTCATTAGATAATCAAGTTAAAATTATACGTAAATAACTTTTACCGCAAATTCGCAAATTATTTAAAAAATTATGGATGATTATTTACATAAAGACGAAAGCTATAAAATTGTAGGTGTTCTTTATGAAGTTCATAAAAATCTTGGAAAAGGTTTCTCTGAAATTGTATATAAAGATGCACTTGAATATGAATT
>Ga0208597_1000870_pt1 | contig 11848 bp, 9 predicted proteins | sample LakMenEpi05May12_FD_150673 | JGI IMG/M metagenome (GOLD analysis project Ga0208597, IMG submission 150673) | Freshwater microbial communities from Lake Mendota, WI - 05MAY2012 deep hole epilimnion (SPAdes) | ecosystem: Environmental > Aquatic > Freshwater > Lake > Epilimnion/Euphotic zone ...
TTGTAGCGAACGAACTACTCCAGAAGCCGTAGATTTTTTGAGGAGAAAATTATTTGATAAAAAAGTAATAAACAATTTGGTTCGAATTGTGATTCCAAAAGATCGATCTTGCATGCATATCGATACATTATTTACTCAAATCAGCAAAAATGAATTTGTAATCTTTGAGAATACGTTGAAATCCAATTTGATCAAAGTCACCCAATTCAATTCAAATGGAACTACCAAAGAATTTACAACCTTAGAAGATTTCTTTTTAAGTGTAAATCCCGATATGAAATTTATTCTCTGTGGCAATGGCGAGTATCCATTTGACGAAAGAGAACAATGGACGGATGGGTGCAACCTTGTGGCTCTTAGAGATGGGGTGGCTATAGCGTATGATAGAAATGGAAAAACCGCAGAAGCATTATACAATTTGGGATATGAAATCGTAAGTGGACGTGATATCTCCAAAGAATGGAATTATGGAAAATTCAATCCCGATAAATACGAAAAAACGATAATTACCATTCCTTCTACAGAACTTTCAAGAGCTAGAGGTGGACCTCATTGCATGACTTTTCCATTATTAAGAAGCCAATAAAAATTTCATGAGCAGATTTATTGTTTTTAACACATAAAAAAAGCACTCATGAAGTATTTGAGCCTAATAGATATTATTCTTACACCTTTATATTTAATCATTTCATTTTTAATTTTAATTGTTATTAAAAAACGATTTATTCAAGATGAAACAGATAAATATTTTATAATAAAAGGCTTTTACTTAAAAATTTTAGGCGGTTTTGCAGCTGGATTTATATATGTATTTTATTACAACGGTGGTGATACAACTTTTTATTTTGATGCGACCAAGCTAATTTCAAACTACTTAGTAGATAATCCCTTTGATTTTATTTATATTTTTTCGAGTTCAAATCTAAAAGATTCAGACAATTTTGATATTTTAAAACTCATTAATCAAAATGCATATTTAAGAGACACGCCTACCTATACGGTGGTCAAAATATGTACACTTTTTAATTTATTTTGTTTTAATTCATTTTTTGCAATAATATTTTTTTGTGCTAGCTTTTCCTTTTTATGTTCGTGGAATTTTTATAAAGCTATTGGAGTCTTATATCCCAATATAAAAAAGAAAATTGGATTTGCTGTTTTTTACATGCCATCTGCTATTTTCTGGGGTTCGGGGATATTCAAAGACACTTTTACGCTAGGTGCTATATTTCTGTTATTTTATTCATTTATATATCTTTTTATCATCCGAAAATTTAGCATTTTATTACTTTTATCTTTTATACTTTCATTGTATTTACTCAAAAATATTCGTAGTTTTTTCTTGATTACAATCCTTCCATTTCTAGTTTTTTGGGTTTTTCAACACAACTATAATCGTATCAAAAATTTTGGATTAAAAATGGTAATGGCTCCTATTTTTATTGTAATCTTGGTTGGCTTTGTAGTAGTAGGAACCCAGTTGTTAAACAATTTTTTTGTAGAGCTAGATGCCGAAAAATTCCAAGATAAGTTAATGGGATTTCAAGGATGGCATACCACCTTAAAAGGATCGGCATATAGTTTAGGTAAAATGGAATATACTCCATTGGGGTATCTAAAAAAATTTCCTGCAGCCGTCAATGTAACTTTCTTCAGACCTTATATAACAGAGGTAAATAAACCCCTTATTTTCTTGAGCTTTTTACAAGGTCTCTTCTTTACTTTTTTTACCCTCTATATCATTTTTAGATATAATTTTGTTCGTTTTTTCGGACAATTATTTAAATCTTATGATGCTATCGCTCTGTTAGGATTTAGCTTATTTTTTGGATTTATTACAGGACTAACAAGTTATAATTTTGGAGCACTTGACCGATACAAAATTCCTTGTTTGAGCACCTATATTATTGCACTATTGATTGTAGAATATCGAATGAAAATAAATAGAAATTCGCTTCTAAAAACAAAATAATATCTTATATAAATTAGTAATTGGTCAAAAAAATGACCAAAACTACTTCAAGTAAGGTATTATAACCAAAATGAAATATTTTAAAACATAAATGGTATAAATTTTTAAATTCTAAACGACAAATTTTGACAACAAAGTCTATTATATTTGTATTTTAGATCCTTAAAAAATAAAAAACATGAGTACAAAATTTAATATGAACGATGCACTTCAAAAGATTGGCATCGAATGGCTTTCCGAAAAAGAAATGCAAGAGAACCACTTTACAGAAACATTTGTAAAAGCGGTAGAAATGCTCAATCAGGAACAATTGCAAGCGGTCCAAAAAACCGATGGCCCCATAATGGTGGTAGCAGGCCCTGGAACAGGAAAGACCCAAATTCTTTCTACTCGTATTGGCAAAATCCTTTTGGAAGCCGATATTCAGCCCGAAAACATCTTGTGCCTCACTTTTACCGATGCAGGTACAGTAGCCATGAAAAAAAGATTGGGTGAATTTCTTGGAACCAAAGCCACCGAAATAGGCGTTTATACTTTCCATTCTTTTTGCAATAAGTTGATCAATGAAAATCAAGACCTTATCAATAAAGGAGATTATACAATTATCACGGATTTGGAACGTAGATTGCTCATCAAAGAAATTATAAGGGAAGTAGAGTTTAATACACCGCTAAAAAAACGAATCTCCAGTATAGATCATTCCGTAAGACTACTTGAAAAATTCTTTTCGGAGTGCAAAAAAGAGCATTATACCGTAGAAACCTTTCTGAAATTAATCGAAAAAGATGCCGAAATAGAGCGTTTGGACAAAGCGAAGTATGAATATCAACGAAAATATAAAGAATTCAATCCCGGAGATTTGAAACTAAGTGCATGGAACGATTATCTCGAAAAAATTGAAAAAACCAAACAAGCTATTCAATTGTATCAACGTTTTCAAGAAAAAATGGAGGCTAATCAATGGATGGAAATGGACGATCTCATTCTTAAAGTACTCGACACGTTCAAAGAAAATGAAGATTTTAGAATGCGATACCAAGAGAAATTTCAATATATTCTAATTGATGAATTTCAGGACACCAATGGTTCGCAGCTAGAAATAGCCCAATGGCTTTGCTATGAAAATGATTACCCCAATATCATGATTGTAGGCGATGATGACCAGTCTATCTATCGATTTCAGGGAGCCAATATTGGAAATATTTTCAAATTTTATGAGCAATATATTCAACCATTGGGAATAGACGAAACCAAAGAACGCATCATCATTCTCAAAGACAATTATCGCTCTACAGCTACTATTTTAGAAGCTTCGCAGCAGGTAATTGAAAATAATATGCAGCGTATTATACATTTGGTAGATGGCATTTCTCTAAACAAAAATTTAGAAGCAAAAGGAACTATAAATAAGGAAAAACTTCCGTTAGAACTCATTCAATGCAACACAAAAGAGTCTGAATATGTATATCTAGCAGAACGAATAGAAGCTTTAAAGTCCAAAAATCAAAATCTAAAAGAAGTGGCCGTTCTTTTCCATGCCAACGCCACCGCAACCGAATTTTCAAAAATATTGGATATTAAAAAAATTCCTTATGAATTTACACGTGCAAATAATATTCTGGAAAGTACATTTATACTCAATCTTTATCATTTTCTAAAATATATTCAAGCCGAAAAAGACAAAAGTTTTGAGCGTGAAGACTTATTAGCCGAAAGTTTTTTCTATGAATGGAATGCTATTAAACCATTGGAAATCTCCAAAGTTTTGCTCGAGTATCGTGCCTACAAAGCTACTGATTTAAAAAATTCCGATGCCAATCTTCGTACTTTTATGAATGAATATGACCATACTTTTCGGATAAAAAAATATGTAGATACCACAGAATTGTTGCTTCAAAAATCGAGTAACGAATCCGTAGAACGATTTGTGGAGCGCTGTATAGACAAATTACAAATCACTCAATGGATTAGCACACAACCTAATGCGTTGATGCTATTCCAAGAATTGGATAGTTTCAGAGCTTTTTTGAAAGAACAAGTAGAAGCCAATCCAAAACTAGATTTGGCGGCTTTTATTGAATTGATTTCGATGTATATAGCCGAAGAAATACCCATTCAGCTTATCAAAAAAATCAATCAGCCCAATGCGGTTCAGCTCATGACTATACACGGTAGCAAAGGGCTCGAATATGAATATGTATATATCCATGGGAATAATGAATCTACACCACGAAGAAATAATGTTTACATTCCCAAAGCGGTTTTATACAAAGATATTACGGACTGGGATACCATTTTACAAGCCGTAGCCGAGCAAGAACAAAATGAAATAGAAGAACAACGACGTAAATTCTACGTGGGACTTACCCGTGCAAAAAAACAATTGCTACTTACCTATTTCATTAAAGAACAGAGTACCAATAGCAAAGATAGAAGTAAAAATCCACTAAAATTTTTGCTGGAAATTCCCGAAACGCATCTTCAAAAAAAAGAATACAATCTCTCCGAAGAGGATTATATGAAATTGATGCAGATCAATCAAGAAGAGCTGGAATCATATCAAAATTATGTGTATGAAAATGGATACTTAGATACAATTATTCAAAACATGAAATTGAGTGTATCGGCCTTGAATAGCTATTTGGAATGTCCCAAAGGTTTTTATTTTACCAAAATGCTCAATATTCCTCAATTCTCAGAAAAAAATCTAGAAATTGGTAATATTTTTCATAATGCATTGGAAAATTTTTTCAAAACCATGAAAGAAACCAAAGAAATTCCTAGCGAAATGCAATTGATGGAAATGACATTGCAAGAGCTCAACAAAAGGAAACGAGCATTTAACGACTATGAATACGACGACACATTGGCTTATATCCAAAAAATTCTACCTATCTACTACCAAAGCGAGTCCTCAAAATGGACGCCCAATATGGCTATCGAAGATTGGTTTGAATCCAAATATCAAGGCGAAACACTAGTGGGTAAAATAGATAAAATTGATTGGATGGAAAATGGTATGGCCAATATTATTGACTTCAAGACGGGAAAATACGAAAATGCTAAGAAAAAATTAAAACCACCCGTTACATTACTAGAAGGCGAAAATCCCGAAGATTTAGACTTTGAAAAACGATATGGTGGAAATTATTGGCGTCAAGCGGTATTTTATAAAATGCTTTTCAAATCCAATTTTCCCAACATTTCTATCAATTCGATTACTTTTGACTTCATATTCCCCGATGATGATATTATTCACAAAGCCATCGTAGAAGTTTCGCCTGAAGAAGAAGCTATCGTAGGAAATCAAATCATGGAAACCATGAAACAAATTCGAGCCAAAAACTTTGAAGGATGTGGCAAAGAAGAATGTGATTGGTGTCAAAACAAATAAATATATGACTAAAAAATTACTAATTTTACTTGCATTCTGCATTTTGTCCTTAGAAAGTTTTGCCTGTATGTGTGGCTCGGCGCAGCGAAAATACTTATTGGGGCAAATTGGCGATACACTATACTTTTTTGAGACAGATCTCTATCGCTCCGATTACAAAAATCCTCGTTCCGATGAGCCTTCCGAGCCGCAAGGATATTGGTATGGCGATTTATATTTACGTGGCTATAATGCTCAAAATCAAAAAATAAAAGAGACCTCGGAGGGAAGCATTACCGTCAATCCTCAAGATGGATATATCGAAAAAATACAAGCAAAATACAAAAAAACGTTGGATAAACTCCGCACCAACAAAGCCTTTCAAATAGCTACCCCAAAGGATATTTCATTCTGCGATTTTCAAACCCAATGCACACAAACTAAACTATATTTTGACACTATGGCTCTAAAATGGGGGTTTGAATCCGAAGCCAAACGATACGAAATCAATCAACTAAAAGACAGCACACACTTTATGTTTGATATTTTATTTTATAAAAAATATGATTTTAAAGCGTTGTTACATCGTTTTTTTATCAATTCCATTCGCACGTATCAAATAGGTACAAAAAAACTTATGCTCATACACCTCGCTACAGGCAGCAAAGAGTCCAACGGCGACGGACTTATCCAAATCACTAACGCAAAAGAACACCAACCCGAATGTTTTGGTGCGTTTCTAAATATAGACGATGCCATCTTTGAAGAACCCACGTTGATGCATGGCAAAGGATTTGATGTAATTGTATATTAGGGCATGCCCTCGTCAAAGAGGCGAAAAAATCATACGGTTACAAACAAAAATCCTCAGAAGCCTCTTCGACGAGGTCGGGCTATCCGCAGTAGTCCTCCGCTTCGCTTTGGAGCTACTTGCTTCTATCCCTCATGCAAAAAGGAAAGAAAAAAAAACAAGAAAAGACTTTTTAAATCAAAAAATATTATTCCCTATTTAAAGCATATTTTTAATTATTCCCTATTTAAAGCATATTTTTAATTATTCTCTATTTAAGGAATATTTCATATATTTGTACTTTGTCAGTCAAAAAAGCAATAGCCGATGATAGCCATTATTACAGGGGATATAATTGCCTCAAGAAAGTTAGTAAATCAAGAAAAATGGTTAAAACCATTTAAAAATCTATTGTCATCATGGGGAGATAGCCCAAAAGATTGGAAATTGGACAGAGGCGATTTTTTTCAAATCGAAATCACAAATATCGATGAAGTTCTAAAAAAAGTTTTAGCCATAAAAGCATTAATAAAAAAAATAACCCCACTCGATGAACTAAAAAAAGCAAGTATCATCGATGTAAGGATTGCTATTGGTATTGGAGAAAAAACCTATACCGGTGAAAGTATTTCAGAAAGTAATGGTTCTGCATTTATTTATTCAGGTGAAAAATTTGATCTTTTAAAAAAAGAAGATATAACATTGGGCATAAAAAGCCCCTGGCCTAGTTTTGATGAAGAAATGAACTTATATTTAAAACTTATAGGAATATTTATGGACAAATGGACGTTATCATCTGCTGAGTTGGTACAAATTATCCTAAATAGTCAAAACATAACACAAGAAGAAATAGGTAAGCAATTAGGCATTAATCAAAGTGGTGTAAGCCGAAGATGGACTAGAGCCCATATCAATGAAATATTAGAAGTTGAAAACATATTCCGAAAAAAAATTAATACAATCATAAAATGATCATACCTATAAAACTCATATTAGCACACTTCATTGGAGATTTTCTGCTACAGCCCAAATCTTGGGTAAAAGAAAAAGAAATTCGTAAAGCACAGTCTATAAAATTCTATATACATATCCTAATTCATGGAATTTTAGGATTAATCGTTCTATGGAATTTTAATTATTGGTTTTTAGCAATTACACTAATGGTTTCACACGGTGTAATAGACATCATAAAACTATATGCTCAAAAAGAAACTTATAAACCCTATTGGTTTTTAATTGACCAATCATTGCATATTATAAGTATTATAGCTTTATGGCTTTTATTTTTCAATCCTGAATTTAATATTAAGCCAATAATGGAAAATCCCGAAATTTGGATTTATGCCGTTGCTCTATTTTTTATTACTATCGTATCAAGCATCGTGATGAAAGTACTTATGTCTAGTTGGTCAAATGCATTGAATGAAAATAATGAAGAATCTTTAAACAATGCAGGTAAATATATAGGGATATTGGAACGTATTTTTATATTTACCTTTGTAATTATGGGCAAATGGGAAGGCATTGGTTTTTTATTGGCTGCCAAATCCATTTTCCGTTTTGGGGATTTAAAAGAATCCAAAGACCGAAAACTAACAGAATATATTTTAATAGGAACCTTATTAAGCTTTGGAATAGCGATAGCCGTAGGAATGTTGGTACTCAAATTAATTGAACAAATTTAAAGTCTAATACCGTACATACAATCAATATAGTCCAATTTTAATTGTTCTATTTGCTTGTTATGATGGCATTTACAACTCTAAACTTACAAAATAGTTTGGACTATTTTATAAATAAGATTGGTATAAAATACATATACTCAAAAATTTCACAAAAAAAAGCCTCTAGAAATTGTCTAAAGGCTTAAAATTATTTTTTCAGAAATTGTTTTGTATTAATGCGCTCTTGCAAACAACACGGTAAATTTTCCTTCGTTGCCAGAATAGATACATTTTCCAGCTTTCTGAGGAATATCAAATGGAATACAACGAATCGTTGCTTTAGTTTCTTCTTTGATTTTTTCTTCTGTTTCGGCAGTACCATCCCAGTTCGCTATCACAAAACCACCTTTTTCTATTCGCGCTTTGAAGTCGTCCCAAGTAGTAGCTTCCGTCGTATTCTCTTCACGATACGTTTTGGCTTTTTCAAAAATATTCTTTTGAATATCATCCAATAATTGTTCGATATGCGATACCAAATTTTCTTGGCTTACACTTTCTTTGGTTAAATTATCTCTACGTGCTACTTCGGCTACATTATTTTCAAGGTCTCTTGGCCCAAAAACCACACGAACAGGAATTCCTTTCAATTCATGCTCCGCAAATTTAAAACCAGGTCGCTTGGTATCGTCAGAATCAATTTTACTTTTAATGCCTTTGGCTTTTAGCTGTGCTTGAAACTCTTTACATTTTTCAAGTAACACTTGATTTTGCTCAGGATTTTTCTGATGCAAAAATGGAACAAAAACAACTTGAAACGGCGCTACTCTTGGTGGCATCACCAATCCATTATCATCCGAATGGGTCATAATTAAAGCCCCAATCAAACGAGTAGAAACACCCCACGAAGTAGCCCAAACATATTCTTCTTTGCCATCTTCTGTTTGATATTTCACATCAAAAGCTTTCGCAAAATTTTGTCCTAAAAAATGCGAGGTTCCTGCCTGCAAAGCACGTCCATCTTGCATCAAAGCTTCTATACAAAGGGTATCCTCGGCACCTGCAAATCGTTCACTTTCTGTTTTTTTACCTTTATGAAGTGGAATAGCCAACCAATTTTCAACAAAATCGGTATAAACATCTAGCATTTTTTCAGTTTCGGTTATCGCCTCAGCTTGCGTAGCATGAGCGGTATGCCCTTCTTGCCATAGGAACTCTGCGGTACGCAAAAAGAGTTTGGTACGCATTTCCCATCGCACTACATTCGCCCATTGATTAATTAGCAATGGTAAATCGCGATACGACTGAATCCAATTTCGATATGTATTCCAGATTAAGGCCTCCGAAGTAGGACGCACCACCAATTCTTCTTCCAATTTAGCATCGGGATCTACAATCAATTTCCCTTTGCGATCGGGATCATTTTTTAGCCTATAATGAGTCACTACTGCACATTCTTTCGCAAATCCTTCTGCATTTTTTTCTTCCGCTTCAAACAAGCTTTTTGGAACAAATAATGGAAAATAAGCATTGACGTGTCCCGTGTCCTTTATCATTTTGTCCAATACATCGCGCATATTCTCCCATAATGCGTAACCATACGGTTTTATGACCATACAGCCTCGCACATCGGAATAGTCTGCCAATTCGCCTTTAAGCACCAAATCGGTGTACCACTGGCTTATATCTTCGCTTCTTTTTGTAATAAAATCACTCATTCTATTATTCGGTTTCTGTTTCTGTTTCGGTTGATTTTGTATCGGCTACTACTTGAACATTCTCATTCAGTTTGGCTCTAATTTTATTTTCTATTTCTACCGATACCTCTGGATTATCTGCCAAAAATTGTAAAACGGCATCTCTACCTTGTCCAATTTTAGTTCCATCATAGCTATACCAGCTTCCACTTTTTTCCAAAATATTAAAATCCGTACCAAAATCTACAATTTCACCTACTTTAGATATTCCTGCTCCGTACAAAATATCAAATTCACAAACTTTGAAAGGTGGTGCCACTTTATTTTTCACAACCTTTACTTTGGTTCTATTTCCTACAATATTGCCTTCTTTATCTTTGATTTGGGCCATTCTACGAATATCCAAACGCACCGAAGCATAAAATTTAAGTGCATTACCACCCGTTGTTGTTTCTGGATTTCCAAACATAACTCCAATTTTCTCTCTCAACTGATTGATAAATATACAACAACATCCTGTTTTATTGATACTTCCCGTTAATTTTCGCAAAGCCTGACTCATCAAACGAGCTTGTAATCCCATTTTGGAATCGCCCATTTCGCCTTCCAGCTCTCCTTTTGGGACCAAAGCAGCTACCGAGTCAATTACACATACATCAATAGCACCACTTCGAATCAAATGATCGGCAATTTCTAAAGCTTGCTCTCCATTATCGGGCTGAGCAATAAAAAGATTATTGGTATCTACACCCAACGCTTCTGCATACAATCTATCAAATGCATGCTCTGCATCTATGATGGCACAAATACCGCCTTTTTTCTGAGCTTCTGCAATGGCATGAATAGCCAACGTAGTTTTACCAGAAGATTCAGGCCCATATATTTCTACAATTCTTCCTTTGGGATAGCCCGAAATGCCTAAGCAAATATCCAAGCCCAAAGAACCTGAAGGAATAGCATCTACCGATACAATTTTGGAATCACCTAGACGCATTACGCTTCCTTTTCCATACGATTTTTCAAGCACACCAATTGTACTTTCCAATGCTTTCATTTTTTGTTGTAAATCTGACATATTTTTTAAATTTTAATTTTGTTATTTATAAGTCCTACAAAAGTAATTGAATAAAAATTATTGAAACATTTATTTTTTAAATTTCTAAAACTTTTGACAAAAATACAAAACAAAAGTGACATAATTTGACGTTTTAAAACAAAAAAAAAGACTCAATAAAAATATTGAGTCTTTTCTGTATTTAAATTATTATAACCAAAAATCAATTTTTTACTTTGTCTACGATTGCTTTAAAAGCTTCGGGGTTATTTAATGCTAAATCAGCCAATGTTTTTCTATTGATAGAAATTTCAGCTTTATTCAACATATCGATGAATTTTGAATAAGACAAATCATAAGGACGAACCGCAGCATTAATCCTAGCTATCCAAAGAGATCTAAAATCTCTTTTCTTTAATTTTCTTCCTGTATATGCGTATTCCCATGCTTTATCAACAGCATTTTTGGCTACAGTCCATACATTCTTTCTTCTACCAAAGAAACCTTTGGCGTGTTTTAAAACCTTTTTTTTGCGCTCTTTTGAAGCAACGCTATTTACTGAACGTGGCATTTTATATTACAATTAGATAGTTAACAATAATTTGATTCTCTTCTCATCACTTTCGTGTACCAAACCTTTCTTAGTCAATCTTTTCTTTTGAACTTTCGTTTTTTTGGTCAAAATATGATTCTTAAAAGCTTTATTTCTTTTAATCTTTCCAGTACCTGTTAGTTTGAATCTCTTCTTAGCACTAGAATTGGTCTTCATCTTTGGCATAATATATAGATATTTAATTTATTTTTAAATTGGAGTGCAAAAGTACTAAAAATATTTTAAATGATAATATTTTTTTTCGTTCACACAAAAAACATGTCTTTTTTAAGCCTTTTTCTTCACTTTAGGTACCAATGTCATGAACATTCTTCTACCTTCAGTTTTGGGCATGGCCTCTACACTGGCTACTTCTTCCAGCTTTTTTGCAAAATTCAACAGCAAGAGATTGGCTCTATCTTGAAATACAATATCCCTTCCTCTAAACATTACAAAACATTTTACTTTGTCGCCTTCTTTCAAGAATTTCTCAGCGTGTTTTGATTTAAAATCAATATCATGGTCATCCGTATTAGATGTAAAACGTATTTCTTTTATAGTTACTTTCTGAGTCTTTGATTTAATCTCTTTGTCACGTTTTTTCTTCTCGTACAAAAATTTCTTGTAATCTACTATTTTACAAATAGGCGGATCCACATTGGGCGATATTTCTACCAAATCCAACTCAAGCTCTGCGGCCATAGCCAAG
>Ga0208597_1000873_pt1 | contig 11838 bp, 10 predicted proteins | sample LakMenEpi05May12_FD_150673 | JGI IMG/M metagenome (GOLD analysis project Ga0208597, IMG submission 150673) | Freshwater microbial communities from Lake Mendota, WI - 05MAY2012 deep hole epilimnion (SPAdes) | ecosystem: Environmental > Aquatic > Freshwater > Lake > Epilimnion/Euphotic zone ...
CCCTGTTTTCATATGATGTGTTGAAGCCATCTGCTTTTTTTTCTATGAACTCATCCATTTTTTGAGACGCTGTAGTTTGAGCGATGAGTTGGTGCATGCTTAATAGCAACGTAAGCACGAGGAGAAATCGACTTTTCATATTCTTTAAATTAATAGTTCTTTTGATAGTGACGATTAACTTCTCAATTTGTTACTCAAACACTCCTTTCATTACATCCACACCAATAGAATAACCATACACTTTCCCACTGGCATCTTTGTAAATTCTGATCTTGTTGCAAGCTTTTCCAAGGTTCACTGGAGCCCACGTAAGGCCACCATCTTTGGTTTCATACCCACTGTTCATCGTTCCTACAAAACCGTGGTTTTCGTCAATAAAACCAATACCAAATTCCCTTGCTCCAGCATCTTCAATCAAATTGATTTCATTCCATGTATTTCCCCCGTCAGTAGTTTTCGCAATACGTTGTTGTTTTACATTGGAGTCGGGATTATAAGATTGTATGGTTACATAGCCAACGTCCTTTGTTGGGAAAGAGGCCTTCCAAGTGCATTCAAATGGACGCTCAGATTGATAAACCTTTTTCCATGATTTTCCTCCGTCACTGGTCTTTAGGATAACAGCATTTGATTTTTCTAAATCCTCATCAGACGCTGCACAAGCAAATCCATTGTTCTTATCAAACATTTTGATATCGAATAGCATTTTACAGTCTTTGTCCATGCTGTTAGAAGTCCAGGTTAACCCTCCATCGTGCGACACCATCATATTTGCTGGAGAGCCCACACGACCAACCGCATAGATGTGAACTTTATAATCGGTTTTTCCGTGATTGATGAATTGTTCTTTTACGATATCCATAGCACAAAGACCTTTAACATAAGGACCGGTATACGAAACTGGATTCCAGGTTTTGCCACCATCGCTAGTTCCGTAAAGAGGAATGGTGTCTGTTACATTCGGGAAATAATCCGTCCCAACGGTTCCCGCAAATCCCCGTAAACTGTCCACAAAGGCAATGCAGCGGAAGAACGTTCCTTTCTTTTCCATTTGCTTTCCCCAGGTTTCGCCACCATTTTGCGTATGATAAATACTTCCGTATCCGTTTACGTACCAACCTTCTTTTTCATTGATGAACGTGATGTCATCTTGCTTGCCCGGGTAACGTTCAGTATTTAATTTTTCCCATCCTTTTTTAGTTACTATGACTTCATCTTTCTTCGAGAGTATTTCATTGCTCCACTTCACAGCTGAAAGTCCAACTTCTTGATTGTATTCATCGAACAACTGCTGAATCTGTCCATTTGCGAATTTGTCATACGCTTCTTGCATGGTGCCCGATTTCGCGAAGTAGTGGTCTGTTGAAGGGTAGGCGATGAGCGTAGCATTTCCAGGGTGGAAGTGGTTTACCGTGTTCACGATTTGTTGGTGGTCGGCTTTCGAAAAGGCTTGGAAATCCGACTCTCCGAATTGAACCAAAACTTTCGCAGTTGTGTTCTTCCAATTTTCCAGATGCGGATAGTCTTGTATCTGTCTCCAGTATTCAGCGTTTCGATCGTAGATTTTTCCTTTTCCATCATACCCCCAAACGCTTCTTAATACAGAGTCTGCTTTTGCATCTTTGGCCAATTCTTCAAGACTTTCCTTCTGAACGAAATACCTGTAATTCAAATCGTACTGCTCAACCACAGATTGCTCCACTTCAATTGGATTCATTCCGGCCAATGCGTTTTGAACGCGATACATTTCCAATTGATATTCAAACCAAGACTTGGCGGTGGTGCCATAAACGACAACTCCAGCAACATTGTTTTTTGCGCTAATAGCAGGAACAATTATTCCTCCCATGGAATGACCAACAATAATGATTTGATTGGTGTCTACATAAGGAAGAGTTTTCAATTTTTTCAATCCGACTTCGAAGTTTTCAATTTCATCCAACAAATCACAAGACTCGCAAGGCGGCGTGTTTTTACTGTCGCCCAACCCGCTTTTTTCAATACGCATGGTCGTGTAACCAGCATCAACGTAAGCATCAATAATTCGTTTATACGGATGGTCATTCGTGAGCTCGTCAATACTGCTGCACGTGTATCCCGGAACGAAAAGCATGGCGGGCATTTTGTTTTCTTTGAATGGCTTGTTAATGATCACACGCAACTGTCCACCTCTGAAATTGGCTTCGTCGTAAATCACTTCCGCATTGTCGTCGGTCTCGAATGGACGAGCAACGACTTTGGCTTTTAGCGTGATTTTCTTTTTTCCGCGCAGAACAGAAAGTTGAACTTCTTGTCCGGGTGTGCAGTTGAGAAACAGCTTCGTGAATTCTTCCGAAGACTTGAAATCTTTGTCTCCGATTTTAAGTATGATGTCGTTTTCTTGAAGCTTCAATTCAACGCTGGTGCCTCTAACGACCTGCACCACTTTACAACCGGAGGTTGCGTTCTCATTGACGTATTCAATACGAGCGCCAAACAATGGTTTGCGAGTGAGCTGCGCTGAAGTTTGGAACAATGAAATTCCAAAAAGCAAAAACAGAATGAAACGAGGCATAAGTTAATTTTCGACAAAGAAAAGTTTTAATTAAAAAACGGAGTTGTCAAAAATTGCTAATTCGAATAGCGCCTGGGGTTAGGTTGAATTGCTGCTTGAACGCTTTCGAAAAAGTGGGAGCATCTGAAAAGCCATATTTTATGGCTGTTTCCAGGATGCTAATTCCTTGGGTAATATCAAGTTTGGCGCGATCGAGTCGGATTCTTTTTTGGTATTGGTAAGGCGAGACGCCGAAGGCTTGCTTGAATACGCGAATGAAATGGTATTTCGAAATTCCAATGTTTAATGAAATCTCATCGAGAGATAGATTCTCAGTAATGTGTTCGTCAATGAAATTTTTCGCCTGAAGAATTGATCTGAATACTTCTTCGTTAGTAATGTTCTTCTTGAAGTCGAGATTGTTCAGGTGATCGAAAATGAATCGTTGGTCCGTAATGATCGATTCCGCCAAACTGTAGAAGAGTTCTTGTTCCTGAAGACTATTTGCGAAACTTCCGTTTTTAATTTTCTTGTTGATCTCTGAAAGTGAATATCCGATGCTAGTGTTTTTGACGTTGTATCTGTTTACAAAGAATTGATCGGAGAGCAGGAACTCTTTCAGGTTAGAGGCCTGCAGATCGTAATACTCAGCAACATCGGAAACAATTTGAGTGGAGATGTCAATGCATATACCCTCTACTACTTTTTCTTGATTTATTTGAACGATGGACTTGGTAAAGTCATTTCCGATGATGTATTCTCCTTCACGCACCATGAACTTTTTTCCATTCGCGTAATAAGTCTCTTCACCCGAAGCCACATATTTTATTCCTAATCCTTTGAACGCAACGTCACTTTCGATTTTCTTGATTTCAGAAACTCGAATTTCATTCTGGTTATCGTCGGAGTATATGGTTTGATTCATTCTTCAAGAATGGAATAGGTTGTTCTTCGTATTTTATTCTATTTCATTTACTTTTAACGCCAAAGATAAATTCTAAATCCATAATTAGCTCAAGATAAAGCTATTCCTACTTTACATCTCTTGCAGAATCATAAGGTAAATCTAACAAACGGTCCGAAGTTAAAATTTAAATTCTTTGATTCAAAGTTTTGCGTCATATCAACACCTATCCCAAACTGAATTTTTTCTTGGTAATCGGCACCAATTCTTATAATCTGAGCTACTTCAAACGGATCAGCGGAAAATAAAATTTGTGAAGAAAGCCCCCAGTTTTTACTGAATTTTGGAGTGCAGATTAGGAGACCTAAAACACTTGGTGCTACCTGTCCTTCTACAAAAACTGCAGTTGGATATAATTGAATAAAAAGGTCTTCCTTTTTATTCATGTAAGAAAGACTTAAACCAATAGCAGGAACAAACAATTCACCATAAAAACCACCTCCTGCTGAAATTCCGAGCCAAGGTTTGAGTTGATAAGTAAGTTGTCCCTCAATAGAGACCGTGTTTAGTGCTTTGTCTTCATAGTTTACTGTAAAGCGATTAAGATTAAAAAAGTTCCATTTTGCAGAACTATCCAAATCCTTATCGAAATAGTTTATGTAATGTGCGTGCTTGTTTCCCCTCAATATTTCAAGAACTCCTTGAGCACAAATATGACTTGTAACTAATAGTGAAATGGCTACTAAAATCGGTTTTTTCATTTGAAAAAAATGAGTGTTCTTTCTGATTAACAAAATGGTTTTGCCTTCTTCAGTCTCAAATTCACAGGATTGACCAAAAACATATGTGGAAACTTATGCTTTTTGTGAAGCGTTTTTGCTAGTTTGCTCTTTGATTGTAGATAACTCTCGTTCAGAAACGGTAAGTGAATACTGGTCTTCGGTGGATTTTTTACTATTTTTTCTTTCAAAGATTTGTTCGTGGCGAGTTTCATAGTCTTTAAATTCTGTACCCATCCATTTGTCCCACCAAGTAAAGTACAAAGCATAATTGCCGTTAAACAATTGGTGGTGCATATTGTGGTGCGTTGATGCAGTTTTGAATTTCAATAGTGGGAATTTGACCCAACCCTTCGGGTAAACTTCATAACCTAAATGACCTAAAACATTGTTTAACATGGAGAAGATTTGCCAGGCAATTAATACTCCAAAATTCAGTGGAAGTATAAACGGTAAAACAAAGCCGACAAAGTATTCAACTACAGCTTCCGTGGGATGAAAAGCAAAAGCAGTTAGTGGTGATGGGTCGGTACTTTCATGATGTACCTTGTGAAAAATTTTATAAAATCTTGGCAAGTGCATCGCTCTGTGACTCCAATAGAAAAACATATCATCTAGAAAGAGTGCAATGAAAAAACTAAGCCCTAACCACAAATAGCCATATTCGCTGATGTTGAAATACACTTTTGTATATCCTTTGCTTTCCAAGTATAGAATGCAAACATCCACAATTGCAAAAACAAAAAATGTAATTACTGAGTATCCAAGGTCGTGTTTGAAATGTCGCAGCTTTGCTCTTTCCTTTTCCTGAATTCTTATTTTTTTAAAATACTTTTTGCCTACTATCCAAAAAATGATAAAGAAAGGAAAAGCAAATGCTGAATACCAACTGAACTGCTCGATATATGCATCGATGAAGTTTTCAAAAAAGGGAGTTACATTCATATTACTTCAATTTTGTTTGACTTGATAGTTTCGCTGCAAAATTGAGAAGTTTACTACTGAGCACTTTTGATGTAAATCAAAAAATGTTTAGGGCTTGCCAGACCTGATTCTACTTAGTGTTTCCTGAGTAATATTCAGGTAGGACGCTATATTACCAAGACTAATTCGGTTTGTAATATCTGGATATAGGCTTAACAATTTTTGGTATCGTTGCTTTGCATCTAGAAATTGCAAATCTGTAAGTCTATCTTCAATTTGTGCTATGTAATGCAACTCCACCAACTTAATATACCAAAGTGAAAATGCATGGTGTTTTTGAATTAAGGTTTGCAGTGAAGTATATTCAATGGAATACATTTCACTATCTTCTAACAGTTGAATGCTTTCTTGAGATGGTACATTTTTGACAAGACTCGAAGTATCTGCAATTACTTGGCTATCCATGCTGAACCATGTATTTATTTCTTTCCCTTGCTCATTCGTGTAGTAGTATCTTACGGCGCCTTTTGTCATAAACCAAATGTGCTTGCAAGGCTTGCCCGGTTTCAGTAAGAAATAGTTTTTAGGGTATTCTAAATGTTGAAAGTACCGCAGTACATCTTCCAAAATAGGTTTAGGTAAAAAATGTACAGATTGTATTATATCTTCAATAATTACCTTCGTTTTCCTCTGTTCCATTATGAATGATTCTTACTTATTTCTTTTAGTTTCTCAACCACGGGTCAAAACAAAGGTTGTTAAACAGTATAAAGGCTGACATCGACACAACAAATTTACTACTACACCTCTTTCCCATTCACATCAATGAAAATCCACTTTCCATCTTTCTCCTTTTGCACATTCGCCTTTCCACTTGTGAAGGCTTTTACATCATAATAAATGCACGGAATAACTTCGTTGCCGGCTTCGTCTACAAATCCTTTTTTTCTTCCTTCGGGGAAGTTAATGCTCACGATCATTCTGCCGTCGGAGAAGGAGCCGTTAATGCCGTCGTATTTGCAGGGCAAGACTAATTTGCCTTCGGTGTTCACTCTTCCAGACTTTCCATTTTTCTTCACGTTGGCCACACCGCGATTGAAGTCGCCGGTTTGCTCGTATTCGAGCGGAGTGGTAATTTTTCCTTCCAGATTTAAATGTCCCCAGAGGTTGTCTTTTTTTACATTGACAAAACCTTCGTTGAAGTTTCCCGCCCAGTCGTATTCGAATGGAATAATGGTTTCTCCTTTTTCATTGATGAATCCGTGCTTACCATTCAGAATGGCATGCGCCAATCCCTCACGGAAGTATGCGAGGCTTTCGAACTGAAAGGGAATGAGGATAGTTCCTGTTTTCGTGATGGCACCGAATTTCCCATTGAGTTTCGTAATGGCCAATTCGCCGCTGAAACGAATTTCAGCTTCGTAGATGATGGGTAATACAACCTCTCCGGCTTTGTTAATGATTCCCCATTTGCCGTCTTTTTGAACGGTAGTAGTTTCAATTCCGAAGTCGCTAACTCTGTCATAAATAATCGGTATAACAATCTTTCCTTCCTTATTGATGCACCCCATTTTTCCGTCTTTGTAAATGGTGGCTAATCCACTTGAATAGTTTCCAATGCCTCCGTATTCCAAGGGAAGTACTTTTTTTCCTTTCTTGTCGAAGCATCCGTATTTCTGATCTATTCCAACAACAATTAAATCAGAGAAACGCATACTGCGGTAGAACCAATCATCAGCATCTGTATAGATAACAGGAAGCACTTCGTTTCCTTGTTCGTCAATGTATCCGTAATGGGTAGGGTAGTCCCCGAAAATTTCTACGCGTGCCACGCCGTCCATGAACGGTTCAATTTCGTCGTACTTCATTGGCACGATAACTTTCCCAGTGGTATCAATTATTCCGCGTTTGTCGTTCAAACGAAAAGTAGCATACGCACCACGAAAATCTCCGAAGGAGTATGCGGTGTTTGTCGGCTCGAATTTTTTCGTTTTGGAATTGTAAGTCCCTTCGATTTTGGTTTGGGCGGAAGCAGAAATCGTTAAAGTAAGTGCTATCGCGAAAACAAAAACAAATTGGGAGTATTGATGTGGAAAGAGGTTCGTCATGTTAGACTAATGTAAGGAGAAGAACGAGTTTCTAGAGATATTCTCCGCATTCTTTGCGGTGAATAGATGGGTTAATCTCCGCATTGGGATTGCTAACGTTATACGTGTAAGCGATCTCGCCTTGTGTTTTCCAGCAAGTTAGGGGGCAAGGCAAGATCGCTTATACGCTGTTAAAGGGCGTTTTTATTCATTAAATATTTTCTGTAATTTTTAGTATTTAATAGCCTTCATTTCCATAGATTCTGACAAGTAATAGATTGTCCTTGACACGTCATCCAAAATATATTTTGGTTCTTTATCTTTTCCAAAGTTGATTTCAATGGTTTTTTGTCCTGTAGTTTTTGAGATGCCAATTAATCCAAAGTCTTTGGACTCAAGTTTGCCTAAAATAAATTGAACGTCATTTCCTGATGCCGAAGCTTTAAAACGTTTTTTGACCATTTCCATTTCTTTTGAAGCAGCTGAAAGATGAGCTGAGGCTCCTGTATTTGCCAATTGTCCAATCGCATCGCAAAATTCACGTGCTTCTGGTGTATTAACATTTTTAGATGCTTCTTTCGCTTTGACTTCTAGGTCTGCATAACGCATTGCATCCATTGTATTCAGTATAGCTGAGGTTGCATACAATGCTTTTTTCCAACCTGAAATACCAGGCGCAGGGATGTGTGATTTGTAAACTTCTTTCCCTTCTTTTGAGTATGCTGCAACTGTTTGTGATGAACTCAAAACAATTAAATCTTTGATGATTTCAATTCGAGTTGGCTTTTCTTTTTGTTCAAATTGAATTTGATTTGCAACCAATGCTTCTTGAGTTGACGCATTTAGATCAGTAACAGTTAACATGGAAGATGAAGGATTGAAAGTATACGACAAATCTCCGTCGCGTAAGTTGAGTAAAGGATAGTCAATTTTTGATGCTACGTTCTTTGCTAAAATAGATTTATTTGACTCGAGACTTACAATATCCTCTTCTAAGTCAGTTCTAACGTAAACGGCATTTTCTAGGAGTTTCATTTCTTGAACAGAACCATTTACCTTATAAAAATCTTTAAATAAGTAGCTCCCGTTTTCGAGATCAACAATGTTCAATAAACTTGTGCCACTGGTTCCTTCCATGCTGATGATTAATCCTTTGTTGCTGTAGCTGTATTTCTTAACTGTCCCCTTTAACTTCACTTGTTCTGTCCATAATTCAGCTCCAGTTTTATAATCATACATAGTCATTGTTGGTTTAAACATGGTATTATTTGGATCGACAGCACTTGAAATTATCAATCCAACAGGATCATAAATTATTAAATCTGGCAAGCCTTTTTGCTTAGCGGGTTGAGCCCAAATGGGATTTCCGCTTGCAAGCTCATAGGCCATTACTGCTTGACCTTTGATATAAATGAATTTATCCTTTTCAAGAAACGAAGTAGCTAATTTGGTTTCAGTTACAGTTGTAGTTTGGGCTCCTTTTGACTTAGGCAATTCGGCTTTCCAAATTTGTTTGCCATCTGCTGCTGAAAAACAATAAATTGCACCACCTTTCATCCCCCCAGTGGTAGGGATTATGAAATTTCCAACTTCGGTTTCAATCGGGTTACCATCAATCACTTCAGCAAAGATGCTGTTTCCAAAAACTCCTTTTAATTCCCATCTAACTTTTCCAGTTGAGGCGTCAACAAGAAAGAAAACTGATTCCGATCCTTTCAATCCTTGCATAAGAAAATCTCCTGTGCTACCTAAAAGGTATTGTTTTCCGATAATGGTATTTTCTTTTTTAGAATCGTAAAGTACTTTACCATCGTTTACATTAAAAATGACTTTGGTCTCCAATTGTCCTTGTCCACGAGTAATCACACCAAAAGGTGTGTTTGGAATCATTTTAAATTCGTCCTCTTTTGGAGAATCGATTGCATTTACTGAGTATGTGATAATTCCAGTTTTATCATCCATTCCTGACACACCTTCCAAAGTTCCCAAAATCAAATTTCCAGTTGGTGAAACTTGATACCAATTAATATTCTTATCCAATTTAACTTGCCATTGAGAAAAGGATAAAAGCGATAATAAATAAAAAAAAGTAAAAGTTATTGTTTTCATAATATGGGTGGAATTTAAGTGAATGTTATTTTTTGATTTTTATGCACCGAACAGAGAAACCTAGCGCTCTAGGCTCTGAATAAGTTTCAACAGTGTTTTTTTCTGCTTCTAAGTAGCGATCCCAAGAAGAATTTTCATATCCAATTCCTGTACCTTCGGTTGAAGTCCACCATCCGCCACTGGCTTCAACCCCTGCAAATGTTCCATCTTCGAGACAAAAACCTCCCGGTAAACCGTTAAAACCGTTTGGGGCAGAGCCATTTCCTTTATCTTTCCAACCAGATGCACTTTTTAATTTTTTACCAGCATCCATAATTCCTCCGCAATAATCAACGAGTATTTTCCATTCTATGTCGGTTGGTATTTTGAAGCCAATCGGAGCAAGTCCTCTTTTATCGTTTACTGCATACCAATTATAAATTCGACCGTACTTTTTTCCATTTTCAGGTGAAAAATTATAAAATGCCCAAATTGGTTTGCCTTCTTCTCCTGCCTTTTTCCATTCTTCGGCTGTTTTAGCTTGGGGGATTAATTCACCGTTTCTGAATTTGGCTGTGTTAAGATTCGTAGCGGTCCAAATTTGTGTTCCGATTTTAGCTTCTTTAACAGGCGTCTGAGCTAAAATAGTAAGGTTTAATACTGAGCAAAAAATTAATAGTAAATGTTTCATATTTTTTGTTTTTGCGAATTTTTCAATAAATATGCCAAGTTTTTTTTTCAATATGTTGTCATTGTTGCCAATAATGTTGTTGTTTTTTAAATGTCCTATAACGGTTTCGAGCTTGGCGAAGGTGGCGTCCCGATAGCAATCGGGATTCACCACAAATGTTAATGCGGAGCACTGAACCGCCACTTTTGCCAAACCCGTGTTGTGCAGTCTCCATCGCTGTCGCCAAAAGTTATTTTTATTGGAGGCTTCCTAACTTTCCCTTTCTTAGGGCCACCCCCACCTCCACCTCCATTTCCGGGCAAACCTTGTTCGTTAATAGCATGATCTTGAGAGCTTACAGTTATCGAATCTTTTTCTGATGTATATCCACCGATATTAAAGCCAGACATTCTGGCTCCACCTGAAATTCGTTCATTCGTTTGATTACTCCTAGTTCTAGTTTTAAGAATTCATTCATTCGTTTGATTACTCTTAGTTCTAGTTTTATGAATTCGTTCATTCGTTTGATTACTCTTAGTTCTAGTTTTAGGAATTCGTTCATTCGTTTGATTACTCTTAGTTCTGGTTTTAGGAATTCGTTCATTTGTTTGATTACTCTTAGTTCTGGTTTTAAGAATTCGTTCATTTGTTTGATTACTCTTAGTTCTAGTTTTAAGCCTAAAAACGATACCCCCCCCGAAACTTAAGTTACCTGTAATACCTGATGCCGTTTCTGTAATGATTGGGGCATTATTTATTTGAAAATTTAGAACATCTGTAGGTGTTGGAGGAACAGCATTAAAATCGATTCCGTTTAAGTCTTTATAAGTGTATGAAAAATCTTTATTTCCCAAGTACATTTGGTATTGGGCGTTTAGGGTTATTCCAAAATTTGGTGTGATCCAGAAATTAAATTGTAAAGCTGGTTTTATTATTAAGTTTGTTTTGCTGTAGCCTGCAGTTGTTTGGTACCTTGCAATCACATCGGTGGTTCCGTTAAAATTCTGGGTTATTGTTTGGCTTGGAAAAGTGTTTAACGATAAGCCTGCACCTAATCTTAAATATAATTCTTTAGCTTTGGCCGCAGCTGCTTTTGCCCTGAAAGCATAGCCCCCTGTTAGCAAAAAGGATGTTGAGGTGAATTTTGTTTTATCCTTGATAATATCGGCAAATCCTTTGTTTGCAAATGGCGCTGCATAATCATCCATATTGAAAGTGGGATTGGCTGTTAAATAACTACCATCCAGACCTATAAATGAGTTCTTTGAGAGATAATAGTTTATGTTGATAGCAGGATTAAATTTTAAAGAAGATTGGATGCCACTGCCGTTGGGTATTGCTCCATTTCCATTAATGATAAATTCAACCATATGCGGGCGGCCACCTTTAATAATCGTATCTTTTATTGGTCCCACATCCTGAGCTTTAGTTTTTGATGAGCAAAGCGATAAGAAAGCTAAAGTTAATAGTATTGTTAATTTTGTGTTTTTCATTATTTAGAATTTTACGGTTGATTTTTTTAATACACCCCTGATTTTTCTTTAGATCATTAAATTATTGTTAAACTTTGGAAGTCGTGGTTTTTAAAAGTGACGCTCAACGGTTTGCAGATTGGCGAAGGTGGCGATTTCGGAGCACTCCACTGTCAACCAGCACAAAAGTTTGATAGGAGCACAAAGCTTGATTTAACCACTGAACCGCCACTTTTGGGTAGGTGCTGTTATGTGCTGCCCTTCTTCTCATTGTTTCACTAGTTTAATTGTCCTATTGTCAATTCTCAGGAAATAAAGACCATTTGATAAGTATGAAAAATTTTGCTGCTCAATATTTATTCCTGACCAAATAACTTGACC
>Ga0208597_1000882_pt1 | contig 11814 bp, 6 predicted proteins | sample LakMenEpi05May12_FD_150673 | JGI IMG/M metagenome (GOLD analysis project Ga0208597, IMG submission 150673) | Freshwater microbial communities from Lake Mendota, WI - 05MAY2012 deep hole epilimnion (SPAdes) | ecosystem: Environmental > Aquatic > Freshwater > Lake > Epilimnion/Euphotic zone ...
AGCCGAAAAAATGGGCCAAGCCTTCGAAAACACCGGCGCTGCATGGCTTGGTGCAGAGGAATCCACCTTGCGCGGCGACATGTTGCTTCACATCGTCGACGGCATTGCTGGGGCAAGCGATGCGACTGGCGACCGTGTCATCGAGCATGGCTAAGTCATTGTGGCTATCGCCCATGGCACAGATGCCTTCCGCGCCGATGCCGAAGATCATGCCCACGGCAGTGAGGCTGCTGCCTTTTTGGTAGTCCTTGTGGCCGAAGCGTAGGTAGATCGAGTTGCGCTGCCAGCCGAGGGCGGAATCGGGCGGGACGATGAGGTGCACTTGCTCGATGATCCAGGCCATCTCGTCTTCGGTACGCGAGATGATGCCTGCTGGTTCGCCAGGTTGCTCAATCCATTGAGCGCCCGTGTGCTCCTCGACGACATCGCGGATTTTTTTCAACAAGCGCTTCGATTTTTTCAGCAGCTTAGCAATGTCGCGCTCACAGGCTTCGTTCCACGTCTTGACGCCGACAAAGCGTCCGACGGCATTGGGGAGAAAAATTTCTCGTTCTCGCACGATGGCGAAGTCTGGCAAGATGGTGAAGCGGCTCTCGATCAGTCCTTGCACCAAATGCTCCATGGAGCGGCCCGTGTTGATGCCCCAAAGCGCTTGTTTTTCTGCGCGCAGCCACTGGATCGCCTCAAAAAACTCAGGGATTACGGGTGGTTGTGCGGCAGGATCGTGCAGCGTGCCATCGAAGTCAAAAGACAACAACCATTGAGCTTGATCCGGAGGTGGCAGCGTGCGCATGGCTCGACATAGCCCAGCGCATGATGAGAGGCAACTGCGAATCGGGAAACACCTCGCATTTTCAATCCTTACGGGTCATTTCCACAAAAACATCTTCCAGCGTTGGTTCATCACGATACACCGTGCGCAGTGGCCAGCCGTATTGCGCGGCAAGCAGGGCGATCGGTTCGCGCACATCGCTGCCGGAATCACTGAGAATGTGGAATCGCGTCCAGCCGCCATCGACGGGCTCGGGGCGGACTTTTTTCACGTGATCGATGCGTCCCAGAGCCGCTGCGGCGACTTCGGGCTCAACCATCAACTCCGCCGTCACACGACCTGCAGCACGCATGTTGGCGACCAATTGCGCGGGGGTGTCAGATGCGCGGATTTTTCCGGAATCGATTATGATCACGCGGTTGCAGGTGATTTCCACTTCGTGCAAAATGTGCGTAGAAACGAGAATGGTGTGTGATTCACCGAGTCGCTTGATCAACTCGCGAATTTGGCGAATTTGGTTCGGATCGAGACCGTTGGTGGGTTCGTCAAGAATCAACAGCTCGGGGTCGTGCACGAGGGCATCGGCGAGCCCGACACGTTGACGGTAGCCCTTCGAGAGTGTCTTGATCATTTTTTTCTTCACCCCTTCGAGGCCGCAGGTATCAAGCACCTCATTGACTCGCTTGCGCGATTGCCCGCGATCAAGACCTTTCAAATTCGCGCGGAAGGAGAGATACTCGCGCACCCGCATGTCGTCGTAAAGTGGCACATTTTCGGGCATATAGCCGATTTTTCGACGCGCTTCGATCGATTGCCGAAAGATGTCAAAACCTGCGATCGAGGCTTGGCCAGATGTCGGCGGGAGATAGCCCGTGAGCATTCGCAAGGTGGTCGTCTTGCCTGCTCCGTTTGGCCCGAGAAAGCCGACAATCTCGCCGCGGTCGACGTGGAAAGAGATGCCGCGCACCGCCTGGTGACGTGCGTAGGATTTCGTGAGTTGGTTGACTTCGATCATGGAGTGATAATTTTCGCGGTGAAATGTTGACGTTCTGCCTCGCGCCGACTATGAACTCCCCCGCGCGTATCGCCAAGTGTGAAATTTTGACGAACTGCGCAAACAAAGTTTTGTACCATGAAACAATCCATAAGCGCGCGCTTGAATGCTGATTTGCTCGACGAAATGTATGCTCGTTGGAGTGCTAACCCTGACTCCGTAGATGCGCAGTGGGCGATCTTTTTCGAGGGATTTTCTCTCGGCGTTGCCCAGCCACCTAGCCGCGGGACAAACACAGCTGCTGCTTCTACCAATGATCAACTGGCACCTCAAGGTGAACCAGATTTCCGCGCCAAGGTTACGAGCATTGTCGAAAACTATCGCCGTCTTGGCCACACACAAGCACACATCAATCCGCTTGCAGACAAGCCTGAGACCAACCCGCGCTTGACTCCGGAAGCCCTTGGTTTCGGCGAAGCAGACATGGACAAAGAAGCTGCCTCTGCGTTTTTCCGCAGTGGCGAGCGCATGAAACTCCGCGATTTTTTCCGCGTCATGGAAGAAACTTATGCCAGTGCGATTGGCTTCGAGTTCATGCACATTCATAACACCGCCATCCGCCACTGGGTGCGTGAACGCATTGAAAATCGCCCACGCCGCGCACCAGAAAGTCGCGAGCAGCGGATCAAGTCCTTGCAATGGCTGATGGAAGCCGAAATTTTCGAAAGTTTCCTCGGCAAAAAATTCATCGGCGAAAAACGTTTCTCGTTAGAGGGCGGAGAAGGTGCCATGGTCGTGCTCAACGCCATTCTCGAAAAGAGCCTGACCTCTGGTGTGCAGGAGATCGAGATGGGTATGTCCCACCGCGGCCGTCTCAACGTGCTCGGAAATTTCGTCAACAAATCCCTCACCACGCTGCTTTATGAGTTCACTCCCAACTATGAGCCCGATCTCGTTGCGGGAGATGGCGATGTGAAATATCACCTTGGCTACGAAAGCATGCGCGATGTCCCAGGCGGCCAAGTGCGCGTTAGTCTCGCAGCCAACCCAAGTCACCTTGAGGCCGTCAATCCTGTCGTCGAGGGCAAAGCGCGCGCCCGCCAACGCATTCTCGGCGATGACGGTGCCGTCACCGATCGCACCCGCGTTCTGCCGATCTTGCTTCACGGCGATGCCGCTTTTGCTGGTCAAGGCTCCGTGGCCGAGGTCATCAATCTCTCGCAACTCCCCGGCTACCGCACCGGTGGCACGATCCATCTCGTCGTCAACAATCAAATCGGTTTCACCACCATGCCATCAGACGCCCGTTCGTCTGCCTATGCGACCGACGTTGCCAAAATGATCGAGGCTCCGATTCTTCACGTCAACGGTGAGCGCCCCGAGGAACTCTGGTGGGCCGCTCAATTTGCCCTCGATTTCCGTCAACAATTCAGCCGCGATGTCGTCATCGACATGTATTGCTATCGCCGCCAAGGCCACAACGAGACCGATCAGGCTGCATTCACCGCACCTCTCATCGCCAAGTCGATTGCCGCACGCGAGCCAATCAACTACCTCTACAAACAGGAACTCATTGCCAATGGCACCCTCTCCCAAGACGAGGCCGATGCCATCGAGAAAGCCATTTGGGACAAACTCGAAGCCGGCTACCAAAAAATGGTCGAACTCCAAGAAAAAGGTGACCGTACCGCATTCAGTGGTTCCACTGCCATCGAGCAAGTTCCTTATCATCACGCACCTGTGCCCACCGGTGTCGATGCCGCACAGCTTGCGCACATCGGGAAAGTTCTCACCACGGTTCCCGAAAATTTCCACCTCCATACCACTCTCGAAAAACGCTTCATCCCACGCCGCCGTGAGGCCATGGAAAAAGGCCAAAACATCGATTGGGCACTTGCCGAGGCACTCGCCTTTGGCTCGCTCCTTCTCGAAGGCAATCCTGTTCGCCTATCCGGCCAAGACGTTCGCCGCGGCACCTTCAGCCATCGCCACGCCGTATTCTACGATTACGAGACCCGCGAGCGCTACATTCCGCTACAAAACCTCGGTGAAAACCAAAGCCGTTTCTGCGTTTACAACTCCCTGCTCTCCGAGTTCGCCGTTCTCGGCTTCGACTACGGCTACTCCCTCGGCGCACCAAACATGCTGACCATGTGGGAAGCGCAGTTTGGCGACTTCTCCAACGGCGCTCAAGTCATCATCGACCAATTCATCGCCTCTGCGGAATCCAAGTGGCAAACCCCTTCTGACATCACCCTGCTCCTGCCCCACGGCTACGAAGGCCAAGGTCCTGAGCACTCCAGCGCCAGATTGGAACGATTCCTGCAACTCTGCGCTGAAGACAACATGATCGTCGGCAATTTCACCACTCCCGCCCAATACTTCCACGCGCTGCGCCGTCAAAAACGCCGCGAGTTCCGCAAGCCATTGGTCGTGATGACTCCCAAGAGCCTACTTACCCGCCCCGAAGCTGTCTCCCGCATCGAGGACTTCCTCCCAGGCACCTGCTTCCAAGAAATTCTTCCCGATTCTCTTGCCCACCAGAACCCCGCCTCCATCCAGCGCGTCATTTTCTGCTCCGGCAAAGTTTTTTACGATCTCGATGCCTTTCGCAAAGAGCACAACATACAAGACACCGCCATCGTCCGCGTCGAGCAGCTCTACCCCTTCCATCACGAGCTTGCGTCCCTTTTCGTCAGCGAATTCCATAACGCCACGCAATTCGTCTGGTGCCAAGAAGAACCCGAAAATATGGGTGCTTGGACCTACATCGCACCGCGTCTGCGTCAAGTCGTAGGCAAAGACCTCACCTACACCGGCCGCGAAGAAGCCTCCAGCCCAGCCACCGGTGCGAAGGCGGCTCACTACCGCGAACTCAAAGCCTACCTCAAAGCCGCTTTCTCCGTCTAATCTCCTCTTTTCAACCATCCAACTCTTCTCATCATGTCCATCGATATCAAAGTCCCAGCCGCTGGCGAATCCATCACCTCCGCAAACATCGGTCGTTGGCACAAAGCTGACGGTGCTGCCGTGCGCAAAGGCGAAATCCTCGTCACTCTGGAAACCGACAAAGTCTCGAACGAACTCGAATCCCCCGTCGATGGCACGATTCACATCATCGTCCCTGAAGGCACCGAAGTCACCATCGGCACCGTGATTGCCTCCGTGACCGAAGGCGCTGCTCAGCCCGTGGCGGAGGCGTCTCGCCTCCCAGCCGATGAACCATCAACACCACCAACCCCAGCTCCCACACCAGTAGCAGCTCCTGCTCCTGTTGCAGCTCCCGTTGCAGCTGCGCCGATCCTCACCGCACCCGCAGTGGCAGAAACACCTAGCACAGCAGTAAACGATGGTCGCACCACGCGCAAGAAAATGAGCATGCTGCGCCGCAAGATCGCCAATCACTTGGTGACCGCCCAGCAAACCGCTGCCATCCTCACCACTTTCAACGAAGTCGATATGACCGCCGTCATGAACCTGCGCAAATCCGTGCAAGACGACTTCATAAAAAAATACAACGTCAAGCTCGGCTTCATGTCCTTCTTCATCAAGGCCGTCGTCCAAGCTCTCAAAGACGTGCCGCAAATCAACGGCATGATCGATGGCAATGACGTCATTGAAAACCATTTCTACGACATCGGCGTCGCCATCGGCACCGAAAAAGGTCTCATCGTTCCTGTGTTGAAAGACTGCGATGCCAAAAACTTTGCGCGTCTGGAGCAAGACATCCTCGACTTCGCCGCTAAGGCCCGCGATGGCAAAATCGCCATGGAAGACCTCCAAGGCGGCGTTTTCACCATCTCCAACGGTGGCGTTTACGGATCACTGCTCAGCACTCCGATCCTCAACCCTCCACAAAGCGGCATCCTCGGCATGCACACCATCCAACAACGTCCCGTAGCAATCGATGGCAAAGTGGAAATCCGTCCGATGATGTATCTGGCCCTCAGCTACGATCATCGCCTCGTCGATGGCAAAGAAGCTGTTACCTTCCTCATCCGCATCAAAGAATGCCTCGAGAACCCCACTCGCATGCTTCTGGAAATGTGATTTGGGTCGCAAGTCTCAGGTACTAAAGTCAAAAGTCGGAACCCCCGGCGTGAATTATCGTGATCACGAATCCGACATTCCAACTATGTCTCCCCGCACCAACGGTGCAAAACTCTGTAGTCCCGCTCAGCGGGAGCAACGCCCTGGGAACACGCCCCCAGATTAATTGCAAGCCCTGAGAGGGCGTAAGTCCTCGGACGATGCGCCTACATCCGATTTTTCTAAGGAATTTTTGTGCCGATTCGTTGAAGCTCATAACAACGAACCCCACAAAAAATTATGAGTATTCACGCCACACTGAGCCCCCAAGTCCAAGAGCGCCTTGAGGCACAAAAACGCAATTCGACGCTGGTCTCGATCATTCTGTCGCTACTGACGGTCGCGCTCATCGCTTTGCTGTTAGCCTTTTATCTTTTGCCACAAATCATCAAGACCACTGATATGATCGTTATGATCCATCCTGCGCAGATCGAAGAAGAACCAACGCCTAAACCGAAAAAATTCAACCGCTCGGTCACGAAGCCTAGCAGCTCCTCTTCATCCGCACGTGTTCTCACAGCGATGACATCCTCTCACACAGCCATACCAGTGCCAGACGTGGACGTCACTCTCCCATCCCTCGACTTCGGTCATGGTAATGACTTTGGCGAGGGTTGGGAAGCCGGCGATGGTAAGTTCGGCGGCAGTGGCAGCTTTGGCTCCACACATCGCAGTTCTGGCGGCCTGGAGGGCATCATGTATGACTTCAAGAAAAAGCGCAACGGCGAGGATGTCCCCTACGAGATCGCCAATCCGACCGAATTCGTGGAGCGTGCGGTAAGACTCCAGAAATCTGACTTTTCCGAATCCTCGCTGAGCCGCTATTTTCGCGCACCACAGAGTTTGTTCCTCACCCACCTCGCGATCCCCTTCAGCAATGCGGAGAGCGGTCCGTCGTTTTTCGGGGCAGACGGTGATATCAAGCCCTCGGGTTGGATGGTGCACTACCAAGGTCGAATCACCGTGCCCCGCTCCGGAACTTATCGTTTTTCCGGATTAGGCGACGACTACTTGGTGCTAATGCTCAAAGGCCGCATGCGTCTTGCGGCCTGCTGGAGTGATATCCAACCTGCCATTGCCGAGCGCTGGGAACCGACCAAGCCCACGGGCGAATGGCTTGGCCCCTTCGGCAACATGCGCTTGGTCTATGGCGATTGGGTGCATCTGAGCGAGGGTGAAGTGATCGACATTGACCTCGCTATCGGCGAGCGTCCAGGCGGCAAGGTAGGATTCATTTTGCACGTGGAAGAAAAAGGTGTCGATTATCGAAAAGACTCGCAAGGACGCCCGATCTTGCCGCTATTTGCGACAGCGCCGATTTCTCACGAGGAAAAACAACGCATCACCAGCGAGTTCGGGAGCTATGAGATCGAGTGGGAAAACGCTCCTGTTTTTTCCGTAAAGTAAGAAGGCCAGCGCCCTACTTTTCCACATGTTTCCCTTGATGATTGCTTGCGGGCGGGGTAACGATGGGGTGCGATGGTTAAAAGCTTGCGTGCCATACATTTTCGCTGCTGGAAGGAGCTGAGCATTGAGATGCCAGACTCAGGTGCGATTTTTGTCGGGCAAAATGCGCAAGGGAAAACCTCGATCTTGGAGGCTGTTTGTGTGTTGCTGCGCTTGCAGTCACCGCGCACCCATAAGCTCGGCACGATGGTTCAGTCCGGCGAACGAGGTTTCGGCATCGCCGGAGAAGCCTGGGAGGAACAACGCAAAGTGCGCTATGATGCCGATGGGCTCATTTGTGAGGTCGATCAAGAAGCCCGCGATACTTCCGCCGCCTACCTGCGTGATGGCGGCTTGGTCGTTTGGATGGGCAATGAGGATCTGGAACTGGTGCGCGGCAGCGGTGAAGTGCGGCGGCGCTATTTGGACTTCATGGGTGTGCAGTGGGAGCCGGAATACCGACGTCACTGGTCGCGGTATCGTCGTGCGCTGAAAGCAAAAAACACCTTGCTGAAAGAACGGATACCCGACGACAAACACATCGCCGCGTATGAGGAGATCATGATCGAAAGCGGTGATGCTCTGGCTCACGCGCGGGCCTCGATGGTAGTAGGTCTTCAGCAATGGGCGGCAGAATCACACCAAGCAGTAAGCCTCGAAGATGCGGCTCATCCTTCAAAAGAAAGCATTTCTCTCGAGTATCGGCCAGCAGGCAGTCTGACCATGAGGGCGGCATTGGCGCAAGCTTACGAACGGGAACGACGCACCCGGCAATCCGTCGTTGGGCCGCATCGCGATGACTTGGTGCTTTTGCTCAATGGCATGCCAGCAAGTGATTACGCCAGTGAAGGCCAACAACGCACCTTAGCTCTTGCGCTCAAGCTAGCACAAGGCAAACTGTTAGAGCAACGAGGAGGGAAAATGCCACTCTATTTGTTAGACGACATATTTGGAGAACTGGATCGCACACGCCGCAATGCGCTGATGAAAGCCCTGCCTGCTCACGCGCAAAAATGGATCACCACCACATCGCTCGACTGGCTTTCCGAGGACTCAAGCTACCAAGCACTGCACCAATTCCAAGTTGCAGGCGGACGGATCATTGGCTAAAGCAAAAACCCCAGCGCATAGCACTGGGGTTGATGTGATTTTTCTGTTAGATTACTTACGAATCATTAGAAGACTACAGTCTGACCGGGAAGCGGAGACGGATACATGCCGTCGGCACCTGGTTTTGGTCCTGGATCGGCATCCCAGGCGAGGGTCTTGGGCATGGTATCCAGAGTGGAATTCAGCGCCATGTCCCAGGTGACTTCTTTTCCGGAGTAGGTAGCCATGCGGCCCATGATCGCAGTGAGAGTTGACTCAGCCGTGTAATACGCATCGTTCCGAGGCTTATTCTCACGAACGCACTGATAGAGCACATCGTGTTCGGTCTGATAGGGGTTGTTATCCGGACCACGGAAACGCCAGATGATTTTGCCCGCGCGATCTTTGATCACTCCGGGAGTGGCGGTGCCTTTGGTGCCGACGATGGTTTCGCTGACGTTGGACCAAACGCCATTCCATTGGCGGCATTGGCTATTCATGATGGTGCCGTCTGCGTAGTGGTATTCAACGAAGTGGTGGTCAAAAATTTCGCCCCAATCTTTGCCTACGCGGCTGGTGCGACCGCCCATGCCCACTGCCTTGACGGGATGAGCGCCCTTGAACCAGTTGCTGACGTCGATGTTGTGGCAATGTTGTTCCACGATGTGATCGCCGCAGAGCCAGTTGAAATAATACCAGTTGCGGACTTGATACTCCATTTCCGTTTGGCCTTCGCTGCGCGGACGAGTCCAGACACCACCGCTGACCCAATAGACTTGAGAGGAAACGATGTCACCGATGAGGCCTTCTTTGACCTTGGCAAGTGTCTCGATGTAGCTGTTTTGGTAATGGCGTTGCAATCCGCAAACGACGGTAAGCTTTTTCTGATCGGCGACCTTTGCGGCCTCGATCACCTTGCGGATGCCCGGGCCATCAACAGCGACGGGTTTTTCCATGAAAATGTGTTTTCCTTTTTCCACCGCATAGGCGAAATGGGTCGGGCGGAATCCTGGAGTCGAGCAAAGAAGCACCACATCGGCGGCATCGATTGCGGATTTGTAGGCATCGAAGCCAGCAAACTTGCGCTCTTGTGGCACATCGACGCGATCGCCAAACGTTTTCTTTAGTTCCTTGTAGGCGTTTTCGATGTTATCCGCAAAGGCATCCGCCATCGCTACGAGGATGGTGCCTGGCACGGTGAGCGATTGTGCCGCAGCGCCTGTGCCACGACCACCACAGCCGATAACCGCAATCTTGATCGGCGCGGTTTTATCTTCAGCAGAGCCGATGGAGGGCAAAAGGCTAGCAGCACCGAGTAAGGCACCGGTTTTTAGAATTTGGCGACGGGGAAACAATGGGTTCGGATCTTTCATCATGAAGAGATACGATGCACCCTATGGGAGATTTTTCAAGTATTTGGAAAATATCTTTGCGGAGCTCATCGTTCCAATCGAGATGAGATTGACCTACGAGTCAGCTCTGCCTAAAGATCACGGCGATGTCCACGCGCCCAAGCCATGAAGAAATCCATCGTACTATGCGAGAGTTCTTTGGCATCAGCTCGTTTCGCGGTCAACAGCAAGCTGTGGTCGAGGCATTGCTCGATGGACACTCGGCTCTTGCGGTCTTTCCCACGGGGGCTGGCAAGTCTCTCTGCTATCAACTCCCTGCCCTCCTATTTCCAGGCCTGACGATTGTTGTCAGCCCCTTGATCGCACTGATGAAAGATCAGGTCGAAAAACTTCGCTCGCTGAGAATCGATGCAGCACGGATCGACTCGACACTTTCCGAAGAAGATGTCGAGGCCGTCTTTGCACAGATCCGCAATGGCGATCTCTCACTGCTTTACGTTTCACCTGAAAGATTGGCCGCAAGTTCATTTCGCAAACAACTCAAGGGCATCACCATCAGTCTGCTCGCCATCGATGAAGCGCATTGCATCTCAGAGTGGGGACATAATTTCCGACCAGATTATCTCAAAATTTCCCGTCTCGCCCACAAGCTAAAAATTCCTCGCATTCTCGCACTCACCGCCACGGCGACACGAAAGGTTGCAGGAGAAATTCGCAAGGGATTTCGCATTCGCCAAGATCATCAATTCCACAGTGGCACCCATCGCCCCAACTTGCACATCACTGTCACCTCATGCAGCTCCCGCGAAAAGGACGACCTACTGTTAGAAAAATTACGCAGCAGAGCGACTCCAGCCATCGTCTATGCGGCAACCCGCAATGATACCGAGCGCATCGCCACCATGCTGCACAAACAGGGCTTCGCAGCACGGGCTTATCACGCAGGACTCACAGCCGAGATGCGCTCCCTCACTCAAGAGTCATTTATGCGAGGTACTACATCCATCGTAGTTGCAACAATCGCTTTTGGCATGGGCATCGATAAAGCAGACATCCGCACCATCATCCACTATCATCTACCCAAATGCATCGAGGGCTACAGTCAAGAAATCGGTCGCGCAGGTCGCGATGGCAGCACCTCGCATTGTGAGCTTTTTGCCTGCGGTAGTGATACCAAGTTGTTAGAGAATCACATTCATGGTGCGACGCCATCGCCGCAATCGATCAAGAATTTGCTCGATCGCATTCTACGCCTCGCCCGCCCTGGAAAAGCCTTTGCCATTTCTCCCTACGAGCTATCCACCAGCAACGACATGCGTGAGGAATCGCTGCGCACCATTCTCGCCTATCTCGAGCTGGACGACATCATTCAGCGCGCTGGCTCGTATCATTGCTACTTCCGCGTCAAGCCGCTGCGTCCACTCGATCGCATCGTCGCAGGCTATGCCGCCAAGGAAAAAAATCGCATTCGTGCACTCTTCGAAGCTGCGGAATCTGCCTACGGGTCTCTGCATTTTAAGCTCTATGAAATTGCCGAGTCCACCGGCATCGAGCGCGAGACCTCTGCCGAAATCATCCGTGCCCTCGCCGATGCTGGCGACATCCGTCTCGAACAACGAGGCTTGCGTGAGGTCTATTTCCTCCAGAAATCTTGGGATGGAAATATCCCGCCCGTGATCGATGCCATCACCCAACGCTTCGAATCACGCGCCTGCTTCGAGTTTGAACGCATTCGCGCAGTCACCCAATACGTGGAATCACGGACTTGCCGCGCACAGGTGTTAGGTCGCTACTTTGGCAGCAAACTCGATGCCCCCTGCGGCACTTGCGATCTATGCCTAGGTGCCAAAACTATCAAGATTCGCAGCGAAGCGATCCCTCCGATTCCCGACCATGAATGGCAACTCATGCGTGCACTGCGCAACGAAAATCACGCCTGCCTGGCCACACCACGACAACTCGCGCGCTATCTTTGCGGCATCTCCAGCCCAGCCGCTTATCAAGCAAGATTGCAGCAACGAGAGGAATTCGGCATTTGGCAGCAGCAGCCATTTCCTGAAGTTCTTGCGATG
>Ga0208597_1000884_pt1 | contig 11788 bp, 6 predicted proteins | sample LakMenEpi05May12_FD_150673 | JGI IMG/M metagenome (GOLD analysis project Ga0208597, IMG submission 150673) | Freshwater microbial communities from Lake Mendota, WI - 05MAY2012 deep hole epilimnion (SPAdes) | ecosystem: Environmental > Aquatic > Freshwater > Lake > Epilimnion/Euphotic zone ...
AACAAAGCCATACGTGGAACGATCATGTCGTCTCCCCTCTTGTCGCGAAACTTCCCTCCGGTCGCGCGTCTTTTTGGCGCGATCCGCATTCGCACTTATATGGGACAAATCGAAGGGCGCCAATTTATTTATTCCACTAAGGCAATTTTGTGCGATAATATACCTCGACTGGCGAATTACCGTGGTGCTGGCAGGCTGATGATAAACTCTCTCCGTTAGGCGTCCGAGGCCTCAATGGAGACCGCGTTGATCAAACCCTTGTCGTTCAAGCGCCACCGATATCCCGGCGAGGCGATCTCGTTGACGCGCCCTTGCCCATGGCCTGGAGCGAGCAGCGCCGCCTCTTCGAGCGCCTGGGCCTTGCGGTTCACTGATCCGGTGAAACTGTTCCCTGATCGGCCAGATCAGGGTCGCTGATCCTTCTTGCAAATTCGCTGATAGCTCGCTTGGGGAATAACCCTAAGCGGGGTTTCTAACATACTGCATTTGCTGCGGAATCTTCGATTCCAACGCGATCCCCTGGTGCGTGAACGCATTAAAAATCGACGGATTTCGCTGTATTTTGGGAATTTACAGTGAAAACCCCATCGCCCGACCTCAGGGTCTTTTGATGCTCGATTTTCCGAAAATGTAACTCGCGACTGGCCTCTGGAGAAAAAGCCCGAGGCCCTGGCCGAAATTGCGGAATTTGCCTGATTTGGAGACGCGCGCAGCGCTCTCCACATGTGCTAAGCTCCGGAAAAGTCGGGACTTTTCTGCTCGGAGAAATGCAACTGGAGTTTCACGAGGAATGTTTGGTGGTGCTGGCAGGCTGATGATAAACTCTCTCCGTTAGGCGTCCGTGGCCTCAATGGAGACCGCGTTGATCAAGCCATTGTCGTTCAAGCGCCACCGTTATCCGGGCGAGGTGATCCGCTACGCAGTGTGGCTATATTTTCGCTTCACTCTGAGCCTGCGCGACGTCGAAGAATTGCTGGCCCAGCGAGGGATTGAAGCCAGCCGCGAAGCGATCCGTTGTTGGGTCAACAAGTTCGGACCGCAAATCGCCGCCAATATTCGTCGCCGTCGCGATCGTCCGACTGGTCGGTGGCATCTGGACGAAGTGGTCGTGAAGGTAAAAGGCCGCCGCATGTGGCTGTGGCGCGCCGTAGACGATGAGGGCGAGGTTCTCGACGTCCTCGTGCAGCGTCGGCGCAATACGGCAGCCGCCTATAAGCTGATGCGGCGCTTGCTGAAGAACCACGGCCTCCATCCCGAAACGATCACCACGGATAAGCTGGCGTCGTATCGCTTGGCGTTGAAAAAGCTGGGGATTTTAAAGCTCCACCGCCCTGGCGGAATGCGCGAGAACAATCGCGCCGAGAACAGCCATTTGCCCATCCGAAAGCGGGAGCGAAAACAGCAGCGGTTTAAATCGCAGGGCTCAGCCCAGCGCTTCCTCTCCGTCCAAGGCCCCATCTACAACCTGTTCAACACCCAGCAACATCTCATCAGCCGCCGAACCCTTCGCACCTTCCGAGGCCGCGCGTTCGAAGAATGGAACGTCGTGACCCAAGCCGCCTGAATTTGGGACGGGGGAAGGCTTCTTGCAGACGCCACAAGTTAAGTTGTCAGCACAGTCGCAGGACCGTCTTAGGTCAGGGAGAAGCCAAATTGAGCGCAATAGTCTCCAGGAACCGCTCGGGATCGAAAGGCTTTTCGATGAAATCATCCATGCCGGCGGCGGCGCAATCGGCGCGATTGTTCGCCATGACGTCAGCCGTTAGCGCAACAATGCGCGGCTGGTGCGTGTTGTCGCCCAGCGCGCGCAGCTTGCGGGCCGCCTCCAGGCCGTCCATGACTGGCATCTGCACGTCCATCAAGATCAGGTCGAAGCGGGTTTCTTGGGCCAGGCTCACCGCTTCCGCGCCGTTTCGCGCCACGACGACGCTATAGCCCGCGGATTCCAGAATTCGGACCGCCACGAACCGATTGACCTCGTGGTCGTCGGCGACCAGGATTCGTCCCGCGCCCAAAATTCGCTGTGGCGTAGCATTGGCCTCGGCAAATTTATCGGCAGCTGGAATTCGTTGCAGCACTCGCGCCAAGCATTCGAGCAATTCTGCGGGGCGGACGGGCTTGGTTAACACGGCGTCGAATGCCGTCCTGCATTCCGCGGGGACTAAAACACCAATCGGGGATGCCAAAATCAGTCGCAGCTGCGTCCAGCTGCCGTCGCGACGAATTCGCCTAGCAACTTCTTCGCTGCTTAGGCCCGGCATCACATGGTCGAGTAGGACAAGGTCGAACGGCCGCTCCGCCTCGTGGGCTCTCTCGATGATCAAGAGCGCCTCGTTTCCCGATGTCGCTTGTACTACCACGGCGCCCTCTGCCGCGAGCTGTTCGGAGAAGATGGTGCGGTTGATCTCGAGGTCGTCGACCACCAGGATCCGCGCGTCGCGAAGGACCTCGCCGGTCGCCTCAATCGATGCGTCTACGACCACAGGCTCGAAGTCGAGTTCGAACCAGAAAGTCGAGCCGCCGCCGGAGTGGTTTGCAACGCCAATGCGGCCGCCCATCAACTCAACCAGTTCACGACAAATGGACAGGCCCAGGCCCGTGCCGCCGAAGCGTCGTGTGACTGAACCGTCCGCCTGCTGGAATTTCTGGAACAGCCGCGTCTTTGCGTCTTCTGTCACGCCGACCCCGCTGTCATGCACCTCCACCTTTACACGGGTGCGCGCCCCTGGCGGCGCCGGACGTGACCTCGCTTCGATGGCCACGAAGCCGCTGTCCGTGAACTTGACCGCGTTCGACACGAGATTGGTGATGACCTGGCGGACTCGTGTCGGATCGCCGACGAAGCGCCGGCGGGCGCCCAAATCGGTCCAGGTGACAAGGTCCAGTCCTTTCTCCAGGGCGCGCGCCGCGGAAAGCTCGGCGACGTCCTCGATCACCCTCTGAAGGGAGAAGTCGATCGCCTCGAGCTCTACCTTGCCAGCCTCAAGCTTTGAGACGTCGAGAATGTCGTCGAGGATCGCGAGCAGGTTCTGTGACGACGTCCGCACCGTGTCCGCCAATTTGAACTGATCGGTCGTGAGGTCCGTCCGCAGCAGTAGAGCGTTCATCCCGATGATGCCGTTCATCGGTGTCCGAATCTCGTGGCTCATGTTCGCCAGAAATTCGCTCTTTGCCCGGTTGGCCACTTGGGCTGCGTCGCACGCTTCGGCGAGCCGAGCGGCGTTCTGTTTCAGCTCCGTGATGTCGACGTAACAGCTCACTAAGCCGCCGCTCCGTGTCGGGCGATACTCGGTTCGCAGCCAGCGTCCCACTGAATCCTGGCGTTCGAAGACCTGACCCGACCGGCGGCCCTCTCGCACATCGCGCACGGTGCGGTCCATCTGCGCCGCCTCGACTTCGTAGCGACGCGTCTCCCGAACGATTTGCTCCCACGGTAAGCCGACGCGGAGAGGCGTCCCCTGCGATCTGGTCAGCTGCTGATGAATAGTCTCGAAACGCGAGTTCCAGGCCACGATACGGTCCTCGGCGTCCCAGACGCAAAGGCCGTCCGACATGACATCCAACGCTTCGCGCAGGTGGTCTGTCGCAGGTGCGTCGATTAGGGAACGGCGAAGACAATGGCGCCGCGTCGAGCCCAAGGCGAAGCCGACGAGGCCGAAGCAGGCGGCCACAATGATCATTGCCGCCCAGAAAAGGGCGGAAGGATCGACGGGCGCTAGCTCATCTAGGGCACGCACGCCAGCGACCGAGGACTGCCTGGAAGATCGCCTAGGAAGTGTTCCAGGTCCGGCACAAGTCGTATGCAACCCAACGCAATTCGCGTCCCCGCTCTTCGCGAAGCTGGAGAATACCAATGGCGCCGGGTTTGTTGCACCTCGCTAACGCTGCAGTTCTTCGAGAAGCAATATCGTGAGTTTATCGGGATCATCGATCATGAGGTCGTGCCCGCAATCGATCGCCACCGCCTTCCAACCCGGAAGCTCCTTCACGCGGGCGTAGACCGCATGTGCAACTGGAGACGCAAAGCGCTCCGCGTAGACATACGTCCGTCGCGTCACCAGGGCCTCCTTCCCCGTGAAACGTAGCTTTTGAATGAAGCAGCCGACCGGATGCGGCGTAGAGAGCCTATCGACCCATTCGACGTCGTCAGCATTTACCTGGAAGTGCGCGGCGCTCAGAGGAGCAACCAACGTCCCCGTTTCGCCGGCTGCCTCAATAAGGGCGAGCGCCGACTCCGGGCTCCGCAGATCCAGCAGGCACTGACCGTCCTCCGGCACGCTGGCATCGAGATAGAAGAGGGTCCTTATTCGTTCGCCCACCTGCCCGGCAACACCCGTGATCACCATCCCGCCGTAGCTGTGCCCGCACAAGATGATGTCGTTGAGATCCGCGACTTGGATCGTGGCCACGATATCCTGGATATGGGTCGAGAGGTTGATCGGCTGGGCAGCAAGGTGCGCCCGTTCTCCGACGCCGGACAAGGTCGGCGTGTAAACCTCGTGTCCTTGAGCGCGGAGCCGCTCTGCCACCCGCGAGTAGCACCAGCCACCGTGAAAACCGCCATGGACCAAAACAAAGGTGGACATAGATCGTTTCCTGAAACGCTGAACCAAAATCCCCCGCGCGGGAACGCAAATCGTCATCAAAAAGCACGAAGGAGGGTATCGCGCCGCTGTCGGCCCGAAACCCTCCTTGCCTCCTCATTAGCCGCGCCGCCCCCCGGCTTGGTGCTCTAGAACTTGGATGACAGCGTCACAGCGACGGCGCGCGGCGCGGTGACATAGTAGAGCGGCTGGGCGGCGGGAATAGGCGTGCCGTTGATGCCCGTCGTCGCGATGGCCGTGGGCTGTGGGCTCGCCACGTTGGCTATATATGGCTTGTCGCCAATATTGGTGAAGTTCACCCGTATAACCGCGTCGTGGAGCCGACCGAGGTCCGGCAGGTGATAGCCGAACGAAATGTCGAATGCGGTGGTTGACGGGATCGTCTGGTTGTTGAGGAAGGTAGTGTACTCGGAGCCCACATATTTCCCCGTGATCGAAGCGAAAAAGGGGCCGTTCTCATATCGGCCGCCGACGTTGGCGATCCACTTCGGGCTCTCAACCATTTCCTTGCCGCTTGTGGGAATGAAGTCACCACGTATTGGCATGTTGTCGTCGAAAGTCCCGTCAAGATATTGGGCGTTACCATACGCCGAGAAGCCCTTGTAGCTGCGCGTAGACATCTCGATGGACACGCCTTTGATCGTCTCACCACCCGCGGACACTGCTGTATTCAGAACTGTGCCGTTGATCAGGGCCCCGGTTGCGATCTGGTGGTCGGACAGGTGCATGTAGAATGCGGTGAGATCGACGATGACGGGGCCCTGATAGCGATACCCGAGCTGCCCACCCACCGTGAACTCGGGCTTCGTATTTGGGTTCCCGACCTGCGTGATGGTCCCAGCCGTCGTGCTGTATTGCGTGGTATAGGTCGGGCCGACCGCAGGCATGCGCGCATTCGTCGTTACGTTCGCGTATAACTGGTTATGGTCGTTAAGATCATAGGAAACCAGGATCCGCGGCATTGGCTCGGTGTGGTGAGCCGAAAAGGTCGGAGGGGCGCCGATGACCGAGTTGGTGCCCTTCACGCCATAAATCAGGTACTTAAACCCCACGGAGACGTGCAACTTATCGTCGAGCAGGGACTGCGTATCGCCGATGTAGAATTCATCGGTCGTTGTCGTGGCCGCAAAGTTAATACCAGAGATCAGCGCGCCATTTGTCCCGTGGAGCGCCGCGGATCGATCAGGACTGGGCGCATTTCCAGCTGAGTCCAGTGGCATATAGTAGCTGATTTCGCTCTGCCGCACGCCTTCGTGCCAGTATCCGAAGACCAGAAGATTGGCCGGTGTTAGATGCGCTTCGGCATACGTATTCAGGCCGGCTTCGTCAAAGATCAGAAGAGTGTCCGCCTGGGCCATCAGCTTGCCATTTTGCAGAGCGGCGGCGGGGAATGCCGGCGTGACTTGCTGATTGCCGGCGAAAAGAGTCGTCGGCGACAGCGCGGCTTCCCCCGGCGAGTTGATGTAGCCGTGCCGATAGTACGGCGTTACATACAGCGTGATCTTGTCGCTTAGCCCAAAGTCATTGTTGGATGCGACGAGATAGTTGACCAGCTTGCCCGTGGCGAGAGGGTTGTAGGCATTGTTGACGCCGGGGACATAGACCGCAGAATTCTGGAAGTGGTCGAAATTGGTCGCTCGACCGTTGTTGAATTGCGCTAAGTTTAATGGCGCGACCCTGTTCCCATTGTCCCAGTTGTTGTAGGAGAAGAAAAGGCTCGAGTGGGCCCTAGATGACCAGTCCTCCGTCACTTTGAAGTCAACGTGATTGCGGGTGTTTTCTCCCGGCCCAACCCAGCCATTTGCATTCGTGTAGGAATAGGAGAGGAACGCCTTTGCGCCGGTCATGCCGACGTATCCAGTGTCGATGTCTACGAAACCCCTGCGAGCATTGTAGGAGCCTGCCGATCCGGAGACCGTGCCGCCGAAAGTATTTCGCGGAGAGCGGATGCTTTCGATGAACTCCCCGCCGGACGCTGTAAGGATTGGGTCCTGTAGGCGAGAGTTGCCGGGCGTGACCGTGATATCGGAGATATTCTCGTTGTCAGCCCAGCCTTCGGCATAGGGGAAATACACGATGGGATTGATGCCTGGGACACCTTCGATCATCCAACCAATCTCGGTCTGATCCAGGCCCCGAACAGATACGAAATTCCTTGGCGTCAGGCCGTACGCGTCCGTCGATCCGAAGTTAAACCCCGGAGTCGTCGTCGCTAGCTGCAATGGCGATGCCGCGACGAGCTTCTCTTGGATGGCGGCGGGCGTTATCGACGACATCGTTTCAGCCGCCGTCTGCACCTTCATGAGGCCACCGGCCAGGGAGCGCCTCCCGCCCGTGACGACGACTTCGGTCACGATGGCCTCGGGATTCGCTGTTTGCGCTTGAGATGCGGCGGCGGGTACCGAGGTTTCCGCGGGCTTCGGCGCAGCCGTCTGTGCCAATGCGGGCGATGCGACCGCCAGACAGGCAGCGATGGCGGAGGCAGACATCATCGCGCTTCGAGCAGGCCGACATTGGTCAACTGCAAATTCATGCGCATCTGCCGTGCACATGCCAGCGGTTCTCAGGTCTCGAATTCGGATCTTTGACAAGGCGCTCTCCCCTTTTTTTTGCCTCAAACGTCACGTGCGGACGCATGTCTCAAGGATGAAGGCTATGTGTCATCTCCAATACATTCCAAGACGGATATTCGCGTGGCTTATTGATAGAACTTATACTTGATCAGCGCTAGATTGCTGACTCATGGTTTCATCAATCTCGATTTGAGCAGTCGTAATTCAGCCATAATTGCGCCGCCGCGGACACCCCAACGACGCCGAACCCACTTGATTACATCGGGTCACGAACCTGCGGGTCGTCCGCATCCTTTTGGGAGTTTCACGCCGGCCAGGAACGGTCATTGGCAGCGCTCTTTTTAGGGCTCAAGAGCGCGCCTGCCGCCGCTAAAAGAAGGCTTCCACCAGCGCCCGCGGACAGAATGACGATGAATAATCCGTAGCGAAGTGCCTCACTGCCAAACCTTGGCGCCAAAGCGTCGCTCGCGATGCCGGTCAGCAGCGGACCGAAGGTGACGCCGATGGCATACATGAAGAACATCATGATCGCCGTCGCGGTCGCGTGGAGATTTGAAGGTATGACATCTTGGACGGTAGCGAAAATCGGGCCGCGTATCCCACCCATAACCAGCATTCCTGCCGAAATGCCGAATAACGCGACGATCGGTGAGGACGCAGCGAATGCAAGGCAAAGGACGATGGGGAAGGCGAGCGCGAGGGCGGCCACCGCAACTACTGGCCAGCGACCGCCAATTCGGTGCAGCCAGGTGGTCACAAATCCGAAAATGACCGAGCCGGGCGTCGCTCCGACGCACCAAGCCAACGCCATGGCCAAGAGGATCTGCCGTTGCGACATCCCATGGTAGCGGGCCAGGAACGATGGCGCCCAGTTGATCGCGGAAGAGCTCGCGATCGAAGCGACAGCAAGGCCCGCCACCATCAAGACATAGCTACGGTTAGTGGCGATCTTCCAGACGTCTGCGAAGAACGACGATGGCACCCGCGAGGCGGCGCGCGTCTCAGTGCTTGCAACGGCAATGGCTGCCACAGCCGCCAGCGCCAACCCAACCCAACCGACGCCAAGAAATGCTCCACGCCAGGTGGTTGCGGAGCCCCAAAAGCCCATTAAGAGCATGCCGACGGCAGTTCCAAGAAAGCCACCAGACGAGTGGAGGGCCATTACCAACTGGCGTCGCCTGCTCGCGAACCGATCGGCCAGTATCGACACCGAGGCGGGCATCGTGCCGGCTTCGCCGACTGCCATGCAAACGCGGGCGAGGAAAAGGGTAATGAAACCGGTCGCCCAGGCGGACCCTAGTGTCGCCGCGCTGAACAGCGCCACGCTGATAATGATGAGGTACTTGCGGTTCCATTTGTCCGCAAGGCGCGCCATGGGAAACCCGAGTACAGCATACAACAGGGTGAATGCAACACCGGTGAGGAGCCCGACCTGTGTGTCGGTGAGCTTGAATTCCGATTTGATTCCCGGCGCGAAGAGGCCAACCAATATTTGATTCAGATATTGAATTCCGTAAATCATCGACAGCAGCAACAGAGTAACCACGCCGCCTGACCTACTGTCCGGTTGCGCTGCGGGAACTGGGGGAAGCCCGCGGCGGTCCAAGCTCGGCGCGACCGGCGTTCCTGCACTGACATCGCCCGAGCCTTTGCCGTTCATAGGCTACCCAACGCTTCAATGAGCTGTTCGCTGACGACGACGCGCCTGGCCCCGGTCAGGCGGACAGCCTCCTCCTCGAGAACCTGCTCAAGCCGCGCAAGGCTGACGCGTTGGCCCTCCGCCATCATGCGATGATGGACATTCAGGACCAGCTGACTGCGGATGCGCTGCTCATAGGATAGAGCGAGCGTCGCCAGCTGCCGTCGCACAGCCATCGGCCAGACATGGTCCTGCCGAGCTCGTTCGCCGCACAGATTGAAATCGCTGGTCCTCGCGCTCGCTTGCTTTTCGCGCCGATCCGCCGTGCGCGGTTCGTCGATGCCGCCGTCCTGGTCGAACACGACGCCGTAGACATCCGCTGCCCTTTCGGGAGACAGCATGCCCTCATCGATCTCAAGGGCAATTGCAGAGATGTCCCGATCCAGCGGGTCGCCGAACCCGCCGCCGCTGGAGCTTGTGATGCGCAGTACATCGCCGCACCCCAGTTCGAGCACTGAGATCTTGCCGATCGACCGCTCGTTGGGCCGGCCCGGATTGAGGACCGCTTTTCCGAGCAGGCCCTGCTCTCCGCCCCGGAACCCCCAGGGGGCGAACACGAAGCGGTTCATGTTTCGTGCGGTCACGACAGCGCGGTTCACTGTGTTCTCAAGCTCGATCTCGATCGCCGCCCCGCCGACGTTCCGTCCCGCTCGCCGGCTGTCCTTGACCAAGCGGATCGCGTGCACGATCAACACCGTCTCGACCTCAGTGATTTCGACTGGGACGTTGCGGAAGGAGTACCGAACCTCCGCTGCATCGAGGCCGTCGACGTCCTTTCGGCCGCCGCCGCCGCCGTTGATCACGTTGATCACGTTTACCCGCTCCCGGCCAGTTCGCGGATCCGGCGCAGCTACTACGACAACGCCGGCGGAGCCCGCGCCGGCCGCGGCGAGACCATCCGGCAGCGCTTGGTCGAGACAGGCCAGGATGCAGTCATAGATTCGCATCGAGGACACTGCCCGTGAGCCGCCCGCGGCGGGGAATACGGCATTGGGAATGGTGCCCCGCGGCGCGGACACATGGATCGGGCGCAGAATGCCAGCATTGCGAGGCGTCAGCGGATCCATGGTCAGGATGAACGCAACGAGACACTGAACCAGGTAGGGATGGGTGGTCTCGCCGGTCACGAAGTTATAGGCGGCCGAGAGCTGCGGATCTGTCCCGCTGAGATCAAGCTCAATCTCGTCGCCGCGTACCGTAAGCCTCACGCTAAAATAGGCAAGCTGCCCTTCATTTATCCCCTCCAGGTAGTCGCAGAAGGCATAGACGCCGTCCGGGATGGTCTCGATTACCGCGCGGGCCTTTGCTTCTGCGTAGCTGATGACGTCCCGCATGCCCTCCTCGACCGCGTCGCGGCCGTAGCGGTCGCATAGCTCGTTGAGCCGCCGGCCCATGCTCTTCTGGCCGGAGATCATCGCCTGGATGTCGCCCCACAGTTCACTGGGGATGCGGCTGTTGTCGGTCAGGATCGCCTTGATGGACTCGTTGAGGACACCGCCTTCGTAGAGCTTCATTGGACGCAGCCGTAGGCCTTCCTGGAAAATCTCTGTGAAGGCAGGCGAAATGCTCCCTGGAACCGCGCCGCCGATGTCGGAGGCGTGCACGAATGACCAGCCCACGGCGATCAGCTTGTCGTCCCGGAAGATCGGGTAGAGCAAGGTGATGTCCATCATGTGGGTCACTAGGCCATCGGTGCCGAACGGGTCGTTCGTGATGATGATGTCGCCGGGCTTGAGGTTTTCCCGCCCCAGAGCGTCGAGGGTCGGCTTCAACGGCGCGCCGATGAAGACGTTGACGCCGGACAGGATCGGATAGGCGAACATGTCGCCTTCCGCTGTCGCGAGCGCGCATTGGTAGTCTTGCACCAGCTTGACAAATGTAGTGTGCGCAGTGCGGTAGACGGCGGCCGAAGCCTCTTCGACAATCGCGTTGAAGCGATTGCTCATAATTGCTGTGCGTACGGCGTCCATCACTCAACCCCGGGTCATGAGAATTGCGCCATAGGCGCCAACACGTGCGATGAAATCGGGCGGCACTACGATGGTGGCGTCCGCCTGCTCGATGACCGCTGGTCCCTGGACCTCCTGGTTCAGCGCCAGCCGGCCCCGGTCATAGACGGAGACCTCCTCGGCCTGGCGGCCCTGAAAGCGCATGGCCCGTCGGCCCTTCAGGGCTTCGCCGTCCTCCGGCGCCTCAGGATCGGTCGGCTCTGGCGTCGCCAGGGCGCCGCGGACCCGCATGCGAAGATTGACGAACTCGACCGCCGCAGAGCGGTCGGCGTGGCTGTAGAGCCGCTCGTGCTCGTCATGGAAAGCGTCGTACATTGCCTCCATGTCGCGGCTCTCGACGGCGGCGTCAGGCAGGCGGACGTCGACCTGGAACGACTGCCCAAGGTAGCGCATCTCGGCCCAGCGCTCGTAGGAGACTGACACAAGGCGCTCTGGCGGCGCCTGCCGGGACAGCCATTCGGCCATCACCTCGCGCAGGGTGGAGAACTTCTCGGCTATCGCCTGCCCGTCCACGGCGATCCCATGGACGGTGTCCAAGGCGTCATGGCTCAGCTCGGAGACAAGGCCGCCCAGGGCGCAGAACACCGATGGCGTGTCAGGCACTAGGATGCGGTTGACCCCGATTTCGGCCGCGAGGAGCGGTCCCTGGATCGCGCCCGCACCGCCGTAAACCAAAAGCGTCAGGTCCTCGGGATCGACCCCTTGGCGCGCCAAGTAGGGGAGCACGCCAGCGATCATGTTCGAGTTGGCCACCGACACGCATATTTCCGCGGTGTCGATGAGGTCGGCGCCCAGGGCCTCAGCGATCGGAGCCAGGGCGAGTTCAGCCGCGCCCCGCTGCAGCTGCATAGCCCCGCCGAGCAGCGTCTCGGGCAGGTAACCGGCGAGCAGGTAGGCGTCGGG
>Ga0208597_1000885_pt1 | contig 11777 bp, 20 predicted proteins | sample LakMenEpi05May12_FD_150673 | JGI IMG/M metagenome (GOLD analysis project Ga0208597, IMG submission 150673) | Freshwater microbial communities from Lake Mendota, WI - 05MAY2012 deep hole epilimnion (SPAdes) | ecosystem: Environmental > Aquatic > Freshwater > Lake > Epilimnion/Euphotic zone ...
GGTGGGGTTGGCTTATTGTCCTGCTCCACAGCATCCCATGGTTCATTTATTCCATCAGTCACAACAAGCCAGGCTTCATTGCGATGTCAGCAATGTGGTGGATCTCTCACGCCTACAACATGACAAAATGGCGTAGAGAGCAGCACAAGCCGAGGTAGCTCAGTGGATAGAGCAAGAGCCTTCTAATCTCTTGGTCGCAGGTTCGATTCCTGCTCTCGGCGCAGATTTCAAAAGCACTTTTTTCTATTATAAAAGTGTCCACAAAATCCCTGTTTCTAAAAGCGATAGCCCAGGAGGCTGCCTTTTGACCTCACACTCACAAAAAATCTCTCAACACTTCGTGTGCCATAGTGGTGAATAGAGATCTCTGTGACTCTAGAAAGAAGATAATCATCATGAATCTATCCCCAGCAATCAAAGCTATGATAGCGTCGTATGCGAGATCATTCGGCGGAGCTGCCCTAGCATTGTATATGACAGGCAACACCGATCCAAGTGACCTTCTTGCAGCAGGCGTAGCAGCGGTAGCCCCGATGCTCGTTCGTTACTTGAACCCTAAAGACATTGCATTCGGCCGTACTGCAAAGTAGACCGAGTTACAAACAGAAAGCGACACATGTCAGCAGAAAAGAAAGCACCAGCTAAGAAAGCTCCAGCGAAGAAAGCAGCAGCTAAAAAAGCACCTGCCAAAAAAGCTGCAGCACCCGCTAAGAAAGCAGCGGCTCCAGCTACATCAGCTACGAGCACCGCAACTAATGCGACCGTGAAGTACACGACGCATACGCACACTGCAGCAGAAGCTCCGAAAGTAACCATTTCTACGACGCCAGCGCCAAAAGCTCCAGCTCCGAAGAAGAAGTCATTTTTCAAGAGACTTTTCAGCCGCAAGTAAGCTGCAAAACTCGAGGGGTCTCCACGTAAGTTTCGCCCTCTCCCCAGTGGAGATCCCTCACCTCCACTCACGAAGGTAAAAAATGCCAGACATTGTTCTAACTTCATTCCAAGATGACGAGCCCAAGGGAGAGCGGCCTGAAGTCCAAATTGACGAGCCAGTCAATATTCGACCTAACCTCTCTGATATCGGCATTGATGAAGTAGAGCGTGGTGTTTGCCAAGATACCTACGAGAACCGCGCTATCCTCCGTGGAGCTCGGATGGGTTGGGATACCGTATACGCCTCGAACGGTGTGCCTACAGGCCTAATCCAGGCTCGATCCGACGAAATGGCGAAACAACGCCGGATTATGTCACTTTCGGAGAAAAAGCCGATTTTGACAGATCCATCGATCATTAACTCGGACTATATCACTGGCTATGATCTCCTCGCCGAAAGCGCCGCAGACTACTTAGTTCCACCCTGGGTCATGGGTTCTACCCGCGCATACCTTAAAGAGCAGGAAGAGGGCCCTAAGTCCTCAAAGAAACAACCCAACGCGCAACCTCACCGTTGCCGAGCCGTTAAAGATGACGGCATTCGTTGCATGCTCTGGTCCTCGGGACGCCCGAAGGATGACGGCTTGTGCCGTGTGCATCTTCGCAGCATGTCGCGCAAACCTGGCGAAGACATTGAACGCGCAAGAGCCAAGCTTACTCAAGCTGCGCCGTACGCCGTAGACATTCTAGAAGATCTCATGCAAAATGCCGCATCAGAGCCTGTGAGATTAAAAGCATCAACTGAGATTTTGGACCGCGCGGGCGTGCGTGGTGGTGTAGAATTCGATGCACGCCTTGAAGTTACTGACGGACGCGCTCCAGCTCAAATTGTAGCTGAACGTCTCCAGAGATTAGCTGACGGTGCAATTCAAGTTGCAGCAAGATTAGCAGAAGCTGGGATCAACCTTCCCGGAATCATAGATGCAGAAATTGTTGACGACACCGTTTCATCAGAAAACCCAGAGGATACGTCAAATGACGACTGAAACCCTACGTCAACTTGCAGTAGCGCTTGTTGAGAATCTCCAAAGTGACATCGACAAATGCTCAACACGAGAAGCTCACATCCGCACAACTGCGAGGGCCGCTGAGGCTTTAGCCGTTCTTGCTGGTATAAATAGCTTGTATGACGAGATTAGTGCAGCATAGCAATTTAGATCTATTTATCGCCGGCGCCAAGTCTCATCTTGGTTACCGAACCCGACCCGGCGGTCAAAGTGATTTCTCCGCGCAGATTGGCTACACATCTCACGACACACCGTGGGCTGGCGCTTTCGTTGACATTGTTGCTAGGGACGCCGGATTAAAGATCCCCTCATGCGTTTACACACCGACAGGCCTAGCGGAGTTCTCTCAACAGGGACGGTTGAAGTTTAGACCGCGGCCTGGAGACATTGTCTTCTTCGGATTTGCGACGGACAAAGATTTCGGTACTCCGCATTGTGGCATAGTTGTAGACACTACAGGCGTACGTATGACCGACAGATTCATGACGGTGGAAGGTAACGTAAGTTCAGGCCTACCTAAAGGATCTCAGGACCGTGACGGTGTACATTTACGTGAACGTTGGATTTACGATGTCATTGGATTTGGACGACCAGATTTCAAAGCCCGGCCTAGTAGTAAGGCTATAAGTGAGACGGTGGCTATTGAGCTAAAGTTTTCAAACGTCAGGCCTGGAAGGAAGGGTCGGGATATTGCGACGGTACAACTTGCGCTTGAGCAGTTTACTGACCTTCGTGGATTTACAGCCGGCGTTTTCGATTCTGCAACTAAAGACGCTTACGCACGTTGGCAACGAATGTCGGGATACGTCATGACAAGTGCAACAGGAATTCCCGATTTATCGAGCCTTGAAAAACTCGGGCGAGATTCTGGCTTATTTACAATCGTTGCTAATTAACAATCATTGAAAATTAGAATCTAAAGATGTTATAGTTATCTCCATGAGCTGGAGAGACGATGGCAAAGGCGGCTGGATAAAAAAGTCCGAACTGCCTACATCGAGAATCTAAAGATGATATAATGATCACATACCTAACGACACAGGAGAAATAATGAATAAACAAATACCAACCCAGCTTCAGCCTTTCATCGAGGCCCGCCGTATGATCGGTAGCTCGGTGCGACAAGGAGTCAAGATGGTTCTTGACGACGCGAAGCAGCCGCTGACGGTTCTCGAGATCAACCGATCGACCGAGCAACTGCTCGAACGACGTATTGACCAGAGCCACATCCGACTTGTTCTGCAAGAACTTCAAACTTCAGGCCTGGTAAGCACCAGAGTTGAGACGGTGGAAGAACGACTACTTCGCGCAAACGGAAAAGCATCACGCGGATATCTTGCAACTTTCTACTGGACTCACGGTAAGCGTGTACCAGCACGAACGGTAGCTGAAGCAATTCCAGGCGTATCGCTTGAGCACCGATCAAAGACGGCTAAAAGAGCTAGCGGCAAAGTTGGTCGTCCTAAGGGATCGAAAAACAAGCCGAAAAAAACTTCAGGCCTAGTAGCGACTTCAAAAGGTGTGACGGTGGAAGTTTCATCTCTCATCGACGAGATCGTCAGATTACGCACTCTCGAGTTACAAGCGCAGATCTCAATTCTCGAGACAAAGCTTGCAGCAATTAAAATAACGCTGGCGTAACTTCGCAAACGAGTCATGACCTGGTAGATTAGGTCATGGTCTCGTTTGACATCATTGTCGTTGAAAATGCTGTTGACGCGATTATCGCGGCTCAACAAGGGATTTTCGATTTCATTATTGACGCCGGCGAGTGTGAAAACTGTGGAATGGTTATTGGCCCAATTGCTGATGAATTTTTTCCCTGCGCAATTGTTTCCGACAATGAAGATGTCAAATGGCCAATTTGCATTGACTGCGCGTTCCCTTTGATTTATCCGCGAGAGTGGATGATCGGGATGGACTCTGACGAATTCTAAAGTTGTTATAATGACTACATGGAAACAACGACGAAAAACTTCAAACTAGAACGCGGCTCATTTGCCTGGAACGTAGTGACCCCGACAGGTGTTCGCTACTTCAAGCAGAGAGAAATAGCAGAGGACTGCATCAGGTTTCTTGAGGAAAAGCAAAAGAAGGAAACCAAGTAATGGGACTTCTATCTGCTTACTTGATTTACAAGTATGGCAAGAACAAAGCCGAAAAGAATTGTCAACTCTCTGAAGAGCAAATGGAAATCATTTGTGACAACTGCGGCTACAAACTTCGTCAGCATGCAGACGACGATCAAATGAGCTGCCCAAGTTTCTAAAGATGTTATAATGAACTTATCAGCAAGCGCTGATATAACGAAAAGGACAAAACAATGACAAAGCGATTCGAAATCAAAGTGGCTGGAGCGACTATCACAGTCATCCCTCGTAGCTATAAATACAGCTATAAGAAAGAGTACTACCAAGCACCACGCATGTATGTGAGCGTTGCCGATGAGTCGATCATGGATAACCTTGCGAATCGCAAGCGCCGCCCATACAATGTCTACAAGACGCTGATCCACTCAAGCGATATCGCAAGTGTTCTCAACCTTAGCGGACTACGCTGGTCACAGCACGCCGGTTGCACATGCAACTGCTCGCCAGGATTCATCCTAAACAGCGTGCAGTCCGTCAAAGACGAGGATGGAAACTATCTCAGTCACTTCGATATCTGGGTGACTCTCGAGAATGCTCCTTCAGTTGATGAGACCAAGCCAGCCCGCGTGCTGGTTGGTCTCTAAAACTAAAGTTGTTATAATGATCTTTATGGAAACAAACAAAAAAACAAAAACAAAAGCGTTCTTCTATCAAAGAGAGTATAGCAGTTATGTAGAGATAGATCTTTCTAATCCTCTTCATAATGAACTTGCGTATCTATTCTTTGATCGGGATCTAAGTAATCCAAAGTGGTGTCCGGGAGTTTTTCCAGGATCTATTAGAAAAGCTACGGAGCTGATGAAAAAGATTGAAGGGTTTGTCGGAAAGCCAGATGCTTCAAATCTCTATCTTAAAGTTTATAATCTTGATGAAAACGGGAAAGTCATCGGGACGTATAAAAAGAAAACTACCCATAAAACATTTAATAACAACCTTGTCCCATTCACTACTACTATAAAAGTAACAGAAGAAGACTACATATGCGACTACTGCCTTGATCTGGGCCGCCACAATGAAGAAGAGCACGGTCCTCTGATGGATATGGAACTCAAAGTAAACTCAGCATTAGACTTAATATTTTGCAGGTTCTGCCACGGGACTCAAGACTACACAGAAGTAAAAGACTAAAAACTAAAGTTGTTATAATACTCTTATCACCTACAAACAAGGACAAAACAAAATGACAATCACACGAATCACACTTAATCGCACAAGTGATCCACACACAAAGCTCAAGCCGGGCGACAAGGGAACTCTCAAAAGCAGCAGAGTCGATCCTTGGGGTGACAGAGTCATCTCAGTCAACTGGGACTCAGGCTCAAGTCTTTCTCTCATCTCGGGCGAAGACTCGTGGAGTGAAGAAGAGCAAAACTAAAGTTGTTATAATGACTTTATCAACCAATACAAAAGGACAAACCATGAGTACAATTACAACCACTAAAACAGAGGTCATCATCTCCGAAGATGTGACCCAGTTGGATCCAGCGATGGAAGCAATCATCGTTGAGTTTAACGAAGCCAAGGCAGCCATCAAGGCTCTTGAGGCAAAGAAGTCAGCGGCTGAAAATGCAATCCGCGAAGCGCTAAAGGGCAACGACGTTGGCCTTATCAATGGCGTCGAACGAGTTCGCGTTCAGCATCGCAACCTGAGCAAGATTGATCGCGAGTCTCTCAAGACAGCGTTCCCTGAGGCGTACGCCGCAGTGCTCAGCGAATCGTCTTACACAGTCCTCCAGGCTAAGTAAGATCGAGGAAGCGCCGGCCGGGAGACCCCCCCTCTCCTGGCTGGCAACTCCTCAAGGTTTAGGTGCCCAAGGGCGAAAGCTCAATAGTAGGGAGCCTGATGGTTCTGGGTCTCCACCCAGCTAAGTAGGCAGCAGCAGTGAAAACGCAGGTGCAGTCAAGTCACGCCTTCGGGCAATGACAACGACTGCAGAGTCGGATAGTAACAGCGGTAAGCACGCGGCCATCAAATTCTAAAGAAGATATAATGAACATATCAGCCAACACCGGCTGGTAAGACAAAAGGACAACCACAATGTTTCAACACGCAAAAATTACTTACCGAGATCGCAGAACAACAGCGGCTTTCGATGGCCCGATTCTCGAGTCAACTCCAGAAGATGGTGTAGAAGTTTGGCACGAGCGTGTCAAGGTTACAATGTCACACAACAAAGACAAGAAGCGCTACGAAGCGTATATCTCTTGGTGCAAGGCGTCTGAGCGCAATGGCTTTCAAGTCGAGCAGTCTGCGATCTTTACTGATCCTTTCGTTGAGTTCGCAACTGCGCCAGCCGCGCGCTTCAACGAGAATAAGTTTGAAGTCTTTTGCACAGAAGTTCAGGCGATGTGTAACGTCATTGTCGCTGGCGATCTCGCCACAGGACCAGCTGCGGATCTTCTTCGCAAGGCAAATAGCTTCGCCTTGGTGAAGAACTAAAGTTGTTATAATAATCTTATACCCAATACGAAAGGACAACTAACATGGGAGACAGAGCAGTAATCGGATTCAAGGCGGACGTGGCAGCAGTGCCAGTATTCCTATACGCCCACTGGGGCGGAAGCGACAGATACAAAGACGCGCAACGCGCAATCGAGGCAGCACGTCCTCGATGGAATGACCACGCTTATGCGACACGCATCGGCATCTCACAAATCGTTGAGAACTACTGGGCAGAAGAAACTGGGTTCGGCGTCAGTGCCGGTCACAACTCATTCAGCACGCCCGACTACGATGACGTGATTCTCATTACATGGGAAGACAAGTTAGTCGAGATTGTAAGTGCGAGTGACTCCACTAAGGTTTCACAAACAATGACATTCGATGAGTTCTCCAGTCAGCTTGTCTGACTGGAAAACTAAAGTTGATATAATGATTACATCAGCACAACGCTGACCAGACAAAAGGACAAACATGGAAACACCTACAACAACAATCGCAGGACGAGCAGTCTATATGGAGTTCCGCAAGGGACCTTCAACGACTCAAGTTCTTCTCATGCCGGAAGGACGCTGCACATCAGGACACACAGTTCCGATGACAATGTACCGCCGGCGAGTATCGCCAGCAGCGCCACGCAAAACATGGCGCATGGTTTCATCCGCAGTGAGTGGAGCAGTTACAGCAGGCGTATCGACAACAGCAACTGGCTCATTGCCAATTCCAGTAGATCTGCGCGCTGAAGCAACAAGGCGTCTGTCATTCTCATACACTCTCTTCGACAGCTTGAAGAATAACGACTGGAAGCTCTACAAGGAAGCTATCGTAGTCGAAGTACTGCCGACAGACCTTGATGATGCTCGTATGGGTCGCACTCCATACAAAACTCTCGGACGAATTCTCAAGGCTCGCAAGTTCCTCGGCTTCCCCAAAGAGATCTTTGGGGCGGTCTGAATCTAAAGATTATATAATAATCTCAACACCTACAAACAAAAGGACAAATAATGACAACGACAGCAACAACTTATGATGTTATGGGAGCAGGGATCACTGAGCTTCTCATGACAGCAGCGGCTCAGGCATTCTCCCCTGACGCAGCACATGAACTAGATAAGAAGATCCTTGACGCCGGAAGAGCCGCTAGCAGAACAGCAGCAGTAAAGAAGAAAGTCAAGATGGTCTCAACAGATTCACTCGAAGGAGAAACAAAGTACTCACGCCCTAATGGCGAAGACTACTACACCCGAGCATGGGGCGAGCACAATGACGTGCAAGTTCTGCGTAAGGCGCGTGAAGGTTCACAGTACGCACTCCTCTACGGAGCACCTGGTTGTGGAAAGACTGCACTCATTGAAGCAGCGTTCCACACTGAAGCTGGCGGAATACAAACAGTGCTCGGCTCAGGTGACACTGAAGTGTCCGACTTAGTTGGCGGATATGTTCAGACACCAAGTGGTGGCTTCGTCTGGGAAGATGGCCCATTGCTCAAAGCAGCAGAGTCAGGCGGCGTGTTGCTGATCGACGAAGTCGGATTGATTGATCCTAAAGTTCTTTCAATCATCTACGGCTTGATGGATGGACGCCGTGAGTACACAGTCACAGCAAACCCAGAACGCGGAACTGTCAAGGCAAAGCCTGGCTTCTACGTAGTCGCAGCGACAAACCCCAATGCACCTGGAGTTCGTCTCTCTGAAGCTCTTCTTTCACGATTCACTGTTCACGCAGAGATGACAACTGACTGGGGTCTTGCTCGCAAGCTCGGCTGCCCAACTCCAATTGTGACAGCAGCGCAGAACCTGAGCAAGAAGCAGCAGTCAAACGAAGTGTCATGGGCTCCGCAGATGCGCGAACTCCTGGCATTCAGAGAACTGTCTAAGACATTCGGTAGCAAGTTCGCGATCTCGAACTTATTGGCCGCGGCTCCCGAGATTGATCGCCCAGTTGTGGCGGATGTCTTGACCCGAGTCTTCGGTGAAGAGTGCCGACCAGCCAAGATCTAGGTCTTCAGCGGCTGGCTCCTGTAGGTGGGAGCCGGCCAGCTGATTTTCTAAAGTTGGTATAATGATCTATACAAGGACAAACCTAAAGGACAAAACATGGGACATCTAAAATACGACAAAAAGACTCGCGCAGAGTCCACGCCAGTTGAGTGGCTTGGCATCGGAGCTGCAGTCGGAGAGCTCGCTAACAAGTGGGCAGATCGCCACGACCTCGTGGGATACGTAGGACCTGGTGCCGGCGGAGTTGCTCCAGCGTGCTACACTCCAGCAACTGCTGAAGTTGAAGTCAATGTTGAAGTTGCCTTCGGCGGCAATATCTCTCCCGAGACAATCGGCGACTTGCGAGTTCGCTCAAACCAATTCGAGTGGCCAAAAGCTACAGGCGCAATCTTTCACGAAGCGCTTCACGCTCGCTTCTCTAACTGGGATATCGAAGCCGCGTTCAATGCGTTGTCGCCGGCTGAATTCAAAGCTCTTATCTATCTTGAAGAAGGACGCATCGAATACAATGGCGTGACTATCATGCCAGAGAACAGAGCGTTTCTTCGCGCAAGCGCGCTCGAGATTGTAGTTGCTGATCTTAAAGAAGAAGCAATCAAAGAAAGCGACACACGAGTTGCTGCAGCTATTGCTGCTCTCACAATGGCACGAGTCTCTGCGGGTGTTCTTCAAGACGAAGACATTGAAGCAATCACTCCACTCATTGAGTCTAAGCTCGGCGCAGCGACACTTGCAAAGCTTCGCGAGATCTGGATTGCGGCGCAGGACCACAACAATCATCTTGACGCAACAGCAATGTATCCGCTTGCACGCAAGTGGGTTGAGATTGTTAACGAGCAAGCAGAAGAGAATGGCGAGCCTGATCCAGGCGAAGGCACTCCTGATGAGAATGGCGCTGAAGGTTCCGGCGGAATCATGGGCGAGATGCTCGAGGCACTCGAAGAAGCAGCAGGCACTGCAGCAATCAATGCTAGCGGAGATCTTGATGATCAACAGACCACTGAAGAGTGGAGTGAGATCGCGAAGGAACGCGGCAGTTCAGCGAAGACTCAGAAGGAACACGAGAGTGTTGCGAATGAAGTCTTTGGCCAGGGCACCGGTCCAATGGCCGATGGCAAGAGCAGCAGCCGACTCATTGAAGAGCGTACTCCGTCTGCGGAAGAACGAGCAGCGGCTGTCACAGTCGCACGACTTCTCGAGAAGGCAAAGTATCGCGAGCGCGATGTTGTTGAGATTGCATCAATCGTTCCTCCCGGACGCCTTCGCACTCGTGCAATGGTTCAAGGTGCGGCACTCAAGAGCAAGGGCATCATGACTCAAGTTGAGCCATGGCGTCGCTCAGTGCGCAAGCACACTGACGAGCCAACGCTTAACATTGGCGTGATGGTTGACATCAGCGGTTCAATGAGTGAAGCGATGAACCCGATGGCAGTTACTGCTTGGGTGATGAGCGAAGCAGCACGCCGAATACAAGCACGCGCAGCGATGGTGTACTACGGCGAAGGTGTCTTCCCAACTCTGAAGCCCGGTCAGCACCTTGACAAAGTCAACGTGTACACCGCGTCTGATGGGACTGAGAAGTTTGACAAAGCGTTCAAGGCATTGAATGGTTCGCTCAACTTGTTGAATGGCTCAGGAGCTCGCATGCTGGTAGTTGTAAGTGATGGTTGCTACACAGAGCAAGAACTACAAGCAGCACGCCGCTGGGTGAATGAGTGCGACAAAGCTGGTGTCGGAGTTCTTTGGCTTCCGTTTGATAGTCGCGGCGGTATGTACGCGTCAGCAATCTGCAAAGGTTCATCAGCGGTTGTTCTAAAGGGAGTTCGTGACCCGGCTGCAGTGGCCACTGAGATCGGCGCTGCTGCGGCGAAAGCAATGACCACGGTATCCAGCAAGGCTGCCTAAGATCGTCAGCACGGGGTGAGTAGTTTACTTGTCCTTTACGTCCTCCTCCGTGCTGGCCCTTCTCTTTCTAAAGTTGTTATAATGAACATATCAACACAACGACAAAAGGATACACAATGGACCGTGATGCATATATCAAACGAGAATACGGCGCACTAGTCGGTCGCAAGATCAAGACGGTCCGACCACTGACTAACGGTGAGTGCGAAGACTTCGGCTGGGACGGTAGCTTCTCAGGCGTACCTATGGTCATCATTCTTGATGACGGTACTGCTTTGATCCCATCGTCAGACCCTGAAGGCAACGACTCAGGCCACATATTTGTAGAGTCTACAGTAAAGGTGCTGATCTAGCACAAAAACAAAAACCCGGCCTAGTAGGCAACTGAATACGTTGACGGTGGCTTTTTGAAGTCCCGGCCTGGTATAGAGCCCGACTATGAGACGGTGGCTTTTCTAAAGAAGATACAATGACTAATACCAACGACAACAAAGGACAACACATGAACCACTATTTTGCAACTGATGGCAATTACGGAAACGCAGAGAATCTGATAATTATCGACACAACTGATTGGACAGAAGACGAATGGGACATTATTGACCAATCGCCCGAAAATGATCGCACAAAAATTGCACAGCAACTTTCACAAGGTCAAAACGAAAATCAGCTTTCTCTCTTTGAAGAGTAAAATCCAAAGTTGTTATAATGATCATATCAACAACGACGAGAAAGACAAAATATGAAAATTACGATTCGTGAATCAATAGCATGGGCAGGGTCAATTGAAAATGAAACTCTATTAGATGTATTGGCAAAAATGAATGAAGCTGTTCCCTCAGTAAAGTTTAGTATTTTCGAGGCGAAGCCGATGCACTCAGGTGGTTGGCCGATATTCGATATTGAGTTTGACGAAGATGAGATCGAGCTGATGGCCGCGTATTACGAAATGGAAATTCAAGATTTCACTGATTCGTATTTTGGCTAAAAAATCCAAAGTTGTTATAATGTATTTATCAGCAAGCAGCTGATAACGACGAAAAGGAAAAATATGAAAATTGGAGATAAAATCATCATCCGCGAAGAGGGTGCTTTTTTCGGCGAGGAAGGAATCATTTCTGAACTTCCAAAAGCCGAACTTAAAGGACAGGGATTCGACTTGAGCGTCCCAGCAGAACATCAGACAGCCGTGGTGAAAATCTTCGGCGGGGTTTTGGGTGTCTTTATAAAGCCATCGGATCTCGAGCTGATCTAAGAATAAAACTTCTGATCCGGTGGGCGGTCATCATGGCCGCCTGCCGAATCTAAAGATGATATAATGGACTTATCAAGCAAACCTGCT
>Ga0208597_1000886_pt1 | contig 11776 bp, 11 predicted proteins | sample LakMenEpi05May12_FD_150673 | JGI IMG/M metagenome (GOLD analysis project Ga0208597, IMG submission 150673) | Freshwater microbial communities from Lake Mendota, WI - 05MAY2012 deep hole epilimnion (SPAdes) | ecosystem: Environmental > Aquatic > Freshwater > Lake > Epilimnion/Euphotic zone ...
CCCCAAGACGATTGAGACGTATCGCGAGCATTTGAAGGACAAACTCGCGCTATCGGATGCCTCCGCATTGTTGCGTGCCGCAACGCTTTGGGTGGAATCAGGCCGTATTTAAACTGATGTGCCAGTCGCCGAATTCGAAGGAAGAGTCGTAAACGTGACACACGCGGATAGGGGTTACCCCTTATTTAATTTCAGGGTAAAACCCCGATGCGGATGTGAAAAAAAAGTGCAATATTGTTCTCGTTGTTCACGACAATCTCCTACGAAAGCTCTTCTTTAGTGGCGTTCGTAGTTGCTGTGAAATTCTGCCTGCAGTTAATCAAACGACTGAGGGAATAATTTTGGAGAGTTGAAGTCGCCAAGTAGGATTGAATTTGACATACCCTCGGGGGGGGGGATCAGGATTTGACTTGCTTGGCGATTTCAGCTCTTTGGAAACAGCATCGCTTCACCAAAAGCCATTTCACAGAGTCATAAAATAGCTAAGGCTCATGTTTATTCGAAATTGCGATTCGTTTACTGCGATCTACGCTCGATCTATATGATGTGCCACTCTTTTTCCGGAGATCGTTCATGCCTTGTTTTTACTACCCAGCACAGTTGTATGGAACAGACCCAACCATTGCCACGAAAAAAGAAATGCGGCACAATACGGCGATCATGGACCATAAGGGTTCTAAAGGGTTTCTTCCTTCTTTCTTTTTTGTTTCTCGTCATGCCTGCGGTGGCTCAAACGCGTGGCGCTGTAATAGAGGATTCCTCTACGTTTACCGCCAACTCGGAGCCACAGGTTTCTGACAGTGAACTTGGTCAAAAAATACCGATCCCTATCGCCAGCCTGATTTTTGCAGTTGGGTTGATCTCATTGTTGCGCCGCAGGTGACATGACCTTTCAACTATTGAGTCATCTGCTTCTTAGTTTGTTCTCTTACCTCATGACCGCTTCACAGGAATCGATTTACGCCCAACGCAAGCGCGAATTTCTCTTTACTTTTCCGGATAACTCGGTGTTCATCCGGCTGAAGAGCCATTGGGCGTAACGCCCCGTTGAGTTATGACTATGCCACCAGATCCCCATCCCCCTCTCATTCGTCAGGACTTAGCGTCCAGCTTCATGGACTCACCTCGCCCTGACCTCGAGGAGACTGCTTTGTCGAAAGGCGCGCTTGAGTGCATGGCCCGTTTGGCTTGGCGAAACAACGCGCGCTGCATCGGTCGCTTGTTTTGGGAAAGCCTGCATCTGTTCGATGAGCGCGCCGCTAGTAGCCCCGAAGAGGTGTTTGAGGCCTGCGTAAGACACCTTGAATACACATCCAATGGCGGGCGCATCCGGCCTGCGGTTACTGTTTTTGCCGCCGCAGATCTTGAGGAAAAAGGCATCCGCCTCTGGAATACTCAGCTGATCCGCTATGCCGGTTACCGCGCGGCGGACGGCAGCGTTCTCGGTGATCCTCATCAGGTTGCGTTCACGGCTCGGTTGATGGAGATGGGCTGGCGGCCACCACGCGACTGCTCTGCCTTTGATGTGCTACCTCTCGTAGTCGATTTTCCAGGTCATCGAGTGCGTTGGTTCGATCTGCCTAAGCGCGCGGTGCTGGAAGTGCCGATTGTGCACCCTGAGTTGAGATGGTTTGCGGAGTTGGGTCTGAAATGGCATGCGGTGCCCGCCGTGTGCGATCGGGCATTGGTCGGCAACGGTCACCGTTTCACCGCCGCGCCTTTCAGCGGTCATTACATGGGTACAGAGATTGCCTCGCGCAACTTTGGCGATGAAGGGCGCTATAACCTACTACCTGTCATCGCCGAACGCATGGGGATTGATCGTTCTCCGCGCTGCATGTTATGGAAAGATCGCGCTCTGGTCGAGATTAACACTGCTGTGCTCCATTCCTTTCAAATGGCGGGAGTAGCTATTGTCGATCACCACACTGCCTCTGCTCAGTTCATGCAGCATGTCGCGAGAGAAGAAAAATGTGGCCGCAAGGTTCCTGGTGACTGGTCGTGGCTTGTGCCGCCAATGTCCAGTTCTGCTTGCCCGGTCTTTCATCGTTACTATGATGACACCCGCCCCGAACCAGCCTACGTCGATCAGGAGCGGCCGTGGTAAACCTCCTGCGGCTGATCTCTGCGAGCAGAGACTGTTTTTCTTGGCCGCCACCGGTTGAGCAAAAGTCACAACTTGAGACATACGTTAGGTTTCTTTTTTGGTTTCTCAGTTCCAGAACTTTCCGCTCTTGTCGGTGCGCGTGTTTTGCGATAATATTGCGACATGGCAGCGACTGCGAAGATCCGTACAGTGAATGCGATCACCGTTGGTGATTTTTACGAGAAACACCGCGAGGCCCTTGGGCTTGAGCTCATCAGTGAGACGCATGATCTGAAGAGATTGATTCGTGAGCCTGCCGTGAACCGGCCTGGTCTTGCCCTAGCAGGTTTTCTTTCCTACTTCGCGCGCAAACGCATTCAGATCTTGGGTAACTCTGAGTTATCGTATCTGGAGAAGCTTACGCCATTGCGACAAAAGGCGCGTTTTCGTCGTCTATGCAAAGAGGAGATTCCGTGCTTGGTCATTTCACGAAATCGCAAAATTTCCACTGAACTCATGGAGCTCGCGGCTGAGTTCGAGTTGCCGATTTTTGGCACTTCGCAAGTGACCATGAAGTTCCTTAATGCCGCTACCTTGCGCCTCGAGAATGATTTTTCACCGAGCACGACACTTCACGGATGCATGGTCGATGTGCGAGGCATTGGTGTGTTGATCATGGGCAAAAGCGGTTCCGGAAAATCAGAGACCGCCATCGGACTCATCGAGCGCGGTGCTTCACTGGTGGCGGATGACATGGTAAGGATCAAGTTCATGGGCGGCGAATTGATGGCCTATTCACCTGAAATGTCTCGTGGTTACATCGAGATGCGTGGCATTGGCATCGTCAACGTAGCGAATCTATACGGTCTCGCTGCGATCCGACCCGAAAAACGTTTGGACTTGATCGTGACACTCAAACCTCATGCCGACCTCAATGAAGTTGATCGTTTAGGCATCCAGACCAATACTCTCGATGTGCTCGGACAGCCCATTCCGCACGTGGAAATCCCCGTTGCTCCCGGTCGTGACAATGCTCGGATGATCACCATCGCGGCCTTGAATCAACAGTTGCGCCGACTCGGCTACAACATGGCTGATGAGTTCAATCAGCGCATGCTCAAGCATATGAGCGAGAAATGATGGGTGTTTGATTCGATTTTTTGATAAAAATTTGGAAAAAAACTTGCGTTCTAGCATCAAATATGGCATCAATTGGTCGTAAGAACGACAGTTAATATTGATGACGATATGCTCGCCCGTGCCATCGCGATCACGGGGATCGAGGAAAAAGCACGTTTATTAAACTTTGTGCTCGAGAACTTCGTGCGCGCGGAGTCGGCGAAAAGACTGCGCCGCCTCAGTGGCACCATGCCTGGTCTCGTCGTGCCAAAACGCAGCATCCGCTATGTGGTGGAAGATGAAGTGTCGAGCATGGTATCGGATGATACGCTCTAACACTTTTCGTGATTGGAAGTAAATTTACGGTGTAGCAAACATGAGTGCGAAAGTTTTGGTGGATACCAACATCTGGGTGAAGTTTTTCCGATTCGGGAATCCTCGATTCGCCGCGTTGTTAGAAGACAATGAGGTTCTGTGTCACCCGTTAGTGCTCGGGGAAATCTCGATGGCAAATTTGGCGTATCGTCGTGCCGTGTTGTCCGATTTATTTTTGTTAGAACAGGTGCCAGAAGCAACTTTTGCGGAAGTTTGTCATTTGGTGGAAAGCCGCCAACTCTGGGGACGTGGTCTGCAATGGAATGATGTCAGCATTTTAGCAGCAGCGGTGATCGCCGATGTGAAAGTCTGGACCTTGGATCTGCGCATGGCCGAAGTGGCGCGGCAATTGGGCGTTTGTTGGGAAGGTTGATCATCTAAAATTGCCTGGTCTTCTGTGGAGGCGGATGAAATCAACGAACCGCAAAGGCGCTAAGGTCGCAGAGACGAACGCTGAGTTTTTCTCAATCCACTCATCTTTTTCTCCGCGTTTTTCTCCGCGAACTCTGCATCTCTGCGTTTCGTTCTATCCCGCCATGCCTACTCAATATTTTTTATTTGTTATGGCGAATGGAATCAGCGCCAAGGTGCACAAGTCTTCGCTCATACAATCAATTAAGATGCGTTTGCCCTATTTGTTGGGAAGGTTGAACCTACTCATCTAATGTTTACACCCACTTGTTTCGGAAAAATTCGAGAGCTTGTTCTCGCGTTTGCAATCGGCCCTCGAGTTGCTCGGTTTCGATTTCGCTGAGAATTTCGGAAAAAAGCGGGCTGGGCTTGAGTCCGTGAGTAATGAGATCACGACCACTGATCAGCGGAGGGGGAATGAGTGGTTCACGTGAAAATTCCTCGCGCTTTTCTAATAGAAAATAGAGGTTGTCAGTGAAGCCATTGCTTGAGGCGCAATCGACGCGATGCAGTTCCAGTTCATCGTCGAAGCGTGGACTTGCCATGAAGCGTTTGAGTTTTGCGACACGCATTTGCTGCACGTGCATGAATTGCATGTGGCGAGCGACCATCGGCACCACGGCCTCGATGACGTCGTTTGAAAATCGCAGACGGCGCAGCATTTCCTCAGACATGACTGCACCCAGTGCATCATGACCGTTGAAGCGTATGCGCCCGTCTGCTTCATCGACAGTGCGCGTAGGTGGCTTCGCAATATCGTGCAGCATCACGGCGAGTGCACGTTCGATGGGAACATCGAGGCCGAGCATTTCGAGCATGATTTTTGTATGCGTGAAAACATCGCCTTCAGGATGCCATTCGGGTGGTTGATCACAGCCGACGAGTTGCATCACCTCGGGCCAAAATTGAGCGAATAATTGTGATTCGGTGAGGAGTTCAAAAGCTCGTGCGCGGTGAGGCAGAAGTAGCATCTTGACGAGTTCATCGCGAATCCGTTCAGGTGAAATACGACCTAGCAGAGGCGCTAATTCGCAGACGGCACCCCAAGTATCTGGTTCTAACGAAAAGTTGAGCGTGGTGGCAAAGCGCACGGCGCGCATGAGGCGCAAGCTATCCTCCGTGAAGCGTTGCGTGGGATCACCGATGGCACGGAGAATGCCATTTTTCAAATCGGCGAGACCACCGACATGGTCAATGATCTCTCCGCTGAAGGGATCTTCAAACAAGCCATTGATTGTGAAGTCGCGGCGCTGAGCGTCATGCTCGGGCGTGGAAAATGCTACGTGATCGGGCCTGCGTCCATCGCTGTAAGAGCCATCGGTACGAAACGTAGCGATCTCGATGTGATGGTTACGATGTTTGACAATCACGACACCAAAGTGTGCCCCGACTTCGTTGCTTTTGGGGAAAAGCTTGAGCACTTGTTGGGGCGTTGCCGAGGTGGCGATGTCGTAGTCCTTCGGCTCGCGCTGGAGTAATCCATCACGTACGCAACCGCCAGCAAACAATGCTAGATGACCTGCATCGCGTAGCGAGCTGGCCAGTTCGGTTGCGGATTCTCGTGCTGTCATCGGAAGGGAAACTGACTTAGGCAATGAGCGGGTCGTTTAGAAGACCTGCGCGCTCGAGCAGCGGTTCGAGATGAGGATCGCGTCCCATGAAGCGGCGATAGAGTTCGTCAGCAGGAGCGGAGTTGCCTTTGCTGAGAATGTGCTCGCGGAAATCGGCACCGGTGCTGGAGTTGAGAACGCCTTCTTTTTCGAAGCGTGTGAAGGCATCGGCATCGAGCACTTCGGCCCACTTGTAGGAGTAGTAGCCTGCGGCGTAACCTGTAGGGGAGCTGAAGAGGTGATTGAAGCGTCGAGCCATTCCGGGAGCATCGGTGAGCATTTTCACGCGATAGGCATCGAGAATGCTACGCTCGACTTCATCGAGATCTTTGCCGAAATGCGCTTGGGGATTGGTGTGTAGTTCGAGATCGAGCTTGCCAAAGGCGAGCTGACGCATGAATACAGTGGCGCTCATGTAATTTTTGGCATCGATCATTTTCTGATAGAGCGCCTCGGGGATGACTTCACCTGTCTGGTGATGTTGTGCGAAAAGATCGAGCGATTGGCGGCACCAGCAGAAATTTTCCATGATCTGAGAGGGGAGTTCGACGAAATCCCAAGGCACGTTGGTCCCGGAAAGCGACTTCACGCCAACGTTACCGAGCAAACCGTGGAGAAGGTGGCCAAATTCATGGAATACGGTTTCCACTTCTGAGTGCGTGAACAGCGCCGTCTGACCATCGACGGGAGGCGTCATGTTGCCGATGATGAGACCAAGGTGTGGCTGGCGCGCGATTCCATCGTGCGGAGGGAATCCGGTCTCGAGTTGGTTCATCCATGCACCGCCGCGTTTGGATTCGCGAGGATGCCAATCGGCATAGAAGGAGCCGAGGTGTTCTCCGGATTTTGTATCGCGCAATTCGTAAAAGGTCACCTCAGGATGCCAGACTTCAATCTCATCATCGCTGGCATTTGCGGATCTACTACCTTTATCGTAGTAAGCTGTTTGTTTTTTCTCGATCTGGATGCCGAAGAGTGTGCTGGCGAGATCAAACATGCCGGACATCACTTGATCGATCGGGAAATAGGGACGCAGGGCCTCGTCATCGAGATCGAAGTGTTCTTTGCGACGTTTTTCTGACCAATAGGAAAATTCCCAGGGTTGCAGTCCTTCGCATGGGCTGTTGGTGTTTTCGGCCTTATACGCGCAGAGCTCTTGGTATTCCTGACGGAATGCGCGAGCGATGCGTTCGTGTAGGTCTTCAGTAAAGGCAAGTGCGGTTTTGCCGTTGCGTGCCATGCGACGTTGCAGAACGAGATCGGCGAAATTTTTGTGACCGAGGATCTCTGCTTTTTCCTGACGCAGGCGCAAGATTTCCCATACGTTTTGGCTGTTATCATGCGGTGCATGTGACCCGACGTTGACACTGGCCTGCCAAATTTCTTGGCGCAGCGCATCGTCGTTTGCGTGTTGCATGACGGGAAACATCGAAGGCTGCTGTAGAGTGAAACGCCAGGCAGGTGATTCATCGGTGCCGTGACCTTTGGCCGTGGCATTGGCTCTTGCGGCAGCAATGGAAGAAGATGGTAGACCTGCGAGACGCGATTCATCGGTGATGAGCAATTCCCATGCATTCGTGGCATCGAGCACGTTTTCGGCATATTGTTTGGTGATTTTGGAAAGTTCCGCATCAATCTCAGCGATGCGTTTTTTCTGCTCGGCAGGAAGATCAGCACCGCTGTGCAGGAAATCGAGCACGGTCTCCTCCACATGGCGTAGTTGGATCGGGCTCAGTGATGCAACGGCATCAGAGGTGGAATAGGCTTTCAAGACAGACCACAAGCGATCATTCAGCGGGATCGAGGAGTAGAATTCGGAGACTTCTGGCAGCATTGCGTTCAGTGCCGTACGTTGCTCGGGCTCATCTGCTACGGAATCGAGATGATGCAAACGACCCCACGCGCGATTGAGTGTCTCAGTTGCATTTTCCAAAGCCAAGACGGTGTTTTCGTAGTTCAAGGATGCGGGATCGAGCGCGCATATGGTGTCGATACCAGATTGTGCCTCGGTAAGTCCGATGCGGATGTCGGCTTCTACGGCGGAGGGAACGAGAGTGGACCAGCGGACATAAAAATAGGGATCGTTGAACGGATGCATGGCGAAAAGCTAGCGATTTGTACCACAAAGGCAAACAGGGAATTGGATAAAATTGCGCGCAACGATTGTTTTCCAAGCAGATGAATTGACGGCAACGAACTCGAGACCTATGCTGTGTGCGCAGTGAGCATGTTTCGCACGAAACTTTCACTGCTTTCTCATCATCCGTTCACATTTCTGTGCTTGGATCGGGAAACTTTTTTCGTCACTCCATGAAGCTTCACAATGACATTCCGCAGCACGTCGCCATCATTATGGATGGCAATGGTCGCTGGGCAAAAAATCACGGTCTTCCCCGCGCGCAGGGCCATCGGGCCGGAGCCGAATCAGTGCGCGAGGCGATTGATGCATGCAAGGAAATGGGAGTACAGTATTTGACACTGTATGCCTTTTCCTCCGAAAACTGGAATCGCCCCGAGGCCGAAGTCTCTGCCCTGATGTTGCTATTGGAGAAATTTCTTGAATCAAAGTTATCAGATTTGATGCGCCAAGATGTGCGACTTTTGGCGATTGGTCAGCTGGATCGATTGCCCGCAAAAACAAGAGCTACGCTGAATCGGGTGATTGCTAAGACCGCGGATAATGCCAGTCTTACGCTGGTGCTCGCCTTATCCTATGGCTCACGCGAGGAAATCGCCGAGGCCACGAAAAAGATTGCCGCAGAGGTGAAATCGGGGGCCTTAGAGCTAACGGACATTTCTCCGCAATTGTTCTCACGCTATCTCTACACTGTGGACATTCCGGATCCGGATTTGTTGATTCGTACTTCGGGCGAAATGCGGGTCTCGAACTTTTTGCTCTGGCAAATTAGTTATGCCGAGATGGTCATCGTCAACAAACTATGGCCCGAGTTCCGCCAAGGTGACCTGTTCGATGCCGTGCGCGAATACCAAAAACGCCACCGTCGATTTGGTGGCGTGTGATTTTTGTCGATGACCTTAGCGTGAGATCGCTACTTCTTTTTCTAAGGAGCCCTTTTCAGTTTCAGATGGCTTCACCGGAGAATCCGAACTAATCGGCAGCGAACCCTTACCCATGCGCGGGGCTGGTTTGAGACTGGTTGTGTAGGACAAAGCCAGCCATGACAGGAAAAATACGGAACTGAAAGAGACAAAGAGCGATGATTTCATCAGCGAAAATTGGTGAGTGTGGAGAAGGCGCTGCGAACACAAATATTGAATTCTCTTTTTAGTGTAATGTAAAGAAAAATTGCATAAATGCTATGCTTTTCCCAAGTAGAAGGAATTACGTCAAAGTTGTTTGGCTATTCCTTCTTTTCAGTTTTACGTATTATCAGAGAATTTTCAGATATTAGTGTTTGTCGGCGTGCCGTAAAGTGTGAAGCCGGTGCTGCTTTCAATCTTCATATTAAGCATTTGGCCGCTCAGTTGTGACGCATCGCCCTCGAATACGACGATGCGATTTTGGCTGGTGCGGCCGCTGAGACGGGCTTCGTTGTAGCGCGATGGACCCTCGCACAGAATCGGCACGATTTTTCCTACTTCAGCGGCATGTTGGCGCATGCAAATCTCGTTCACGGCAGCGAGCAAGATTTGATTGCGCTCTTCTTTCACGGTTTCCTCGATCTGCCCATCCATCTCCGCTGCTGGGGTGTTCCTGCGTTTCGAGTAGCGGAAGATAAAAGCGTTAGCGAACTCCACTTGCTTAACCGTATCGAGCGTCGCCTGAAAATCTTCTTCCGTTTCTCCCGGGAAGCCGACGATGATGTCAGTGGTGATGGCGAGGTCAGGGCGAACCGCCTTCATTTTTTCGCAGATCTCGACAAATTTTTCGTGACGATAGGGACGTCGCATCAACTTAAGAATGCGGTCTGATCCGCTCTGCATCGGAAAGTGAATGTGCGAGCACAGCTTGGGCAAATCGGCGAAAGCTTGAATCAAGTCATCGCGAAAGCCAATCGGGTGCGGAGATACAAAACGCATGCGCTCAAGACCATTGATCTCATGCACAGCCTCTAACAATTGCACGAAAGGTGACTTACCACCAACGATGGGGAACTCGGTGCGTCCATACAAATTGACGATTTGACCTAACAAGTTGACCTCTTTCACGCCGCGATCAACAAGGGATTGCACTTCATCGACAATGTGACTGATGGGGCGGCTGCGTTCCTTACCACGAGTATCTGGAACGATGCAAAACGAGCAACGCATGTTGCAGCCTTGCATGATCGAGACAAAGGCGCTGATTTGTCGCTCCTTAGTGATGTGATCACGGATGGTATTTTGCGAGCCATCTTCTTCCTCCACATCGCACACATTCGTGCCGCGCAGCGAGAGTTCCGGTTGATCCATGCGCGCCTCGGTACGGCGTTTGAGAATTTCATCCACATACGAAAACACCTTGTGGTATTTTTGCGTGCCGACGACTACATCGAGGTGAGGAATGCTCTTGAAAAGCTCTTCTCCGCGCGATTGCGCCATGCAGCCCATGAAGCCATAGACGACATGAGGTTTTGTGCGACGGATTTTGCCCATTTTGTTCATCTTCCCCAAGGCCTTTTGCTCGGCCTGATCGCGCACAGAACAAGTGTTGACGAGAATCGCATCAGCCTCGGATTCATCCGTGGTGAGGGTGTAGCCGCCTTCCGTGAACATGCGCGCAACCTGTTCAGTATCGCGTTCGTTCATCTGGCAACCGTATGTTTTGAAATAGACCTTGGGCATGGAGCAGCGACAACCTGAAGCAAAGCACCTCGTCTGTCAAGGGAGGGAAAATCAGCTAATAGCGAGCAATGGAGATCTATCGATCTGTTTCTATTCGATCATTTCCATCAAGAATCTATTCCGGTGCTCCGAGTTGCAGCCAGTCGTGGAGGGCTTGTTTGAGCGTGGGGTGAATGGTAGGTAAAGGGAAGGGCGGCATGCTGTTGGTTTGGAGCATGCCGTGGATCGGGCTTTTTTCGACCTCGCTGCGATTGATGACACGGCTGAGTTTTTCATAGCTGCTGAAGTCATGCTGGCTGCCTGCGCCATGGCAGGTGATGCAGTTTTTCGCGATGAGGTTTTCGTGAATCCATGCATAGTTCAATTGCTCTTTTTGATAGACAACAGCTTCTCCGACGGTGCGTTTGATGATGTCGCGGCCAGCGCGTTTGTCGAAGTATTCAAGCAGTTGCTGATGGGTGTCACCGTTGTTCTCGCGCTGGACGATTTGCAGAGTGAGTGGTTTTTCGATGCTTGATGCAATGGCATCGGGATGATCGGCGGCGAGTTGTTGGATGGTGCAGTAGAAGTCGAGTGTAACGAATGATTTGCCGAGGATGCGCAGTTGGGTACACATGGCGGGGCGAAGATCGGGAATGTGAACAAAGAGCGATTTGCGATCTTGGCTCAAATGCATGGATGGCACATGGAGACGATCATGGCCGATGTTGTTAGATTCGCGCACGGAGTATTCCGGTGAACCATAGGTGTGATAGCTATCAACGTAATTCCATTGCTGGCAAAAAATATCGCTGATGACAGGTGCTGTTTGTAATGGTTCGGAAAATCCTAATAGAATTCCATTGCGATGCGCACGCCATGAGGTGACAACGGTCGTGGCAGCGCCGGTATAGCGAATGCGATGGAAGCTGCCTTCGCTCTCGCCGTAATCGCCCCAGCCGTCGAGTCCGACAACGTAAACTTGTCCGTCGATCGGATTTTGCGCGATACGACTGGCACCACTGGAAAACATTCCGGGCATGGGAATGATGGCAGCTTGCGCCGTGCCCTCGACGACATCGCGGAGTATAGCATACCAAGTGCCACTGCCGAAACTGGTGCCGAGCATCGATTGTGCGAGCGGGCCGAATCGCTCATTAGTGGGGAAAAGGCGGCTGCCTGGTGAGTTATCGATGCCGCGTGGCAAGTAAAGAATGCGCCGCAAGTGGGCCTTGCTTTGTGCATTTTCGGCGTGAACGGACTCATAGATTGTGCAGGTGCCATTGTTCAGATTGCCTTCCGAGGAATCAGAAAAGACTAATCCATCGGGTCTGGCTCCTATGCCTAACGGATTTCGCGAACCATTGCCGATTTGTTCAATCGTTTTGCCGTCTGCACTCAGTCGATAGAT
>Ga0208597_1000889_pt1 | contig 11762 bp, 8 predicted proteins | sample LakMenEpi05May12_FD_150673 | JGI IMG/M metagenome (GOLD analysis project Ga0208597, IMG submission 150673) | Freshwater microbial communities from Lake Mendota, WI - 05MAY2012 deep hole epilimnion (SPAdes) | ecosystem: Environmental > Aquatic > Freshwater > Lake > Epilimnion/Euphotic zone ...
GTGCAGGACTAACCGTTACAGGAGTAGTCGCACTAAACGTACATCCAGCCTCAGTTACAGTATAAGTCAGTGTAAATGTTCCTGATCCCGAAGTTCCAGCGCAGAATGTATTTCCAACAACCCCCGTCCCAGTCCAAACCCCACCAAGCGGCGTCGCAGTTAGAGCAACACATGGCTCGTCGGCGCAATACGGACCTATCGCTGTAAGCACAGGAACAATATCAAGAATGAACACATCCAACACTACTGGTGTGCTCACACAACCGTCGGCACTCGTCGCGAAAACGCTAATAGCATTAGCTATTAATCCTGGGTTGGCTGCAGACCAATCAACGTTAATTGAGTTTGTACCTTGTCCAGATGTCAACACCCCCGGAGCTGCAACTGTCCATGTGTAGGTGTATCCAGCCGTGTTCGGCAAGGTGTAAATAGATCCCGCCGTCTGGTAACAAACTGTATCAGGACTCGTGGTGTTTTGTGCAAATGCCGCTATCGGGGCAATTAGCATAATTAGCATGATGATTTTTTTCATAACTGTGGATTTATTTGTTTGTGCTTTATTTACTTGTTTTATTTTTTTCTTTTTGTGTGGTCGAAAAATATTTCGCCTCTATATCTTACCTTCTCTTACCTTTTTATTAATTATGTGTTATCGCTGGCAGCACAATCGGCGTTGGTTCTGCAATTGTTATTGTCACTGTGCTTGTGCATCCGTTTATATCTGTTACGGTGTAGGTGTATGTTCCTGCTGTTACCGCATAAGTTCCTGTCCCGGTATAAGGTCCGGTTCCGCCAGAAGCGCCAACCGTAATTGTAGTTGTAGCACCCGGACAAAGAATCGGAGGTGCTGAAATTGTTGCAATCAATTGAGGAGATACAACAATATTCATTGTTGTTGGTGAAGCGCACAATCCGGCTGTTGGGGTGAACGTATATACAACGCTTCCAGCTGCTGCAGTTGAGATAGCAGCAGACCAAGTTCCAGTAATTCCATTGGTTGAAGTTGTTGGAAGTACACCCGGTATCGAACCTTGACAATAAGGTCCAAGTTGTGTAAATGTTGGAAGTACCCCTGCATTAACTGTGATACATTGAACCTGAGTAGTTGTGCATCCAAAATTATTGGTAGCAGAGTAGGTGTAACAATTTTGCCCAACACTTGATGGAGTAACCGTCGCCGCAGTAGCACCCGTTGGTGTTAGTCCTGTGGTTGTAATCCAGCCTTGAGATACAACAGTAGGGGTAAAAGATGCTTGAACTCCTGGTAAACTTGCATTGAAATTTATATCCCAACTAAAAATATAACCATTGTCAAGTGCCAGATTATCGGTTATTGTTATTACCCATTGCCCATTTAATGGACAACCGATTAAATTAGTGAAGGGTTGAACAGGCAAGTAATCACCAGCAACAATAGAATTTCCTGATGGGACACCACAAGGCGCAACTGCTCCATTCACAAGTAAGGTACTTGCACTTGTATTAAAACAGTAAACACTTGAAGTTCCTGGTCCAACAGCAGGGTCGTCTAATGGACAGCCTAAATAAGCTCCTAAGCCACCAGGGTAGGCCTTTAATATTGCAGATTGACCATTCGGACAAGTAATTGAAATATTTAAATCTCCTAAATAAGAGTGCTCTATTGTTAAGCATATATCATCAATCTCAGAAGCATTCTGAATCAGTTGTCCCGAGCTATAGCAATCAACAGTAATTGGGCTAGTGTATGAAACACCCGTGCCATCGGGAAGAAAAACATTACTGGCAGCAGGAGGTGAACAATTTTGTACATACGGAATTGGAGCTGCTGATGCTGACAAGTTAGAACTTTGCCCTAAGCAAATCGTTTGGTTGATTGCGTTAGTAAGTATCACCGTTTGGGTGCTTACTTGAACCATTTGATTTATTGAATTTGTATTGGAACATCCATTCAGGGAAATTCCAAGATTTACAAAATATGTACCTGGTGTGTTATAAGTGTATGAGCCATTCGCACCCGCAGAACTAACTCCATTACCGTAGTTCCATAAATAATTAGCGCCACTTCCTGTTTGAGAAAATGTTCCAGATCCTTGAAAACTTACGGGGGTGCCCGGACAAATTTGAATTACTCCGTTAATATTTGGAGCAGGATTCGTAGAAACAAGATTAGAGGTAATCGTTTGACAAGGAGCCAGGCAATTAAATGAAGCAAGCCACCCAGACGATACAAAACTGACATCAGAAGTAAATACAAAAGTTAGGCAGCCAGAAACATTCGAAACACTCGCCTGAACGATACCAGGGCTGTTTGTCCCTGTATAATTTCCTAAGATCGGTGATGCTGCATTTGGACCGTTGTATATTGTAAGAAAGTCATAATTATTTTCCAAATTGAAAGAAGAGAAATTCATTTGGACCAAGTTGTTTGCAACTGAAGGGCAAATTGTGAAAGTGTAATTTTGATTATTAGTGTAATTACTACTTGAACCACCTGTGTCTGAAAAATATCCACTGCAAGAAGTAATACTACCATTAGTGATGTTGTATGTGGGAAGAGGTGCAACTCCACAACTAATAACGGCACTCCAACCGGTTGAGACTATTGTATTATTCGATGAAAACCTTATAGTTATACACCCCGAACTGCTCGAAACAACGCCTGGTGAAGTAGCCGAATAGCTTCCTATGAGTGGAGCTAGATTATTAATTCCTGCATACACATATAATATATCAGAACCAGACTGCAATGCGAAGGCACTGAAATTCAAATTTATTGGAAGCCCATTTCCAGAGCAAAATGTAACTGAATAGTTCTGATTGTTTCCATAATTCCCACCTGCTCCACCAGAATCATAAAACGTTCCTGAGCAAGTGGTGTATGTCTGATTGGTATTCGGAGAATAGGTCTGTCCAAATACCTTTGAGTATAATCCCAAAAGAACAAGTAGCGCTATGTAAACGAATTTGTTCATACAAAGATTAGTTCTTTTTCATTAATGAGTTTTAATACATGGAAGGTACAATTTCTTAATACGTTGTGATGAATTTAACAAAAGAGTATTACTCACTTTATAAACATAAATATCATGATTTAGTCTTGCTTAAATTAAAAAATGGTTTTAAGACTAAGTACAAGTTATTGTATGTTTAACAACAGCTGAAATCAAAAGGTTTCGTTTTATTGAAATTTAGTATATCTCAAAGAAAAAGTGATGGTGTGTTCAATAGCCCATATTAAATAATTTTTTCTGTATTTAAAGAAAGAGCCGCACACCGCAGGTCTTTTTCGTTTCTTTGCATTCGTGTCGAAACCACTGCTCATAATACCGCCCCTAACACAGCTGAATACCCCGTATCCAGCAACCGCTTATATAACCGGATTTTTAAAACAGCAAGGATTCGAATCAAGACAAAAAGACTTGGGGTTAGACATGGTGCTGGAAGTGTTCTCCAAAAAGGGATTCGAACTATTGTTCAACGCCATTGAGAATTCCGACTTCAACCTAAACAACCAACTCGATGCGTTGGTTCAGAATCGTAAGGCCTACGAGAATACCGTAGATGCCGTGATTTCCTTCCTTCAAAATAAAAATTACACACTCGGATACCGCATCGCTTCAGGTGCTTATTTGCCCGAAGGCTCTCGCTTTCAGCAAATCAAAGACCTCGAATGGTTCTTTGGAAACATTGGCGTGCAAGACAAGGCACGATACAAATGCACCATGTATCTCGAAGATATTTCCGATTTAATTCAAGCAACTGTTGGTCCGCATTTCGGTTTTTCGAAATACGCAGAACGCATCTCAAGAACCGCCGTTTCCTTCAGTCCCATTCTTGAAGAATTGAATAAGCCAAACAATTACCTCGATGAGATTTTGGTGGAAAAGGTGAAAGAATATTTTCAGGAAGAGATTCCTTCGATGGTCGGATTTACCGTTCCTTTTGGTGGAAATTTATATGGGGCTTTCAAAGCTGGACAATGGATTAAAGCAAATTATCCTGAAGTGAAAATTGCCATGGGTGGCGGATATCCGAACACCGAATTGCGTGAACTTTCCGATCCGCGTGTTTTCGACTTCGTCGATTACATTACCCTCGACGATGGGGAAGGCCCGTTCCTAGAGCTGTTGAAGCATCTTGAAGACGCAGAAGCTTATCCTGAATTGAAACGAACCTTCCGCAGAAATGATAACAACGAAGTTGAATTCATAGATAATAAAGTGGGGGGAGATTTCCTTCACGCTCAAAAACCAGCGCCGAGTTATACGGGTCTTCGTTTCAACGAATACCTCTCAGTGATAGATATGCCCAACCCAATGCACCGCTTGTGGAACGACGGACGTTGGAACAAAATGACAGTGGCTCACGGTTGCTATTGGAAGAAATGCAGCTTCTGCGACATTACCCTCGATTACATTGGAAGATATGACCAAGCCAGCGCAACGCATTTAGTAGATCAAATGGAAGCGCTCATTGCGGAGACTGGTGAGACCGGATTCCATTTCGTAGATGAAGCAGCGCCTCCAGCAGGATTGCGCGATTTAGCCATAGAAATTCTTCGCAGAGGCTTGCAAGTCTCTTGGTGGACCAACATACGTTTTGAAAAAACATTCTCTCCCGATCTCTGTAAAATTCTAGCAGCCTCCGGATGCATAGCTGTAACTGGAGGATTAGAAGTAGCGAGTCCAAGAATTTTAGAGTTGATTGACAAAGGAATTTCCATAGATCAAGTAGCCAAGGTCTGCAAAGGTTTCCGCGATGCTGGAATTTTAGTTCATGCCTACTTAATGTTCGGTTTTCCTACGCAAACCGAACAAGAGACCATTGATTCGTTGGAAGTGGTACGTCAGCTTTTCGAAAACCAATTGTTGCATTCAGGACATTGGCACCAATTCGCCATGACCGTTCACAGCCCAGTAGGGAAGGACCCTGAGAAATTCGGAGTGGTGCGGACAGGCCCTGTTTTCCAAGGTTTCGCGAACAACGACTTGTTCCATGAAGACCCGAAAGGAGCAAACCATGAACAATATTCAGAAGGGCTGAAGAAGGCGTTGTACAACTACATGCACGGCATTGGCTTTGAATTCCCGTTGAAGAAATTTTTCAAATTTCCGATACCCAATCCGTTGGTTCACCGCTCACTCATCGAAAAATCAGTCAAGAAAATGCCCGATGATGAAGTAGAATTGAAAGGCATGGTGCTCTTCCTTCATCAAACATCTTTAAAATCTTTGAAGAAGAACGGCCCCAACAAGGAAGTGCTCTTCGTTCATAAATCAGGATACCAGAAAATAGATCTTCCAACAGCCGTTGCAGATTTTCTGATTGAAAATGAATCGAAAATGAATTTATTTCAAGAAGAAAAAATAAACTACCAAGATGTGCTCACGAACTTTTCCAACCAACTCAAATGCACTCCTGAAGAGGTAGTGAAATTCAGCTGGTGGAAACAAATGCGCGAATACGTTTGGATGGTCCGTGTTTAAGATGGTCTTCTTTTTGAATCGGGATTTCCAGAAAAGCGTGGCTTAAATCCGCCACCGCTGCCGGTCTTCGGTCTGTTTCCTCCGCCACCATTTCCATTTCCACTTCCACCACTTGGACCACTTCCACGGTGAGTCTTTCCGCCACCAGATCTTGAAAAAGGCTTCTTTCCTTGTGGCTTTTGTGCAACACCTGGAGCAGGTTTGTTCAATGCAGGGAACGGATGCTCGTTTACAACCGGAATATCCAATCCAATCAACTTCTGAATGTCGCGCAAGTATTCGCGCTCTTCAATATCGCAGAATGAAACAGCTCTACCAGATGCACCCGCGCGGCCTGTTCTTCCAATGCGGTGAACATAAGTCTCAGGAATATTCGGTATTTCGAAGTTCACCACGAAGGCCAACTCATCAATGTCAATGCCGCGTGCAGCAATGTCAGTAGCCACAAGTACGCGAGTGATTCCTCCCTTGAAATTACCCAATGCACGCTGACGGTGATTCTGAGATTTGTTTCCGTGAATGGCTTCCGCCTTAATGCTAAACTTTTGTAAAAGCTTTACTACTTTATCTGCGCCATGCTTGGTACGTGTGAAAACCAAAGCAGATCTGATTGATTTATCTTGAAGGACATGCATCAACAAATCGTTCTTGTTCGCTTGATCTACGAAGTAAATGCCTTGCTCAATTTTTTCAACCGTAGAAGAAACAGGAGTCACTTCAACTTTTTTCGGAGTCGTTAAAATTGAATTCGCCAATTCTTGAATCGTCTTCGGCATGGTTGCCGAAAAGAACAAAGACTGTCTTCTTTCAGGAATTAATTTAATAATGCGTTTCACATCATTAACAAATCCCATGTCCAACATACGATCCGCTTCATCCAAAACAAACATTTGAATTTGTCCGAGATTCACATGACGCTGTTGCACCAAGTCTAACAATCGTCCTGGAGTGCAAATAAGAATGTCTATTCCAGCTTTCAACGCGTTCACTTGAGAGAACTGATTCACGCCTCCGAAAATAACGGTGTGACGAAGATTCAAGTTTCTGCCGTAGCTCGCGAAGCTTTCACCAATTTGAATAGCCAACTCACGCGTTGGTGTAACAATTAATGAACGAATAGCGCGCTTGCTTCCGGTGTGTCCGGTATTCTGAGTAAGTAATTGTAGAATTGGAATGGCAAAGGCCGCTGTTTTTCCTGTTCCCGTTTGGGCACAACCTAACAAATCATTTCCTTCCAACAAAATTGGAATGGCTTGTTCTTGAATAGGAGTGGGAGTGGTGTAACCTTCTTTTTTTAGAGCGCTAAGAATAGGCTCAATTAAGTTTAAATTTTCAAATGACATAAAATACGTGGTCGCCAAATTCCCAATCGTATTTCTAAGTTGAACTGCCAACGGAACTTGTTGCGGGCGCAAAGGTAGTCTACTTTTTCACCCGAACCATCATTAATCCGTCGCGAAGCGGCAAAAGTACCTTCTCACATCGACTATCTTTCGCCACCAAATCATTTAATTCTTGAAGAACTTGTGTGTCGAAATCCTTTTCTACAGCGGGTTCCAGGACTTTCCCACTCCAGAGGACATTGTCTATAAGAATAACCGTTCCGGCATGAGCGTGCTCCATTGTCCAATTCCAATAATGAAGGTAATTCCGCTTGTCGGCATCTATAAAGACCAAATCGAAAGTTCCTTCCAAATCTTCAAAGGCATCCAATGCGGCTTTGTAAATGGGCTTTATTTTATTTCCATTTTTATGTTGAAGGAAATACTTCTCGTGCAACCAGCTCAACTCATCGTTCTCATCTATTGTAATTATTTCGCCATCTTGTTGAAGTCCATCGGCCAAGCACAATGCGCTGTAACCTGTGAAAGTTCCTATTTCCAAAATGCGTTTGGGTTGAATCAATTGCGAAAGCAAACTTAAAAACCGTCCTTGAAGATGTCCACTTAACATGCGCGGATTAATCACCTTCTGCCAGGTCTCAGCCGAAAGCGCCTTCAACAAATCAGACTCATCATCTGAATGCTTCTCGCAGTAATCCAATAAAGTAGATGAGATAAAATCCATTGCGCGAAGTTACAAAGCTTACCTTTGCATTTATGAGACCGAGTAGGGAATTGTTTATGCGCATGGGGTTACTTACGCTGCTCGTTCCTTTGGTGATTGTTTCCATTCTGTATTATTTCAACGCAACGGAATTTATGATTCCTGTTATTATTGGGAAAATGAGTGTGTGGTGGCAGCTGTTATTGGGTGTTGCAGGCGGATTTGTATTAAGCGGAATGACCTGGCTCATGGGGCAATGGAAATACTTAGACGACGTTAATTTTGACTACACGCTGCGTTTAGGAATTTTCAATTTCAGTTTTCAAGAAATATTGTTTCTAAGTTTTTGTGCAGGTGTTGGAGAAGAGATTGTTTTTCGCGGAATGATACAACCGTGGTTAGGAATTTTAACTACGTCGTTTATTTTTATTGCGCTTCACGGATACTTGAGTTACAGCTCTTGGCCGAAAGTCATATTCGGACTCATCTTATTTGCGGTGGGAACACTGTTGGGAATTTTAGGCGCATACGTAGGATTGCTTGCAGCCATTGTAGCGCATATACTTTATGACATTGTAGCCTTTCAGCGTATTCAAGCGGAATACGAAGAATTGAAAAAGAAATCAATAATTCCAATTGCACATGAGCAAGAAGAACATCAAGAGTGAAGGCGGATTTGTATTCAGTACGAATCCTAACTTCAACATAGAAAATGAAAACGAAGCGGCAGAGACGCTTCCACCCAACGAACAGAAATTAAAAGTTTGGTTGGAAAAAAATCACCGTGGAGGAAAGACCGCTTCGGTAATAAAAGACTTCATTGGCAACGAAGAAGATATAGAACAGTTAGCGAAAGTGCTAAAGAACAAATGCGGAACCGGTGGAAGTGCGAAGGATGGCGAAATCATTATTCAAGGTGACCACAGAGAAAAGATTATTAAACTGTTGCAGGACATGGGTTATGCAGCAAAAAAAGCAGGAGGATAAAATGGAGAAAATATTTCCAATCGTAGTGAAGACCATGCAGAGCCTTGAGCCTTTGTTGGCGCAAGAAATGATTGCCCTAGGCGCGACCGAAGTTGAAGAGGGTAGAAGAGTGGTTCGCGCGAATTGCGACCTTGAAACACTTTACAAAATAAACTACCGCGCTCGTCTGGCGTTGCGCGTGCTTTGTCCGTTGCATTCGTTTCAAATTCGAAAGGCCGACGATTTATACAACAAGGCCTATGAAATGCCATGGGAAGAATATTTGCAGGCTGACACTACGTTTGCCATTGATCCGCAAATATCTTCTTCAATGTTTACTCACTCGCACTTCCCGTCGCTTCGCGTGAAAGATGCTATTGCAGACCGTCTGAAGAAGGTATACGGTTCTCGTCCAGATGTGAATCCGGAAAGTCCCGATGTGCAAATACACTTGCTCATAGATCAAGAGAAGGTTCAAATTTCATTAGACAGTTCTGGTCGTTCACTGAACCAACGCGGTTATCGCGTGAATGGAGGGGAGGCTCCCATGAATGAAGTATTGGCTGCAGGTATCATTGCTATTACTGGTTGGAAAGGAGAAACACCTTTGTACAATCCGTTTTGTGGTTCAGGAACAATCGCTTTCGAAGCGGCTTATGCAGCTTTGAATATTCCAGCCCAAAAGGCTTATCCGAAATTCAATTTTCAAACCTGGTTGAATTTCGACGATGCTTTGTGGATGACCGTTCACGGTGACGCGAATGCTTTGATTGAAAATAAAGAGTTAACCATTGTTGCTTCCGACATCGATTACGATCAATTGAATGTTGCTCGTAAAAACGGAAAGAACCTTCCATTTAACGATGCTATTCGATTTGAAAAATCAGATTTCTTCAGTGAAGACAGTGTTCCGGAAGTTCCTGGGTTAGTGGTGTTGAATCCACCCTACGGCGAACGCATGGAGATTGAAGAGTTGGAAAAGATTTATTCGGAAATAGGTTCCGTTTTCAAACACCGTTATTCAGGATCAACAGCCTGGATAATCTCTTCCGATTTACAAGCGCTTCATGCCATTGGCCTCCGTCAGAAGCGTAAAGTAAAATTGATGAATGGAAAGTTGGAATGCGAACTTCGCGGAATAGATTTATTCAGAGGAAAGCGCAACGAACGATTTGAAGTTAAGCCGACAGATTCCGAAAATTTATCACGGGATTCGCATACATCTGAAGCATAATTTCTCGCGCAGTTTGCGTGAAGTTTTCTTTCGGAAGCGGCGTATGCTTTCTATGAAGGCTTAATTTGAACGTATTTCCACGGATATAATTACTGAAAGCAATTTTCTGTATTTGTGAGTATTGGTCCTTGTACTCCTTTGTACCATTCAACAAATCATACGCGATGTAATTCGTAGGCCAGAGATGAAAAATACGGTGCATTTCATTGTCGATGGCATGCGTTAAATAACGATACTTTTCATTTTTATTTTGAATGGAACGCATGTGCTCTATATGCTCATTCATTGAATTTCCCATTGCAATATTTACGCGACCCTTGTGTCCGGTGATTCCTTTCAACATGGAAAGAAAATCTTCTCCGGATTTTTTCTCATAAGATCCAAGCACTTTTAAATGCATGAGCTCATTCGTCTTCATCATATCACAGGGATCGTATTCATAGCTCACGGCCATAGGAATCATGCTCAACGCTTGCAAACCGTCTTCAATGTTATCGGAACTCATTGCGAACATCTTTAACAAACCGGTTGCTGTTCTATCGTCTCCATCTTTGCTTCTTCCTTCACGTTGGGCTATCCAGATTGAAGTGTGGTCGGTAGTTAAAGTATGACGAATGTAATTGGAAAGGCGAAGGCTGTAATAGAACATTTCTTTCGCGTTTACATTTCGATTCACAATGAAGTTCTTGTTGGAACGAACGATGTCTTCAACCACTTTCTGACGCAGTAGATTGTCGCCAATAGCTATCTGCGTAGTCTTGTGGCCTTGTTCAAGCAAACTCACATTCAATATTGCACTGTCGAGAATAATGTCGCGGTGATTGCTTAAGAAGAGGTATGGTTTTGTTTTATCTAACGATTCGAAGTTGGTAAAAGACAATCCACTTGTTGTTGTTTGAATGGCCATCTTGAAAGCGGGACCCGATATCTCCGATTGAAATTCATCAACGGTGGTAACCTGACGAAGCATCTTCTGAATGGCCGAGCGGCTTAATCCAGGAAACACCCACTTCAACATTTTGTAAAATTCAGGGACTTCCAAAATGCGTTCAACAGCAGCTTTTAATTCTTCGTCGTTATACGGACGAATGGGATCGAAATTAAAAACATCTATTTGCGCATCTTCCATAGGTACAAAAGTAAGAAATTCAGAACTTTTGATTGGAGAAGCCTTGTTGTAAATATGAACAATGTCTACATTTGATGCATGAGAAAAATGAAAGCGTTGCTTTTTGCTGGGTTAGTTGTTTTGGCTTTGTCTGCATGTGAAGAAAAGAAAGTTTCCGCTCCTTCGAGAAGTGCTGAATTAATTGGAGATTTTGATGATACGTTGTGGAATCAGAATACAGGAACCATTTATTCATTGGCTTTGTATGCAGACAGCAGTTTTTATTTGAGAACAAGAGTAATCGGAGGAGAGGCCAAGACCTATTTAGGGAATTACAAACCCAATGAACAATGGGAGGTTCTGAATCTAAAATGTGCGGACAGTACGCATGTTTTTTCTGTTCAGATAAAATCTCCTGACCTTCTAGAAATGAATGTAGAAGGAGGAATAAGTTCTATGAATCGTTCAACTAAGGTGGTAAGTATTTCTGGAAAAGCAGTGCTAAAAAACAGAGTGAAATTATGGTCATCAACCAAGTCCATCGTCTATCAGTTGGTGAATGCAAATGAGTTAATCATTGATCAGTTATTTATTAACGCAATGACTCCTGAATACAAAGCGTTGTTAAGTTATTATTCTGGGAAATATGAATCCCCTCAATTAGTAAAATCATTGAACTTCAGTCAAGATGAAATTCTAAAACTCCAGGAGTTATATTTTCCAAAACCGGAAACTGTTAAAACAGAAGGTAAGGAAGCGCCTCCGATTGACGAAAAAATGCCAATGAAGTCCTTGTTCTTCCTTAACAATGGAAACAAAGTAGAGGTTCAATTGGTTGCCCTCAGTTCTAAAGGAAACGACTACGCTAAAAAAGAGACATGGGAATTGAATGCTGAAGGATGGAAGTTATTGAGTTCAGAATTTTCTGGAGTTACTGCTG
>Ga0208597_1000891_pt1 | contig 11738 bp, 10 predicted proteins | sample LakMenEpi05May12_FD_150673 | JGI IMG/M metagenome (GOLD analysis project Ga0208597, IMG submission 150673) | Freshwater microbial communities from Lake Mendota, WI - 05MAY2012 deep hole epilimnion (SPAdes) | ecosystem: Environmental > Aquatic > Freshwater > Lake > Epilimnion/Euphotic zone ...
CACAGAACGCTGGCACACATGGGATCTACCCATAGCACGCATCGTGGAAGAATACCCGAAGAATGGATTGACGCCCCCGCCCAGACCTGCATGAATCAAATCGAACAAATGAATCAATCCACGCGCTCTGTTTGCGCGTCTATCCGAGGAGCCTAGTGCGGTAGTTTCGCACGCTGGGATCTGCGAGGGGGACCTCGCAGCCTTATTTTATTGGGTTGTGCTGAGTTCGGTTCACTCAATGTCGCTGGGCACCAATGCAAAAGAATCAGGAGAATAAGCTACATCCAACGGCGGGTAACGTCCTTCTTTGAATTCGGGCTTCCATCCCCGCCGTGGATGAGCTATAGATTAGGCGTTTCCTGGCGACTGCTCAAATTGGACACTTTCGAGAATTACCAATCAACCCAATACCAACATGAACTACAAGATCCACCACCTTATTGACTTCATTCCAGACTGGGCTTTTCAGACTTTTGCGCCACTCGTCGGTCTGCTTTTCTTCACGGGCCTGGCACTGAACCTGCATCCTAGAGCGCGTCGATTCGCTTTCCCTCTCATGGCCGCGAGCGCCGTTGCCGTGATTGTGGGTTTCGCGTTCTTCCACATTGGCGCGTCATATTTTATGGCACCTCCTGCCGAAGTCTCATCGGACGCTGTTCATTCTCTAGCTCAGGCCGTCGGATACGCGTTGCAGCCCCTTCGCTTATCCTACGTCGTTAGTGCTATTACCTTGCTTTCTTGTATCATTTTTTTCTCAGCGGCATACCGCCTGTCACGAGGAGCCACGCATTAACTCCCAACTGCCACAAACGCCAATCAACCAATATGGATCAATTTACTGATCTCTTGCATATTCAATTTCCGTCATGGTTGAATCATCTGAAATATGTATTTTCATGGCTGAAATTGAACAGTGCTTGTCACCATCGCGCCGCGTTCGTCGGTGAGTGAAATGAACCAGGTGTTCGCATCGGCGGGTGGTTTGGGCGCGGTGACGATGCCTTTTTCAATCTGCGCGGGTAGGTTTTTCCACTCGCGATTCGAGCGCAGACCGCTGTCGGTGGTGAAATGCAATGCGGCGGATTTCAAGGGCACGGCACTCTCGAAGCTGAGTTGGATGGTATCGCCCTGAGTAGTGATCTTGCCCGGCACGGCGAGTGGTTTGCCATTTCGACAAAAGGAATCGATGAACAACCCGATCTCCTGCGGGGCCCAGCCTGGTGGATGACCGTGGGGCATTTTCACTTCGATGCGGATCTGCTTATTACCTGGAATCACATCGAAGCTTTTCTGGTAACTATCGAGCGGATAATGCACATCGTTCGTGCCATTGACCCAAAGGATCGGAACGCGACAGCGCGGTAACAGGCTTGATGGATCGTAGGCTTTCACCCAGTCATCGCTACGGTCACCGAGTTTGTCGATGGATGGCTTTTGCACCGATTCACCTTCGTGCAAAAAACCACAACCATACACGGGTACTGCTGCTTTGAAGCGATCATCGAGCGAGGCCACGAGACTGGTGGTGTAGCCGCCCCAACTGATGCCGGTCACTGCGGTGTGATCGGCATCGACTTCAGGAAATGAGCGCAGCAACGAATGCGCACGGATAACACTTGCCGCCGCGTGATAGGGCCAGTCGTCCGAGACATCGCCGCCGATGGTATCGAACTTCTCTCCATGTCCTTGATCGGGGCCGCCGTTTGGCAAGCGTTTGCGGGTTTGTGGATTGTGAGCTTGGCCTGCTACGGGATTTCCCTTTGCATCGAAGATGAGATCGTTCGGTTTACTGCCGGACAAATCCATCGCGATCGCCGAATAGCCGCGCTTGGCCCACAGATGCGCCCATTCCGCGAATGCCGTTCCACCGCCGCCATGAATCAGCACCACGCCAGGAAACTTCGTGCCGGGCTTCGCTTCACCGAGTGTGAGGGGCGATGCATAATAGGCGAATACCTCGGTGCTCTGGCCCTTATAATTTTCACCCTTATAGAGCAAAGCATGTACCGAACCCGTCTGCGTCAACCAATGCATCGCAGGAGCGCGTTTCAACTCCGTGAGATTCCAGAGACCGATTTGCTCGCGATCTTCTGCATGGAGAGGCGAGAATAACAGGGCGCAGGTGAAGAGGAAATGGAGTATGTGCTTCATAAAGTTTTCCCAGTGATCTATTGGCTGCGTATCGGCAGCGAGCAAACGAATGCCAACAAGGTTGAGTCGTAGCCTGGGTTTTCGGGACTATGATGGATCGTAGGCATGATTCACCCACGCTCCGATCCACCATTTTTCGGTCTTCTTTCTACATTAGGGGGTAGGCGTTGCGAGCAGGCGGAGGAATTGTTTTTCTAAACCAGTTGGTAGGGTGTAGGAGACTGAGTTGCCGTTATCAGTGCCAGACACGTTCGTCCAGGTGCTGAGGTCAGCCGAGGTTTGCACCTGCCAAGTGCCGTTGTAGGTCGGATCCATAGCCCAAGTTACTGTGTTGGTTGCGTCCAAGCCGGGCATGGAGGTGAACGATGAGCCAGTTTGACCCATGAAGTATTCGATGCCGTTAGGCACACCGTCGTTGTCGTGGTCTTGCTCTGGGGTTTGACTAGTGGCACCGTTTCTGCTGGCCCAGCCCGTGTACGTGCCGTAGGCCACATAGAGCAGTCCGTCACCAGTGATCTGGCTGGAGGTGTGCTGAGCTGTAGGATGACCGATGCGTCCCCATGTGCCACTGGGCATGAGCAAGCCATCGATGAGTAGTTCGTCGATGACATCGGTGCCTACGAAGTCGAGTTGCAGGGTTGTGCCCGTGGTCTCCAGTTCGACGTCGGCAGTGTCATTGAGGGATGCTTGTTCGAGGATCAGTGTGCCCTCTTGCACAATGGTATGGCCGGAGTAACGGTTCTCGCCGGTGAGCTTCATGGTGCCGGGCCCAGCTTTGGTCACGCTGCTTGTACCCGTTTGAGTGATGGCAGCACTCACGAGCAGGTCGGTAGCTGCAGATCCATCAGCCACAGTAAAAGTGACGTTTGGGCTGGAGTCAGGACGAATGCGAATGCGACCAGAGATGGTTGCTGTATCTGCACTAGCAAAGGTGTTCACCGAACTGTTCCCCCATTCGAAATGTAAGCCAGCTGGGTCGCTGACCCCGCCGTTCACTCGCAACTCGCCGCCAGTCATGTTTACTGTGGCATTCCACACGTGTGAAACATGCTGTGCATCCACCAATCCGCCGTTGATAGTAAGCGTGTCGATTTTATTGCCGTTATTGTAGCCGAATCCCGTGCCATCGCCGCCGGTATAGCGGAGCTCGCCATCAGTGTTCACGGTCACCGTTCCGCGCAGGTTTCCATTTCCGTAGTTTGATCCTGCGACTTCAAGCACGCCGCCATCTACCGTAGTGCCGCCGGTGTGCGCGGTGTTTGCCGCGAGTGTGAGTGTGCCGCTACCGCTTTTGATCAGTGCGAGAGAGTAGGCATCATTGCCGGTATTGTTGCGAATGATACCAGAATAGGTCGTATCGGTACTCTGGTTGACTGTCAGTGTGCCGCTTGCGCTGGCCGCTCCGAAGCCGCCATGGGAGTTTTGCACCACGGCATACTGGTTCGCTGATGCGAGCGAGGCGATGGTCTGATTGTTGCCGTAGAGTGCGAACTCGTTGTGAGCACCGCTTGAGTTAAAAAGCAAATCTACGTTGGGTCCGAACTGATTGGGCTGCTCCATCACAAGAAAAGAGCCTGGATTAATCAGCTCGACATTTCCGCGGATGGCATAATTCGTGGAGCTTCCAAAACGGACGTGACCACCATTGATGGTGAGTGAGCCAGTATGCGAATTGTCGCCTGATAGCCGCAAAGTGCCACCGCCTGTTTTATTCAGAGCCCCAACGCCAGAGACTGGGCCACTGAGAGTGATACTGCCGTTGTTGGCATAGAACTCCACCGCAGAGTTCACGGTAAATGCGCCGGTGTAGTTGTCGTTGAAGTTGTCAACTTGCTGAATCGTGCCGCCGTTCAACGTAAAATTGTTCGCCAATGTCAGCCCAGCCCAAGTATTGAAGATGCCCGCATTGATCGTGATTGGGGCGGTGCCAAGGGAGGTGTTTTCATGCGGGGTAATCATGCCGCCATCCAAGATGAAACCTGCAAGATTCGTTGCCCCAGTCAGAAGGCCGACGGTATTGCTCCCTACCTTGGTTAGGACAAACCCACCACCGTCAATGTGATCCACGGTATTGTTAGGATCGGAGTTGAAGTCCAATCGCCCAATGTCCCAGCGTCCGCCATCGCCGCCGATGCTCGTATTGCCCGTCAGGGTGATTCCACGAATCGCGTTGAGATTATCACCACCTGTGTTGACGAGCGCGCCGATTGAGCTATCTGCGCCAGCGCCAGCGATCTGGATATTTTGCGTGTATCCTTGGAGAGCAGAACCATTGATGTCGAGCGTAGCACCGCTATTGACGATAATGGCCGAGCCGTTGCTACCGAGCGCCGAATTACTTCCTGCTTGCAAAATACCTGCCGATATTGTTGTGCCGCCGCTGTAGGAATTGGCAGCGGAGAGCGTCAAGGTACCTGTTCCGCTCTTGGCGAGCGACCCACTGCCAGAGATGACGCCGCTGAGAGTTTGATTCGAGGAGCTTCCGAATGCGAGGGCGCCTGCATTCGTGATGCCCCCTGAGAAAGAGCCTGCACTGAGCGTGGCGGAATCTGTGACTGAGATCGTGCCACCTGTGCGCATCGTGATTGAGCCTCCGCTGACATCGCTCGATCCCGAGATGGAAAGAGTGGAGGTGCCGCTGTTCCAAGCTGCGGCACTCCAGTCCGTGCCGCCACCTACCGTGATAAGCCCCGTGGTGGCATTGCCGGTGAGCACAGCGGGTCCGGAAAAATGCGCCGAGGAGCCAGCGCCAGCCGTAATCGCTAGACCGTGGAAGGCACTAAGATCGGTTGCGAAACCTTGGAAGGTTGAGTTGTCAATCACGGCTGTTGCGGTTTGGCCGCTGGAGTAGCTGCCGCTGGGATCCGCGCCGCTGATGGTCGTGATTCCACCCGTGTTGCCAGGGTAACTCCATGCATTGGTCGCGCTACCGACGATTCCGCCGTTGATGGTTCCGCCCCAAGTGGCATCGATGGTCCAACTGAGATTGACCGTGCCATTGATCGTTCCGCCGGCCAGTGATGAGAGGTTAAAGTGCATGTAGGTGACGTCCCGATCGCCACTACGATCATAGACGGAGCCCCAGCCGTTATCGCCTAAGCCGAGTCCAGCAGTCGTGCCGCCGCCCTGTCTGCGCGCTTGGTCGGTTGCTGATATTGAGAAATTTTCGGTAGCAGTGCCGTAATTGTAATCAGCTGCCTGAGATGCTGTGCTGGCAAGGAGAATGTAACTGGGGATAGCGAAAATGGCGGTTCGCAGGGATGACGCGGATTGATATTTTGGTTTCATAGGTATAATTGTGGAGATTTTTTTGGTTCTCATATCGTACGTAGCCACGATATGAACTCAAGTGGGTTGCTTGGATTTATTAGGGTTGATTTGACTGAAAAACCAATTACTCTTTTGCCGCAGCTACGGCAAGGTTTTTTTGCGAAAATCTGTATTGTGCGCTCGGGTAGGTTTTCGATTTTCTCGAAATATGATGATTCTGATGAATTTCGAAAAGTTTGCGATCTTGATCACTTCAACGCGGAGTCATTTGGGGAGTCCAATGAGCGTCGAGTTTCGCGCGGAGGTCTTTGACGATTTCAGGGTGGGCCGCGGCGATGTTGTTTTCTTCTTTGGGATCGGCTTTCAAATCGAAAAGCATCGGCTGTGCGGCCTTGAGTGTGACCATGAGATCGGGGCTGATATACTTGTCAGACGGGATTTTTTTCAGCGCGTCTGCGGTGTCGTAAGTCCGCGGCAAAACCAGACGCCAGCGGCCATCGGTGACCCAGCGCCACAGCACATTGGCGGCGGGATCATCGAGCGATTGTGAACGGATGGTGAAATCCTCGCCGAAGACGTGTTGGCGTGCTTGCACCGCTTTGTGATCGAGCAGGTTGATTCCTTTGAGGTCGGCTGGCACGGGCAAATCGAGCGCTGCTAAGACTGTGGGCACGAAGTCGATCGATGAGGCCATAGCTTCTGATTTTGTTGCTTTGACACGTGCCGGCCAACGGATCAAAACCGGCGTGCGATGTCCGGCATCATAGGGTGTTGTTTTGTTTTTGGGTGCGTATTTTGCGGCTGATGGGGACTGAATCCAGCCATTGTCAGCAACGTAGATGACGATGGTATTTTCGGCGAGTTTTTGACTTTCGAGATGAGATAGTAACTCACCGCAGGTTTCATCAAACCACTCGCACATGGCCCAGTAGCGAGCGATGTGTGGGGAGTTGGTTTTGCTTGCATACTTTTTGAACAAGCGATCCGGAGGTGTGTGCGGTGTGTGTGGCATGAACGGCGCATACCATACGAAGAAGGGCTTTTTCTGCTGACGTGCATCGGCGATGAAATCATAGATTGGTTTCATTCCTTCGCGACCAATTGCGAGTCCTTGATCGCCGTGGCGGCTGCCTTGCGTCATGCCATGAGTGAAGCCGCCGCGCGAGAAGTGGCCCTGCCACCACTTGCCGGTTTGAAAGCTGAGGTAGCCTTTGTCGGCAAGCATTCGCGGCAGTGTCGGCACGGGATCGAGCAGGGCGTTCCATTGCGCACTGAGTTTGGCGCTGGAGCCGCGTTCATCGCCGCGCTGATTTGCTGGTGGCAGCGGTGGGTCGTTTGCCGTTACTTTGTGTTGGTGCGGATAAAGGCCAGTGATGATGGTTGCCAGACTGGGGCAGCAGACACTGCTCGGCACAAAGCCGCATGGGAAGGTGAGGCTTTGCGAAGCGAGCTTGTCGATCTGTGGTGTCTTGATGTGAGGGTGGCCCATGAATCCATAATCTCCCGCTCCTTGGTCATCGGATATGATGAAAACGATGTTCGGTGGGGATGGATTTTTTTCGGCATAGAGTGTCGCTGAGAGCGTCAGTAACAGCAGACAGGTGAGAAAGGATTTCATCGGTGTTGATCGTGATTAAAAAAAAGACGGGGTTTTCCGTGAGTGGCAAGATGGTGCACTTACGGAAATGCACATTCCCATTTTCCCGAAGTCTCGCAAGATCTTTTTGCTGCATGTTTGATCATTTTGGACGATCATCTGCAGGTGAGTTGCTTCGGGAATTGCCAAGATGCCGAGCATTTGCTATGATGTTCAACGTGCCTCTGCCGCTCACACCAGTACTACCCGACGTCTCATCGTCTCAGGACATCGAGTCGATGTGGGAGGTATTGCTTCACAACGATGACCATAACGAGATGGAATACGTTTTGATGAGTCTCATGAAAGTATTCAGTCATCCTGCGCAACTGGCCTGCAAGATTATGGTTGAGGCCCACCAAAGAGGCTCAGCCGTTGCAGAAGTGGAAGGCCGGAGCGAGGCCGAAAAGCACCGCGAGCAACTTCGTGCTCTAGGGCTTAGCTCTACCATTCGTAAAATATGATGCACAAATCGATCATTCCCTGGCTCACAGCGGCAAAGGTTTTTCCACCTGTGCATCACGCCTCAGACGAGGGCCTGCTTTGCCTCGGTGGTGATCTCTCCATGGAGCGGTTGCTGCTCGCCTATCGCAGTGGAATTTTTCCCTGGTATTCAGATGATCAACCGATCCTTTGGTGGTCGCCCGATCCCCGCTGTGTCATGATTCCTCAAGACATCCGCATCAGTCACAGCGTGCGCAAGTCGCTGCGTCGTGGGGAATTTACCCTAACGAAAAATCAAGTGTTTCGCGAGGTCATCGCGTATTGCCGTGATGTGCCGCGTCATGGACAAGATGGCACGTGGATCACACCAGAAATGGAGCAAGCATACATCGCATTGCATGATGCAGGATACGCCGATTCTCATGAAGCTTGGCAAGATGGCATGCTCGTCGGCGGACTCTATGGTGTGCGCATTGGCAAAGCATTTTTCGGCGAAAGCATGTTTTCGCTCGTGAGCAATGCTAGCAAGGCGGCCTTTGCGGGAATGATTCATTCGTTAGTCGAAGAAGGAGTAACGCTCTGCGATTGCCAAGTTGCGAATGATCACACGCTGTCCCTTGGTGCGATCGAAATTTCGCGCAGGGCATACATGCAACGCTTATCTCAGGCTCTTGAAGATGATCAATATTATCGATAAAACAAACACCATTGCTGTCTAAGTAGTCAGCTAGGCAAATGAGCCAATGTGACAACAATGTCACAAATGATCTGTGGGCGGCACTTATGTGACAGTATATGTATTTTCGTGTTGCGCCGATGAAACGAAGTCGTCACACGAACAATCACTACACACCATGAGAAGACAAATTACAAAAACCGCCATCGCCCTGGGCCTTTTGACATGGGCGAACGCCGAAGAAATACCAATGACCGATATCTCTACGGAGAGCGTTTCCACTAGTTCTGCGACCGGTCTACTGCTGGGCAAATTAACTGGCGAAACGACTATGGACCGCACGTGGTCCGCATTCACTCTCTACAAGAATGATAACAATCCGATTCTTCAAGAATTCGCTGTTCAAGGACGCTTGCAACTTCAAGGTGCCGACGGTCATGCTGACACCGGACATTTTGATGCATCTCAGCGCAATGACGAAAGCATGTGGGGTGATGATCTCGATATTCGCCGTGCTCGTCTCGGATTCAAATCTAAGTGGTTAAACAACTACAAATTGGAAGGTCAAATCGACATTGATCCAAATTTGCAACCAGATCTGTATCACGGTATTTACGATCTCTATTTGACCTATGCACCCTCGGACACATTCAACCTTTCGGTTGGTAAAACAAAGGTGAAATTCTCTCGTGAACAAGAAATTTCCTCCAAGGAAATCATCACCATTGAGCGTGGAATGCTTTCCAACATGCTATTCCCCGGTGAGCTAACCGGTGTTTGGACAAGTGGAAAAGGAATTGGCGAAAATTGGCTCTATGAAGCTGGTTTCTATGGTAATGAGCGTAATCAGGAGTTCACTGACCGTGACGGTGGCTTGATCTTCCTAGGCAAAGTCGGCTACGATTATTCAGCTGCACTCGGCGTTGATAGTGCTGTAGCCAGCGTGCACTACATGCACAATACGGAGCCCAATTTCGAAGGTAATCATACTAGCACAGCTTCGACAACACGTTTGAAATCCCCTAACTTCAGTGACTCGTTTGCTATCACCAACGATATCTCCCAAGGCCGCTTTGGTCTAGTAACGGAAGCACTATTTGCTGATGGCCAAGGCAGTCAATCTGATGTAATGGGTTTCACAATCATTCCTTCCTATTTCATTTATGACGGTCTGCAACTTGTGGGACGTTTCCAAGTCGCTACCAGCGATGACGCCAACGATCTTACCTTGCCAAGCCGCTACGAAGGTCTCGCACCAAGCATGGGCGACAAGAAAGGCGATAGCTACATGTCCACCTACCTTGGCCTGAGCTATTACATCTACGGCCACAAACTCAAGCTCATGGGTGGAATCGAATACTCCACACTAGAGGGTAACACCGGCGGCGGTGACTATGACGGCTACACGGCAATGGGGGGCTTGCGCTTCTCGTTCTAATCGGTGACAATTCTGTAACAATTCAATCATTTACCAAATACTATAAACATAGTAATTAAAAGACACATTATGAAATTTGTATCCACACTATTGCTCGGCGCTGTCTTCACAGCCATGGCTTCATCGCAAACTCTCAGCCTCAAAGGTAGCGATACCCTCGGCGCTAAGCTTGTTCCTCAACTTGCGGAAAAATTCCGCGCTGCTGGTAACAAAGGCGTCAAGTTTGAGATCGCCGCAGAGGGTTCCACCACCGCATTTCCAGCTCTTGCGAACAAGACTGCACAAATCGGCATGTCTTCCCGCAAGGTGAAAGACGAAGAGCGCACCTTTTGCAAAACGAAAGGTATCTACATCAAGGAGTATCCAATCTGCCACGATATGCTTTGCGTAATCGTCAACAAAAACTCACCCGTGTCCAATCTTACCAAAGCTCAAGTAGCAAAGATCTTCACAGGTCAAATCAAAGATTGGTCAGAAATTGGTGGCACTCCCGGACCCATCTCGATCTACACCCGCAATACTTCTTCGGGCACATACAAGGACTGGCAGAAACTCGCCATGGGTGGTCGTGATTATCCTACCAGCTCTCTGAAGATGGCAGGCAATGAGCAAATCGCTCAGGAAGTTGCCAAGAACAAAGGTGGCATTGGATATGTCGGTCTTGCCTATGCGACAACACGCGGAGTCAAAGCTGTCAACATCAACGGTGTGCAACCGATTGCCTCTAACGAACGCAAGTATGAATACGCTCGTCAGTGCTATCTTTACATGCCCGATAAGCCGACAGCAGAAGCTCAAGCATTTATGAACTTCGTGCTTTCCCCTGCTGGACAAAACGTTGTGCAAAGCACAGGTTTCATCCGCATCAAATAATTTTTGAAGCATATCTTCGTAGTAGCAAAACACCGCAGGTATCCCCTGCGGTGTTTTTTGTGTTGAGCTGATTTACTCAACCAAATGCATACTCCGTTTCCCAATCGTCAAAACATTCTTCAGCGCCGAGCATGCTTTCCCTCAACTCAAGTCGGTGCAAAGTAATGCGAATGAATTGGCCTGATACCATCACCATGGGCGAGAGGCTCATCGAGTTGACAAGATTGGGAAATGAATCTTGGTTAGGCAGAGTGGCATCGTCTATGATCATAAATCAAAAAAATGTTATGACGTGCTGGACGTCATTCAAAGTCAGGTGCGATAAAATACGCGGAAATTGCTCGGACGAGAGAGCGCGTAGGTAGCAATTCCGTCACTGTCTTTTTTGCCACAAGAGCATTGTCGCTTCCGATGCTGCTTAACTTCATTGATGCGTTGCCTCCGGCAAAACATTATGAAAAATTCTAACAAAAACATCCGAACTCTATTGTTCCTCGCGGCAACAATCATGCCACTGCATGCGGCTCCGCTCGATATCCAAATGAAGGGCTCGCTGAGTCTTGCTGGCGCAGAAATTTCTGCGTTCGATCCCGTTCACGATCGCGCCTATGTCACATCGTCATTAGGCTTGCAAGTGCTCAATCTGAGTAATCCCTCAGCTCCTGCATTGATCACCAATCTTGACCTGACCGCTGCACCTTACAGTTTCGCAACGACTGATATCACCAGCGTTGCGGTTCATGGATCGGTCATCGCAATCGCTCTGCCGGATGCCCTTAAGATCAACCCTGGTAAAGTGGTATTCTTGAGTGCAGTCGATTATTCCTTACTCGGTTCCGTAGTCGTGGGTTCATTGCCTGACCATCTCACCTTCAGTCCAGACGGCACCAAGGTGCTCACCGCGAACGAAGGAGAATTTGATCCAGGCACCACACAAGCCAATGGATCTGTTAGCATCATTGATCTTTCCTCTGGAATAGCTTCGGCTACGGTGAACACGGTCGATTTTACCTCCTACAATGGTCAGGAAACAACACTGCGCAGTGCAGGTGTGAGACTTGTTCCCGGAGCGACCGCGAGCGAAGATCTCGAACCAGAATATCTCAGCGTATCAGCCGACGGCACCAAGGCGATGGTCACCCTGCAAGAAGCGAATTCCGTTGCTTTGCTCGACCTCAGTACCGCATTGTTCACCGCAATTGTGCCACTCGGGCATAAAGATTTCAGCACCTTGTTCGCGGATTTTAGTG
>Ga0208597_1000892_pt1 | contig 11729 bp, 11 predicted proteins | sample LakMenEpi05May12_FD_150673 | JGI IMG/M metagenome (GOLD analysis project Ga0208597, IMG submission 150673) | Freshwater microbial communities from Lake Mendota, WI - 05MAY2012 deep hole epilimnion (SPAdes) | ecosystem: Environmental > Aquatic > Freshwater > Lake > Epilimnion/Euphotic zone ...
GAACTCGACAGGAAGACCAAGTTTTTCTTCGAAAAATTCTTTGGCGTAAGGAAGATTGGCACCACCACCAGCAAGGATCACGCGGCGAGGAGCATTGCCGCCGTGATTGCTGCGATAGTAATTGGTCGTGCGAGCAATTTCGGTAGGAAGACGTGTAAGAGCATTGCGTATGACTGTTCCCAGTGCCGCAACAGACTCATCGAGGTGCGATGTATGGCCACCACCTAAGGTGACGATGCCATTGCTAACTTTCTGTCCCTCTGCCTCGGCAAATCCAATGCCATATTCCTTCGCAATGGCAGTTGTCAGCGCGGCTCCACCGACAGGAATGCTGCGGGTGAAAAAGCGTTTGCCCTCGATGTAAAGAAGGTTGCTAGTTTTTGCACCAACATCGATCAACAACACTGGCTCAGTAACATCAGCATATGAATTGCGATAAGCATTGAAAAGCGCCATCGGTGCCACATCGATGCCAGCAGTGGTGAGACCGGAGCCTACCACTGTGCTGTTGATTTCATCCAAAGCATCCGATTTGATAGCGACGAGTGCGACTTCTTTCTCACCGGAAACACCATCGAGCAATTCGTAATCCCAGACCACGGTATCAATCGGGAAAGGCAATTGTTGCTGGGCCTCGAAGGTGACCAATTGCTCGATATTATCGCTGTCAAGCGGTGGAAGTTTGACAAAGCGGGTGAAGACGGATTGGCCAGAGATGGCGTAGCGGACTTTGCTTTTCGCGAGCTTGAGTTTTTGCACCAACTCGACGATGGCGAGACGCGTCTGCGGCATGCGCACCGCCTCTGTTGCCGGATCGGCAAGGATCGTGGTAGATTCAAATGCTTTGAGTACAAGTCCGCCGGACTTGGATGGTTCAAACACAGCCATGCTAATGCGCTGTGATCCGATGTTCAGTGTGACAGTTGTCTGGTTTTCAGCCATAATGATTATTTAGGAAAGAAATGGGACGTGAAGGAAGGGACGATGATCGGGTTTAAGAATGAAGAGTGAGAATTACTTCTCTTGCTTCACTTCTGCATACATGTCCCACCACATCGCAGCGAAGGGAGTTTCATTTTTGGCGAGAAGTGGCACTTTGGTGCTATCAGAAATACTCTTACTTGCCAGTGCCCACCACTTATCAGGGCTCTTGTTCGTACCAGTAGCCTTGACTTCACCGTTAACGAGAATTTCGTAACCAACGTATTCCACCGAGCCTTTGCCACCTTTGGGACTTCCAGTCAGTAGCATGATCGAGGCAGGGCTGATGTAAACCGAAGTAACGATGTCCTCGTTCAACGGCACGTTGATGTGCGTGATCGACTTGGTCAACTTAAGGAAACCTTTGCCCTCTGGATTTTTCACAGCGACATACCACTTCACCAAGACTTCATCGGCGGTCTTCGATTCGGGCTCTGGGGAAAGCTGAACCTTAAAGTTGGCAGTCACTTCCAGCCAATCTTTGGGCTTGAAAGGCTTTTGCTTGCCGCCAGAAAATTCAGGTGAGGGAAGATCATCAAACTCAGGCTTTTCCGCCTCAACCTTGGATTCAGCAGCAAATGCCGTGGAAGCAAACGCAATGGCGGCACTAAGAACAGTAGATTTCAGGATACGTTGGATTTTCATGTTTTCTGTCAGAAAGTTTTCAACGATTAGAAAATCGACCTGCCTTTGACCAGACAAAAACTCGGAACGCAAAAAATATTTTTCAAACGTAAATACATCAAAAAAACATTTGTACGATTGACAATACGAACGACTTCCCCATGGTTTTGTTCGGATGCTTAAACAAACCATCACTCTCAATCCCACAGAACCGCTTGTTGTCGGCAGTTTTGGCAGCCTGAATGCCTTGCAGCAAGGGCATCCCACGCTCATCAATGGCGGATTTGATCTCATCGAGATCCGCCTCGACATCTTGCAATCTTGCGGCTGGAATTCATCCGAAAAACCTTGGTCTGCTGTGTCATGCAAGCCACTTCTTTTTACCGCCCGCTGTCGCACAGAAGGTGGCGCGCTCGATCTCTCTGCCTCGCAACGTCACGGGTTACTCATGAACGTGATCGATGAAGCAGCTCTCATCGACATCGAGCTCGCCTCATGCGAGGAAATGTCCAAGAGTATCGATGCGATGAGAGAGCACGACGTTCCGTGGGTCGCTTCGTATCATCGTTTCGATCAAATGCCCGATCTCGACACGCTACGAACAAAACGAGATCTCGCCCATGCTTCAGGAGCCGCCGTTTTCAAAGTCGCTGCCATGATGCATTCACCATCAGACATCGAGACCATGCTGCTCTTCCAAGAAGAATCCAGCCCACTTTTGCTATCCACGATGGGCATGGGACTGCTCGCGCCAGAGTCGCGCGTTCGCTGCGCACTCGCGGGAAGTGTCCTCAACTACGGATTCCTAGGCGATGCGCCAACAGCACCCGGCCAATGGGATGCACCCACGCTACACGCAGCTATTCACGCTGGACTACCCTCCTCGCAACCGTGAGATTACGGAAACGTGCTTGCCCTAGGGCGGAAATTTTGCCATAGTATCTTTCATGAAAATCTTGGGACAACTGTTAGCCCTGCTCCCGTTTCTGTGCTTAGCTCAGGAAAATGCTTCAGTCCCTGAAAGCAATGCAGTGCCAGCCCCTGCAAAGCCGGCCTCCCCCGTCGATCCTGCCACAGTGGAAATCCCAGTGCAGGAGTTCCGCGATCGCCCTGGTGATGGCGAAAACGTCACCCGCAGCAAGTCGATGCAATTTCGCATCAGCGGCTCCGAGCCCCGCTTGCGTGGCACCATCGCCTTCCTCGCCGAGGATGCGAAAACCGACTTGCTGAAACTCTCTAACGAAAAAGATGCATGGAAAATCCCCATCTCGCTGATTCTGCATGGCAAGCCTGGCGACACCATCCCTGCGCGCACCATCGTGCTCGATCTTTACTATGGTGAGACCGGATTTCAGCTCATCATTCACGCTCATCTGGCTCATGGCATCGAGACCGAACGCTTGCGCTCCGCGGTGCTCAGCGCCTTGATTTATGAGCGCTCGCTGCGAACCATGAAACCTGGACCGCTTGATGAAAATCTCATCGTCCGCCCGTGGATCGTAGAGGGCATACATGAAGTCATCAACTGGAAAAACGGCGATGGCGATCGCAAGCTCTACCAATCGATCTTCGAAGCCGGCGGACTCTACAACTTGGAAGAAATGCTCGATGTTTCGCAGAAAAAATTCGACGATTACGATGGTGCAATGCGCGCGGCATTTCGCGTATCGGCAGGAGGCTTAATGATGGCGCTGCTCGAACAACCATCCGGACCTGAAGGCTTCCAGGCATTCCTCGGCGAGGCCGCACAGTTCGGTGGCGACATGCCTGTTTTGCTGCGCAAGCACTTTCCGGGCTTAAGTCTCTCGCAGAAAAGTCTCGAAAAATGGTGGGCGCTGCAAATGGCCAACCAATCCCGTAATTCCCTGCACGAAGTCATGACCATTACCGACACAGAAAATGCGCTCTCACAAGCTCTCAAGCTCCGATTTCGCAACGAAGAAGGCATCGCCCAAGACAAAGATTTGACTGCTTGGCGTGAACTCGCGGCCCTCGAACCAGGAGCGCGAGCATCGGGTGTACGCCATGCGGAGGAAGCGCTCGTTCGCCTCAGCTATCGCTGCTTTCCCTCCTATCGGCCCCTACTCAACGAATACCAAAAAATTCTCATCGCCTTGATTCAACCGCAGAAAAACTTCGACATCGCCGCAAAGATCAGCGAACTCGAAGAAGCGCGATTGCTCATGGCACAGCGCGGCAAACGCGCCGTCGACTACATGGACTGGTTTGAGATCACCCGTGCCCGCGAAACAACGGGAGTTTTCGATGACTACATGAAACTCAAACGCCGCCTCGATCAGGGCATCAAGCAAAATGAAGACCACGTTTCGCGCTACTTGGAACGCATCGACAAAATCTATCAGCGTTGATTCGATGGCAGAGCTCATTTCAATTTCGTGATGAACATCGGCAAAATCTAACGGAATTGCAAACAAGCCGTCTGAGCACACGCAGTAAATTCATCTCTAGATTCCAAGATTTTATAGGATTTCCAAGATTCAAAAAATCGCACTGCTCATCCGCCTTCGCAAACGCTACGCCCGTGCCAGCTGCTCACTTAAAACTTAAATCTCTTCAAACTTGCCAGCGAGCGATAGCACTTTACAATACGAACATGTTCCTCATTTCCCTACCCGCCTTGCGCCGTAACACTGGCATTCTGCGCGATGTCAAAAACGCTGCGGGTTGCCATCTGGTTCTCGCTCTGAAAGGATACTCCTGCTGGAAAACCTTTGCCGCCATCCGTGATGATCTCGATGGTTGCTGCGCTTCTGGTCTATGGGAGGCATTGCTCGCGCGCGATTATTTTCAAAAACACATCGTCACCTACTCCCCTGCGTACACGGCCCACGAAATTGAGCAGTTGTTAGAGTTCACCCATCACCTCGATTTCAATTCGCTCAATCAGTGGTATCAATTTCGCGAAAAAATTCTCGCCCATCCGCGTTACCTCAGCGGAGAACTCAAGTGCGGCCTGCGCATCAATCCTGAGTGCTCCACCGGCGAGACTGCAATCTATGACCCCTGCGTCGCGGGATCACGTCTCGGCATCACAGCCGAGCAACTCATCGGAGCTGATCTCTCAGGCCTCTCCGGGCTGCACTTCCACACCCTCTGCGAGCAAAATTCCGATGACCTCGAAACCACCCTTCACGCCGTCGATGAAAAGTTTGGCTACCTCTTGCGCTCGCCCCAGTTCACCTACCTCAACATGGGCGGTGGCCACTGGATCACCAAGCCTTTCTACGATCGCGAACGCTTAATTCGACTTGTCCGCAGCACGAGCGAAAAATATGGCGTCAATGTTTGGCTGGAGCCCGGTGAAGCCGTCGCCATTCACACTGGAGTGCTACGCGCCACCGTGATGGATGTTTTCAGCTCTGCTGGCCACAACTTGGCGATTCTCGATATTTCAGCCACAGCACACATGCCCGATGTAATGGAAATGCCCTACCGCCCCGATGTTTTCCTAGTCGATGCCGCAGAAACTCCTTCGCAAGAGCAACAACCCGCCGTCTGCTTGGCAAACGAAAGCTATCACCTTGCTGGCGAAGGCGGCAGCACTGCGCACACCTACCGCCTCGGCGGCCCGACCTGTCTCGCTGGAGATGTCACGGGCGACTACGCATTTCCCCGTCCCTTGCGCATCGGCGATGTGCTCGTCTTCGATGACATGGCCCACTACACCATGGTGAAAACCACCATGTTCAATGGAGTGCCCCACCCCGCCATTCGTGTTTTGCATGAAGACGGCAGCATCGAAACCCTCCGCGAGTTTCAATACGAAGACTTCCGCGATCGGCTTTGCTAAGTGCAAGCTCAATCCTTGCGCTCACGACGAGTTAACGGCACGAAAGCCATCACTTCCCGCCCAACTCGATCGCTCCTAGGTCTGGTTTTTTGCCCGAAAATGGTAGCCCGACATCCGCGCCGATGTCGATCAATGGCGAGCTTTTTTTCGGACGCATAAAGTCGATGTCTGGCAAGTCTCCGTTTGACTTACGTGGACGCATCAGCTCTTTAACATCGACACTTTCAAAGTCCTTTTCCGTAATCGGATTCTTAAGATCGAAACTGTTGTGACTTACATCGCAGGCCTCGCGATTGATGTTATCGAGCTCACGCCGTCCGCTCACGCCAGCGTTGTTTTTCATTACATGGTCATAGCCAGGGACATCTTTTATGTGATCACGAGCGCGACCGAGCATGTTGTAGTTGCAGCGATTGCGATACGCGGAGTTGTTCCAAAACGTGATGCCGCCCATTTGGTGATTGGCATAAAATCCGCTCGCTTTATTGGCTGCCGCAATGCTTTTGACGACCACGTGACGTGGGATTTTTTTCGGCAATCGATCTATGGGCGTCGAGGCATAGCCACCCACCTTAAAGCCATTGCCATCACCGAGGCTCTTGAATTCTTGGCTCAGTCCATTGAAAAACGCCCAGCAATTTTCGATGCGTTGTGCCTCGCTAGTGGAGATCGAGTCAAAGCCATCATCGCTATTGAACCAAGCGCGACATCCACGAAAAACATTGTTCACGCAACCCGTTGGCACATGGAAACCAAATCCATCGACATTGCCACCGCGGCCACCGTCCGAAGTGAAATCATGGTTGTTGTAGGCATCACAATTGAGCACCAAATTGTTCGAGCCGCGACCTAACCAAAAGCCAATTGCTTGACCATCTCGCATCGTCAATTGATCAAACACATTGTTGCTACCCGAGTTCTCGACGCAGATCGATTGTGTATGACCAACAATGGTGACTTGTACGCCGATGATGGTGAGTTTCTCGAAGCGTAGCCACGAACCTCGCGCCGAAAAAGCATGCACGCGATAACCACGCGGCTTCACTTGGGAAAAATCAAACACTGGCTTTTCATCCTGATAGGCCGCGTAGCGGATCGGCTTGTCTGGCATGCCGCTGCGATCAAACCAGCAAACAATCGCGCGGTTGTATTCCTTACGCGTGATGTGTTCATCCTTCATTACATAAGTCCCTCCGCGCACAAAAACGGTATCTCCTGGCTTCAGCAACTTTTGCGCACGCATCAATGTGGCAAAAGGTTTTGCCAACGTTCCTTGCTGCGCATCGTCACCATCGGGGGCAATAAAATACTCCGCCGCGGCAAGCGGCAAGACGAGAAGAACCATCAGAAAAATGCGCATCATTTGTGATCTGTATACCGATGCCACAACCGAAAAATTTCCATCATTCCCTACCCTGATCGGGTTACCCTCTATCAGTCATCCATTTTCTCTTCCTGTTCCGCTCGTCGCGGGGCCCATTCCTGAAACTCAGCCGATTGGGCAAATGCCGCAAAATTGTCATCCACTTCCGCCCATTTATCCATATTTGATATCATCCTAGCCGCCTTTTCAAACCGCTTATAGCAACTGACCTACAAAGCATAAAATTTTGACGACGGCATGAGTCTCTCCACGAATCAAAGCGCGAATGTTTTCCGCTGGAAATGATTGAGATTTCTTACGCAGGCGCTACTCTTCCTCCCAGCAATGAATCACTGGCTCATCAAAAGCGAACCGGATGTCTTTTCCATCACCGATCTCCAAAAGGTCGCGCAGGAACCATGGAGCGGCGTGCGCAACTATCAGGCACGCAATTTCATGTGGAAAGAAATGAACATCGGCGATCTCGCCCTTTTCTATCACAGCAATGCGACGCCGCCAGGCATCGTGGGTGTGGCGCGGGTCGCCTCAGAACCGTATCCTGACCCGACGCAGTGGGATCCAGCATCGGAGTACTTCGATGAAAAATCCACCGAGCAAAAACCGCGTTGGTGGCTGGTAGATTTCGCCTTTGAGAAAGAATTTGGCCAAATGGTCACTCTAGCCGATTTGCGCGCAGAACCGAAACTTGAGGGCATGGTCGTGCTGCAAAAAGGCACTCGCCTCTCGATCACTCCGGTCATCAAAAAACACTTTGATCACATCGTAAAAATGGGCCGGTGAATGAGCTGATTCACAGTCCCGGAGCCTGGGTCATGGCGTGCATTGGCGCGTTATGTGTGGGCTTGGCGAAATCTGGCTTCACCGGCATTTCTCTGATCTCGGTGTTTCTTTTCGCCGATCTTTTCGGAGCCAAAACCTCCGTGGGACTGGTGCTGCCGCTACTCATCGTCGCTGATCTCACCGTCTACCCAGCCTTTCGCGAACATGGTTCATGGAAGCCGGTCGGCAAGCTGATCTTACCCGCGCTGCTAGGCCTCATCGGCGGTTTTTTCATTCTCGCCGTGGTCAATGATGAGCAGGCGCGACATGGAATCGGAGCCTCTGTGCTCTTAATGGTCGCATTTCAAGCACTACGTCTCTTCAATCAAACAGCCTTTGATCGCATGGCACACTCATCGGGCTTTGGCATCTCCGCAGGGATCGCTGGCGGCATGGCCACAGCCATCGCTAATGCCGCAGGGCCCGTCATTCAACTTTTCCTGCTCTCTCGCCGCATTCCCAAGATGGAGCTCATCGGCATCAGTGCCCGATTTTTTCTACTCATCAATTTGATCAAACTCCCGATGAACTTTCAGCTCAAGTTGATCAATCCCTCGACCCTCACGCTCAACGCTATGCTAATTCCCGCCGTGTGGGTCGGAGTTTTTAGCGGTCGCTATCTCGTGAAAAAAGTGCCGCAACGATGGTTCGAGTCGCTCGTGATCCTATTCTCGATCATCGCTGGGGTGCGGCTGTGTTTTTTCTAACGGAAATTTCTCAACTCCTGAAAGTTTTGGTAGGCGAAATAGAGCAGAAAGATCGGCATCAAAATCCCAATTTTCGCAACGAAGAGCCCCACCGCACACAACACCGCGAAGGCAATGCTAAGCTGCAGAAAAAGACGTCGGCGCTTTGGTCCCATCATCGCAGCTAACATCTGTCCTCCATCCAGCGGATGCACAGGAATGAGGTTTAAAATGGCCCAAAAGAGACTCACCAGCCAGAGATCTCTCACGAAACCTGCAAATGCCTCAGTGAAATGTTCGATGAAATAGATGTAAGCCCCGAGCGCAAACAAACCTAACAAGATCTGAATCGCCGGGCCAGCGGCCGTCACCAAAAAACTCTGCATGCGTGTGAATTGCGCGTATGGAAACACCGCAACACCACCGAAACTGTGTAACACGACAATCGGCTGTGCTTTGAAATATTTTCCCGCAAGCGCATGCCCAAGTTCATGAACAAGGATGGAAATCGCACCAGCGATCACGAACAATGCCACCGAGAGAGCCTCATTCAAATTCCCACCGCGCTGCCCGAAGCTCGATCCTAACAATGCCAAGATCAGCCAAAACCACGGTTGAATTTCTACGGGAATGCCAAAGATGCGGAAACGAATCATCACCACCATGATGGATGCATTTTCTCAAAATGCAAGCGACTCCGCCAAAGAATTCGCCCCCATCCGTCACAACGCAGAAAAATCTGTAATTTCGCCAAAGTCTGTGACTAGAATAAATCCGTTGCGCAGCACAATGGCCCCGCGCAGCATCCCTAGCAGCGTTACCTCTCTTTTTTTTCATGAACGAATCTTTTGCGATCGCCCAACGCCTTGAGTCCGCCCTGCTCGGCGTCATCCGTGGCCAGTCCTCTGCCATCCGCCGCATCCTCTCCTGCCTCTGTTCAGGCGGTCACGTTTTGTTAGAAGACGTACCCGGCACGGGAAAAACGACACTCGCCAAAGCACTCGCCGCCGCGATCCATGGCAGCACCTTCAAGCGCGTTCAGTTCACGCCGGACTTGCTGCCCTCAGACATTCTCGGCACCTCCATTTTTGACCCCGCCACTACCAGCTTCCGCTTTCAGCCCGGGCCCATTTTCACCGACATTCTGTTAGCCGATGAAATCAACCGCGCCTCTCCGCGCGTGCAAAGCGCGTTGTTGGAATCAATGGCCGAACACCAAGTCACCATTGATGGCACCGTGCGCGAGCTCAACGAAATCTTCTTCGTCATCGCCACACAAAACCCCGTCGAATTCCGTGGCACCTATCCCTTGCCCGAGGCGCAAATGGACCGCTTCGCCCTGCAATGCGGCCTCGGTTACGTCACCGAGGACGAGGAAGTCTGCATTCTCGCCGACCAATTGTTCGATCACCCCGTCAGCCACATGCAACCGGTCGTCACACGCGAGGAAATGCTGCAATTGATGCAAAGCGCCAAGCAAGTGCGCTTCAGTCCTGAGCTGCAACACTACGCCGTGCAAATCGTCGCCGCCACCCGCCAGCGCAAAGAATTGCAACTGGCCGCCAGCCCGCGAGCATCCCTAGCGCTGATGAAAACGGCGCAAGCTCTGTGTCTGTGGGAAGGTCGTGAATTTGTCATCCCCGAGACCATCCAATCCCTTGCTGCCGATGTCATCGCCCACCGCCTCGTGCTCAGCCCCGATGCCCGCTACGCCGGTCAAACCGCCCGCGGCATCATCACCGAGATCCTCGAACAAATCCCCGTGCCGGTGTAAGACCGCGCTCAATATAAGTGAAGCCCATGTTCACGCCACCAAGTGAGAGCTTCGGGCGGAGCGAGCCAAGGGGATTTTTTGACTAACGCAAACTGGGCGCGCCATGTGGAGTGACGCCACTCTGTGCCGAGTTCTGCGAGCACCCATGATTCATAGGCGATCAACCAACGCAAGAAGGGTTGAAAGGCCGACCAGCATTCCTCGGAGCGCGCGTGTTCGCCCTGATCATCTCCGGGGACGGGAGGACGGAAATGTTTCCAGAGTCTGATGCGCTTTTGCGCGCGACCATACACGCAGCCCGTGGAGGTCTCCGCATTCGTCACATGGGGATGCCATGATGCCACGGCTCCATGCAATTGGATCACGCCATTTTCCCATTCCATGCGATAGCAGCTCGTACCTTGCAGCCCCGTGGAGGCAAGCCGCTGCATGCCAAAGCGTTGCAGTGCATTACCCTGCGTATGGCGCACATCGTGGCCCCACAGAATCATTTGCTGCGTGAGTCCTTTTTCCGCCTGACGGAGACGTTGGTAATCGGTAAGCGTTATCATCTGATCATTTTGCTAGAACGCCCATGTTCCACTCGGGAAACGGATCTTTGAATGTTTTGGGCCATTTTTTTTCAGGCACAGCCATTTCTGCGTCGGTAAGAAGTGCCTGGTCGAGCATCGCAGTCAAGTAGGCTTGATCCATGCCGGAGCCAATGAGCACGAGCTCTTGTCGACAATCGCCATTGGGTTCGCGCCATGTGCTCATGATGCGACGCACGCTTTCTTCGTCAGTCGGCCATTGATCACGCGGCACGGCAGCCCAGAAGTAACCAAGGCAGTGATTGCGACAAATGCCACCAGCCTGTGACCAAAATCCCGCGAGGCGCAAGCGGGTGGCGAGCCAGAAAATGCCCTTCGAGCGAATCACCCCAGGCCACTCGTATTGCAACAGCTCATGGAAACGCTGCGGATGAAAGGGACGACGACGCGCATAGATGAAATTGCTGATGCCGTATTCGATCGTCTCGGGCGTGTGCTCGACGAGAGAGTCGAGCCAACCCTCGTGCTGCTCAGCTTTGCTCTGATCATAGAGTCCTGTGCCGACGATGGCATGCAGAGGCACGGCGGATTGCTGTGTTTCGTAAATTTTCGCTTTGGGATTGAGAGCGCGCACCATGGCATGCACACGCTGGCGTTGCGTCTCATCGAGCATGTCAGTTTTATTGAGCAAAATGACGTTGGCGAAGTCGATCTGATCTGTGAGCAAATCGACGATGGTGCGTGCATCTTCTTCGCCAATCGCCTGTTCACGCTCTTGCAATGACTCTAACGAGGAAAAATCGCGCAAGAAATTGTAGCCATCGACGACGGTGACCATGGTATCGATTTCGGCAATGTCCCCTAACGAACGGCCATCTTCATTGGTGAACGTGAACGTTTCTGCAACGGGCATCGGCTCACTCACACCCGTGGATTCGATGACGAGGTGATCAAAGCGACCCTCGCGCGCGAGTTTGCCAACTTCTAGCAAAAGATCTTCACGCAAGGTGCAGCAGATGCAGCCATTCGACATCTCGACCATTTTTTCCTCGGTATGCGAGAGCGCGGCATCGCCCGAGCGGATCAACTCCGCATCCATATTGATCTCGCTCATGTCGTT
>Ga0208597_1000893_pt1 | contig 11720 bp, 10 predicted proteins | sample LakMenEpi05May12_FD_150673 | JGI IMG/M metagenome (GOLD analysis project Ga0208597, IMG submission 150673) | Freshwater microbial communities from Lake Mendota, WI - 05MAY2012 deep hole epilimnion (SPAdes) | ecosystem: Environmental > Aquatic > Freshwater > Lake > Epilimnion/Euphotic zone ...
TTAAGAGCTGATTGGATATTTAGTAATATTGCTTTTATAAGATCGCAAAATTATAAACACGCTAAAAGCTCTGGCTTCTCAAATCAAATATCAAGAGAAGTTGCTCTCAAACCACACTTGAATATCGGAGTATTTTGTTTAGAAGACGATGCTCCGCATTGGTTAGTTTGGCAAAAAAATTTAAAACAAGCTTTGAAAAAAGGAAGGATCTTCGGTTCCGAACAGATAGCAATGAACATAACGGTTTATTGCGATCTAATGAAAGTTCAAATATTACCCACTTATTGCAATTGGTTTTTAATTGAAAATATTAAATTTGATGAAAGTAAAAATACTTATGTAGAACCATATTTACCTAATCACAAGATAGGTATTATTCATTTAGCAGGGAAAAAATATGACGAATACAGATTTAACAAAAATAAATTATTGGATGTTATGTCTTTAAATAATAATTGGATTAAAAAGAACATTAGATTCACAAAGTAGTTTTGAAAAAATTTAAAAATAAAAATTTAACAGCAAGTTCTAAAAATTGGATTGCACGTCAATCTAGCGATCCTTACACCAAATTAGCAAAGCAACAGGGATATAGATCTAGATCAGCTTTTAAGCTTATTGAAATTAATAAAAAATTTAAATTTTTAAAGAATAATTTAAATATTGTAGATTTGGGTAGTGCACCAGGAGGGTGGTCGCAAGTTTGTTCTGAGTTTAATAAAAATGGAAAAAACCTATCCATAGATATTTTAGCTATGGATAAAATAGATAATATTTTTTTTTATAAGAAAGATTTTAATGAAACTGATTTTTTAGATTTTGTTAATAATTTTTTTGATCAAAATAAAGTTGATATTGTATTGTCAGATATGGCTGTTAATACAACAGGGAACAAAGACTTAGATGCAATTAAAACCAATTCTATAGCTTTAGATGTCGTTAATTTATCTAGAGTTATTTTGAAACCAAAATCATCTTTATTAGTAAAAATTTTTAGTGGCAAAGATGAAAATATTCTAATTAAAAAAGCTAAAGATTCCTTTAAAAATATAGAAAGAATTAAACCAGATTCCAGCAGAAAAGAATCTAGAGAAATGTATTTATTATGTAGAGATTTAAAAACTATTTGACTTCAGGTTTTTAATATAATAAATTTATACATGGAAATCCCCGAAGCATTAACTTTTGATGATGTCTTACTCGAGCCAAGACATTCTTCTGTTCTACCTAAAGAGACTATAGTTTCTACTCAATTATCATCATCTGTATCACTTGGAATACCCCTTATTGCATCTGCAATGGATACAGTTTCAGAATATAAATTGGCAATAGCTATGGCTCAATCAGGTGGAATGGCATGTATTCATAAAAACATGACTATAGAAGAACAGGTCAATCAAATTAAATTAGTTAAAAGATTTGAATCTGGGATGGTTATTGATCCTATCACGATTGATGCTGAAGCCTCGTTGTTTGAAGCAACAGAGTTAATGAAAAATCATAAAATATCTGGAATCTTAGTTGTTAATAAAAATCTTAAATTAGTTGGAATTTTAACTAATCGAGACGTTAGATTTGTAAATGATAAAAAAATTAAAGTTAAAGATTTAATGACCAAAGAACTGGTTACTGCAAAAGTTGGAACATCCTTAACTGAAGCAAAAAAAATTTTATTTAAAAATAAAATAGAAAAATTAATCATCGTAGATAATAATTTTAAATGCAAAGGCCTTATTACTGTCAAAGATATTCAGAAATCCCAGATTTATCCAGAGGCAGCTAAAGATAAAAAAGGATCATTGGTAGTTGCTGCAGCGGTTGGAACTGGACAAGAAAGCTTTCAAAGAGCAGAACAGTTAGCAGAAGCCGGAGCAGATGTAATTGTTTTAGATACAGCTCATGGGCATTCAGTTTCTGTTTTAAAAACTTTAGAGAGAATTAAAAAAAATATTAAGACAACGATAATAGCTGGAAATATAGCTACAGCTGAAGGAGCAAAAGCATTGGTTGATCATGGAGCTGATGCAGTAAAAGTGGGTATAGGACCAGGATCAATTTGCACTACAAGAATTGTTGCTGGAGTAGGTGTGCCTCAATTTACAGCAATATATAATGTTGCAAAATCAATAAAGAATAAAAAAATTAAAATAATAGCTGATGGTGGAATAAGATATTCTGGTGATATTGCTAAAGCCATAGGCGCAGGAGCGGATGCTGTAATGATAGGATCACTATTTGCAGGAACAGAAGAAAGTCCAGGAGATGTTTTTTATTACCAAGGCAGAAGTTACAAATCTTATAGAGGTATGGGCTCTATAGGAGCGATGTCGAGAGGATCCGCTGATAGATATTTCCAACAAGAAATTAATGATTCATTAAAACTTGTACCAGAGGGAATTGAAGGTAGAGTTCCTTATAAAGGACCTGTGAGAGCAGTTATTCATCAACTTATTGGAGGATTAAAAGCTTCGATGGGTTATGTTGGAGCTAAAAATATTTTAGAGTTAAAGAAAAAAGCAAAATTTGTTAAAATTACAAATTCAGGATTAAAGGAAAGCCATGTACACGATATACAAATTACAAAGCAGTCACCTAATTATCCCTTTGAAAGTTAATTATGAAAAAATATTTTAAATATTTTTTATCAATATTTTTTTGCTCATTAACCTTAAAAAGTTATGCTGCAAATCTTGATTATTTTAATCAGGGGATGAATTTTTTTAATCAAAATAATTATAAGGAAGCAAAATATTATTTTGAAAAAGACATTGTATTTAATACTAAGAATGAAAAATCATATTTACATTTGTCAAAAATATCAGCGATTAATAAAGATAATAATCAACAAAAAAATTATTTAGATACAGTTTTAGTTTTAAATCCAAAAAATGAAGAGGCTTTATATTTAAAAATCTTACTAAATATTGAGGAGGGTGATTTCAAGAAGGCCCAAGAAAGTAATTTAGTTTTCTCAAAAGTATGTAAAGAATTATGTTCGAAGAAGAACGATTTATCGAAAATGATAATAATCGATAAGAAACAATGAAAGATATTTCGTATACAGATAAAATAGTAATAATAGATTTCGGATCACAAACTACACAACTTATTGCTCGAAGAATTAGAGAGCTAGGCGTCTATTGTGAAATTATCAGTTGTTATAAAACTAAAGATTTAAGAAATGAATTTAATTTAAAAGGAATTATTTTATCGGGCGGTCCTTTATCAATTACCAAAACGTCATACTTAGGAATTTCAAAACAAATATTAAATTTTAACAAACCTATTCTAGGTATCTGTTACGGACATCAATTGTTAGCCAAAGAATTTGGAGGCATTGTTAAAAATTACAAAAAAAGTGAGCTTGGAAGGTGTGATATTTTTAGTAACAAAAATTCAATTTTAACAAAAAATTTTTTCAATAAAGACAAAAAAACGCAAGTATGGATGAATCATACAGACGTAGTAACAAAAATACCCAAGGGTTTTCAAGGAGTTGCCTCAAGTGAAGATTATAAATATACGATTATACAAAATCTAAGTAAAAAAATATTTGGAATTCAATTTCATCCAGAAGTAATTCATACTACTAACGGTAATATTTTATTTAAGAATTTTTTATTTAATATTTGTAAATTAAAGAAAAATTGGAATTCTAAAAATCAAATAAATTATTTAATAAAAAATATTAAAACAGAGGTTGGTGATCAGAATATTTTATGCGCTTTATCAGGCGGCGTTGACAGCAGCGTTTTAGCTGCCTTACTATACAAGGCTATTGGAAAAAAATTGCATTGTTTTTTCATAAACACAGGACTATTAAGAAAAAATGAAGAATTAGAAGTAATTAATGTTTTTAAAAAAAATTATAAAGTAAAATTAAATTATGTAGATGCGTCTTCCATTTTTTTAAATGCTCTTAAAAATGTTACTGATCCCGAAACCAAGAGAAAAATTATTGGCAAAGTTTTTATAAAAATTTTTGAAAGAGAATCTAAAAAATTTAAAAAAATTAAATATTTAGCGCAAGGAACTTTATACCCTGATGTTATTGAGAGCCAAAGCCACCATGGGGGACCTTCCTCTGTAATTAAATCACATCATAATGTTGGGGGCTTGCCCAAAAAAATGAAATTCAAATTAATTGAACCTTTTAGGGAGCTATTTAAAGATGAGGTCAGAAAAATAGGTCTTAGCCTAAATTTATCTAAAGAAATCATCTTTAGACATCCTTTTCCAGGTCCTGGTTTAGCAATTAGAATTCCTGGCAAAGTTGATAAGATTAAAGTTAAAATTTTACAAGAGGCCGATATTATTTTTATTAATGAATTAAAAAAAAGAAATCTTTATAAAAAGATTTGGCAAGCCTTTACTGTGCTTTTACCAGTAAAAACGGTAGGCGTGATGGGAGATTCTAAGACATATGAATTTGTCTGTTCATTAAGAGCAGTTACTTCGCAAGACGGAATGACGGCTGATTTTTACAATTTTAAAAATAGAGATTTAGCAGAAATTTCTAATAAAATTATCAACAATGTAAAGGGCATTAATAGAGTTGTTTATGATATTACTTCAAAACCACCAGCAACAATTGAATGGGAGTAAGATTTGTGAAAAAAAAATTAACAGTAAATAATATTAAACTAAAAAAATTTAGAAAACCGCTAGTTTGTTTAACAGCATATACAACTCCAATGGCTGAGATTTTGGATAAATATTGTGATGTAATTCTAGTGGGAGATTCATTAGGAATGGTGTTGCACGGAATGAAATCTACAAGAGAAGTTACATTAGATATGATGATTATGCATGGCAAAGCAGTAAGTAGAGGAGTAAGCAACAGTTTGCTAGTCGTAGATATGCCAATTGGAACTTATGAAAAAAATCCTAAGATCGCCTTAAAGAATGCAAAAAAAATTATGAAAGAAACGAATTGTGATGCTGTTAAAGTTGAAGGAGGAGTTAAAGTTTATAAAACCATAAAATATTTGGTTGATAATAATATACCAGTTATGGGCCATGTAGGTTTGTTGCCGCAAAGTGTAAGAAAAAAAACAGATTATCGAGTTAAAGGAAAAAATAATTTAAGTTTTAATCAAATTATAAAAGATTCTATTTTTATAGAAAAAGCAGGAGCTTTTTCAGTGGTTGTGGAATGTGTCATTAAAAATTTAGCAGATAAGATTAATCAAAGTATAAAAATTCCAACTATAGGAATAGGTGCATCAAATAAATGCGATGGACAAATTTTAGTTACAGAAGATCTTCTGGGATTTTCAGAAAAGCCTCCTAAATTTGTTAAAATGTATGATAATTTTAAGGAAAGAACTGAGATTTGCATAAAAAAATTTGTAAAAGATTTAAAAAATAATAATTTTCCAAATATTAAAAATATGTATCAAATTTCATGAATCAAATCTTTAACGAAATAGAGGAAGATTTAAAACAAGATAGATTTATAAATTTTTTCAAAAAATATAAATTTGTAATTATTATTTTTCTATCTTTAGTTTTATTATCAATAGTTTTTGTAGTTAGTAAAAATATTATTTTTGAAAATAGAGCAAAAAAATATACGCAAGAATATGTAGTAATTTTAAGTCTTATTAATGATAAAAAAATAGATGAAGCAAAAAAAAGACTTGAAATTTTAAAAGATTCTAAAATTAATCTATACAAAGTATTAGCAACTTCCAAATTACTAGAGTTAACGAAAGAAAATAAAAATGAACAAATTTCAATTTTAGATTATGCAATTAAGTCTAATATAGAGAAAAATGATAAAGATTTATTTAAAATTAAGAAAGCCTTGTTAGCTTTTGATAATTTAGACGAACAGCAATTTTTAAACTTATTAAATCCAGCTGATTTTAAAAATTCTCCATGGAGAGTTTTGTCATTAGAAATATTAGGTGATTTTTATTTAAGCAAAGGACAAAAAATTAAAGCAAAAGATATCTATGATCAGGCATTAAAAATTTCAGATATTCCTGAAATTTTTAAAAAAGATCTTGCAAAAAAAATTAAAGAAATAAAATAAATGAAATTATTTTTAATATTTTTATCCCTATTTATTTTTTCTTGTTCAACTGACAAAGATAAAAAAGTTGACCTTGAGATCTTTAAAAAACAAGGAGAAAAAATAAATGTTTTTGAAGCAAGCAATGTTTTTGATAAGGAAGTTGATTCCAAGTCTTTATTGCAATTAAATCAACCTCAGCTAAATACAAAATGGTCTTATGAGCATTTTTCTTCTAATAATTTTTATGATCACTTTATTTATGAAGGTAAATTTCAGGATATTTTTAAAAAAAATATAGGCGATTATATAAATAAAAATAATGATAGCGGCTCATTATTAGTATTTGAAAATTTTGTATTTTTTAGTGATGAGAAAGGTAAAATTTATAAATTTGATACGAATAGTCAGAAAATAATTTGGGAACTAAAAATATATGAAAGCACTTATAATAATTACCCTAAAAATATTGCATTATTTTTAAATGGAGATTTTTTATTTGCAGCTGATAATTTAGGATTTATTTATTCAATTGATGTTCAGACAGGAAAAACTATTTGGCAACAAAATTACGGAATTCCATTTTCATCACATCTCAACTTTCATAAAGGGATTTTGTATGTTGTAAATCAAAACAGTCGTCTTTATGCTTTTAATCCATTAGATGGTCAAAAAATATGGAGTTTTGAATCATTGTCTGGTTTAATAAAACCATCTAGATCTAGCAATATTTCCTTACATGATAATAAACTATTATTCTCTAATGACATTGGAGATATTACCGCAATTGATTTAAATCAGCAGGTTATTACCTGGACTAAAAATATTTTATCTCAAAACAGCATTTCTAATAATTTAGTTTTTAAAATTTCTAATATTCTAATTGATAAAAAAGATGTTTATGTTTCTTCTAATAGTGGCGATCTGTTTAATTTGAACCTGGAAACAGGAGAAATAAAATGGTCTCAAAAACTATCTTCAATTCAAAATCACATTAGTACAGATAAATATTTGTTTGTATTAACAGAAAATGGTTTTGTTATTTCTTTTAATAAAATAAATGGAAATATTTTATGGTCCTTAAACCTCACTAAGTTCTCCAAAAATAATAAAGTAGCTCTAGATTATTATGGATTACTATTAGCATCCAATCATTTATATGCGACATCATCAAATGGAGATATTTATAAAATATCAGCAAACGACGGAAAGTATATTTCTCACAAAAAAATTAACAATGACCTATCAAGGGCACCAATTATTGTTGATAATAAATTGTTAATCCTTAATCGTTCTTCAGAATTAATAATACTTAATTAATGGATAAAATATCATCAGGAGTTATTACTCTTGCAATAGTAGGAAAGCCTAATGTAGGTAAATCTACTTTTTTTAATAGAGTTTTAAATAAAGACTTATCACCTGTTAGTGAAATTCCAGGAACAACAAAAGACCTTTTTATAGATAATGTTTCTTATAAAAATAGAACTTTTAAATTAATTGATTCCGGTGGATTAAAAAGAAAAGGAAAATCGAAATCTGATGAACAACAATATATTACAAAAGAAAGCTTAAAGGCAATTTATCTTGCAGATGTCGTTTTGTTTATGATTGAAGCTGATAAAGAGTTTACAAAAACTGACAAACAAATTTGTAGATTAGTATTAGATAAAGGCAAAGGCTTAATTTTTGTTATTAATAAAATTGATTTAGTTGATGAGTTAAAAAAAATCAAAAATGAATATATTTATTATATAAAAAATCTATTTTCTGATGCTTTATTAGCAGATCCATTTAGCATTTGTTCTTTAAAATTAGAATTTCCAAAAAAAATATTTGATGAAGTAATTAGCATACATTCACGTTTAAGAAAAAATTATGACAATAAAGATTTAAATCAAGCTTTGCAGGAGGCATTAAATAAGAACAAAATACCTGTGTATTCAAGATTTCGTCCAAAAATAAAATATATTAAACAAGTAAGCACTAGACCAATTATTTTTAAAATTTTTGGAAATCAAGCCAATAAACTTTCGTTAGATTATCAAAAATATTTAGCAAAAAGCTTAAGTAAAAAATTTAATATTAAGGGTTTTAAAATTTTTTTAAGATTTGTTAGTGCAGAAAATCCCTTTAAAACTAAAAAATATTAAACTATCTAATATTACTTAGCAGAGACAATTGATTGTCTTTTACGCTTCTATTTGACTGATCAAGAGGAGGTATTGGATAATCACCTGTAAAATAATGATCCGTAAACTCTGGATTTGCATTGTTACGTTTTTCGTAACCCATTGCTTTGTAAATTCCATCTATAGATAAGAATTTCAAAGTTTTAACGCCAATATACTTAGTCATTTCATCTAACGACATATTAGAAGCTAAAAGTTGATCTTTATCTGGGGTATCAATTCCATAGTAGTCTGGGTACATGATAGGTGGGCAAGATATTCTCATATGCACCTCTTTTGCCCCAGCATCATACATCATCTGAACTATTTTTTTAGACGTATTTCCTCTTACTATTGAGTCGTCTATTAAAATTATTCTTTTATTTTTAACCAAAGATGAGTTTGGATTATGTTTTAATTTAACGCCTAATTGTCGAATTTGTTGCGTAGGCTCAATGAAGGTTCTTCCTACATAATGATTTCTTATTAATCCTAATTCAAAAGGAATTTTAGATTCTCTTGAATACCCTATTGCAGCAGGTACACCAGAATCAGGAACTGCAGAAACTATATCGGCATCTACATGAGATTCTTTTGCTAATTGTTCACCGAAATTTTTTCTAAATTCATAAACACTTTTTCCAGCCATTAAACTGTCTGGTCTTGCAAAGTATATATATTCAAATATACACGGACGTGCTTTCATTTTAGGAAATGGTTTAATACTTTCTACTCCATCATTTGTAATAATTACAATTTCTCCATTTTCGATTTCACGAACAAAAGTGGCTCCAATAATATCTAATGCACATGTTTCAGAAGCTAGGACATATGATTTTTTTAATTTACCAAGCACCAAAGGTCTTATTCCATAAGGATCTCTTACGCCGATTAACTTTTTATTTGTTAACATAACAAGGGCATACCCACCTTGTATTTGAAACAAAGCGTCTATTATTTTATCGATAGTTTTTAATCTTTTTGAACGAGCTATTAACTGAACTATTGTTTCTGTGTCAGATGTTGTTTGAAATATAGCTCCATCTTTAATCATCTTTTCTCTTAACATTATTGAATTAGTAAGATTTCCATTATGTGCGATGCTAATTCCGCCAGTATATAGGTCTGCAAAGAAGGGCTGTATATTTCTTAAAACAGGTGCACCAGTCGTAGAATAACGATTATGACCTATCGCAAAATTTCCTGGAAGTTTTTCGATAGTAGTTTCTTTTGTGAAGTTGTCACCGACCAGTCCTAATCTTCTTTCAGAAAAATAATTTTTACCATCGTAAGAAACAATACCGCAAGATTCTTGACCTCGATGTTGCAAAGAATGTAGCCCCAGAGCAGTTAAAGCAGAAGCATCAATATGATCAAAGATTCCAAAAACACCACACTCTTCTTTTAATTTGTCAGCGTTTAGATCAATTAACATAAAAATTATTTTTTTAATTTCTTTTTTGTCTCATCGATGTATTCGTCACTAAATAGAATTTTTTCGTCAAATAATTTTCGTCCATATTCAATAGCATTGTAAGAAGAGCCGTTTTTGAGATAGGCAGGCCACTTATCATATAGGTAAATATAATTAGATAGACTCAGTATTATAACACAATAAAAGTACCCCGTAATCCCTCCAAAAATAAAACCAAATAATTTATCAATTCCTCCTAAACCGGCCCATTTTAAAGATTTTCCCATCGCTTTGCCCAAGACTATAATTAAGAATAGGCTTAATAAAAACACAGTTACGCCAGCTACTGTTCGAGCTGTCGATTCATTTTCAATTATTTCACTAACATAAGGCAGAGCATATGGAATTGAAAATTTTGCTATTATAAAAGCAATGATCCATTTTAAAAAATAAATCAAACTCAATACAAATCCTTTTTTAAGTGAAGATATTAAATTAAAGAGAATTATTATAGCTACAATGACATCAAATATATTTATTTTATTGGATTGAAAAAAATTTAAAAAATTATCCATTCTTAAATGGTTTTATAATTGCAATTAACTGTGGCATTAAAGTTAACACAAGCGTCATAGCTGTTAACATTGCTAAACCAGTAAAAATTCCAAAATAAATCGAAGGGATAAAGTTAGAAAATATTAATATTGAAAATCCAAAGACAATAGTTAATGAGGCATTGACTATCGCCTTGCCAACAGATTTGTGACAAATTTCAATAGTTTTTTTATAATTTTTGTTTAGTTTGTATTCTTCTCTAAAGCGATAAATATAGTGAATACTATTATCAATAGCTATTCCAACGGTAATAGATGCAATAGTTATTGTCATCATGTCCAAAGGAATATTAAACAACCCTAAACTTCCTAAAATAAATAAAGCTGCAGTAAAATTTGGAATGGCAGCCACAATAGACCAAGATAATGATTTAAATAATATTAATAATAGAATAAAAATTCCTGCAAATGTTATTCCTAAAGTTTTAATTTGTGAGTCAAATAAACTTTGCAGCAAGTTATTAAATATTACTAATATTCCAGTAATTTTAAATTCATCCTTGTTAAGTTTTAATTTTTCTTCTAAATCTTTCTGAATTTTTATTAAAAGCTCTTTTCTATTAAGATTAGGGTTAGAATCTATTATTCTAAGAGAAATTCTTGCTTCATTGTTTTCAATTGAAACGTACGGTGTTACTATGCTCCTTTTAATATCATCTGGTAATTTACTATATAAAATTGCCATTTCTAGAGGTCCTAATTTTTTATTATCATTAATCTTTTCACCTAATTGTAAAACCGAATAAAAAGATAAGACTTTACCTATCTCAGGCAAAGTTTCTAAATATTGATGAACATTAACAATGTTATTTACTCTAAAATTAGTAAACCAATAACTATCTTTGTATTCATTTGAGTCAGAGCCTTGAAAAAAATCATCATCATTCTTGTTGCTCTTACTGTCTGAGTCTTTAAATTTTAAAATAATTTCTAAAGGAGTCGTGCCACCTAATTTTTCATCAATTAATTTCATTCCTTGATATATTTCAGTTTTTTTATCAAAATAATTAATAAAACTATTTTCGACTTTTAGTCTTGTCATTCCATAAATGCTTAAAATTAAAATGATAGTTGAGAAGGTAAGGACTAATAATCTTTGATTTAAAGCAATGGAGGCAAATATCTGAGCTAATTTTGAATCTTTACTTTCATGAATGGGCGTTGCTTTTGGTTTAAATTTAATTATTAAATATGGAAGCAATATCATTGAAACAAATAGCGAAATAAATAATCCAAGCGTCATCATCCATCCAAAATCTATAACTGGTTTAATGTCGCAAAAAATAAACGACAAGAATGCTAATGCCGTAGTCAAAACTGCATATAAAATTGGAGTAAAAATTTTTGTTGTAGTCAGATAAGCAAGATAATTTTCTTTCTTTTTAGGAAACTCAGCTTGCAGCTGTTTGTATCTTTCCACGTAGTGAATATTTATTTCCATTGTAAGAATAAGCATTAGTGAAATAAAATTAGAAGATATTACTGTTACTTTCCAATTTAAA
>Ga0208597_1000894_pt1 | contig 11716 bp, 14 predicted proteins | sample LakMenEpi05May12_FD_150673 | JGI IMG/M metagenome (GOLD analysis project Ga0208597, IMG submission 150673) | Freshwater microbial communities from Lake Mendota, WI - 05MAY2012 deep hole epilimnion (SPAdes) | ecosystem: Environmental > Aquatic > Freshwater > Lake > Epilimnion/Euphotic zone ...
TAGGATTTCATTTTATAATAGGTTCGTTTTTTGCTGCAATGCTTATCAGTGAGAATTTAGTAGGTAAAACACATTTACAAGCTTTTCATAAAACAACCAACGGCTTGGCAATGGGTTTTCTAGCGCCCATCTTTTTCGCAGGAATCGGCTTAGAATTTAACTTTGGTGCAATTAATAACTATTGGTTATTATTCGCTGTATTGGGGGTTTCATATTTGTCTAAAATCATTGGCGGTTATTTAGGAGGACGTTTTGCTGGTTACAATTCTAAAATTTCATTAACAATGGGAATTGGACTCAACGCTCGAGGAATAATGGAATTGGTAATCGCCAATATCGCTTTCAAAAATGGGTTAATTAATGTTGAAATATTCTCGATTTTAGTCATAATGGGTGTCGTAACAACGCTTTCAACGCCTATTTTACTAAAGAAAAGTTTTGCATTCCTAGATAAATCGGAATTACCATCCAGTTAAACCTGATAACAATCAGCTTATTAGAAAATTCTACTTCTGTTTTTTTTGTTTTTGAAGAATGATCTTTGATGAAGAATGAACGCCATTCTTTTAGATGATTATTTAAAAATTTATAAAATGAGAGTAACTGCACCTATTTACCAGCAACACGAAGAAAACACTTCGTGGACAAACAGTCTAAAATTTTACAAAGACGAAATCATTCTTTTAAGGGAACGATTAGCTGAAATCGCCTTTAAGAATACGAATAAAATAATTTTAGCAGAAGTAGAACACTATCAAAATCAATTTATTATTCAACGCAATAAGATTGATGAGATCATGCATGCTATAAAACTAAATGAAAATGCACTAATTAAAGAAATTAAATCAAATCCAATTGCTGTAGATCATCGAAAAGTTGCAGCGCATACAAATGAAGCAGAACAAATGAAAACATTTGAGAAAATCTTCGGTGATTTAAGAGAAAAATACAACCGCTTTTCTTCTAAATGGATGTAAAAATAAGAACCTTTTACAAAATTAACCAAAAAAATGCCCCAATTAGTTTAAACTTTTGGGGCATTTTGAGTATTTTCTTGTTTTGATGTATTACTTAAGCATAAAAAGGTGCTATCAAAAAATAAACTATTACACCCGTTACAGCAACATATAACCATATTGGAAACGTGAAGCGCGTCATGCGTTTGTGTTTCTCAAAGTTTCCTTGCCAAGCTGCTAAATAGGTAAATAATACCAATGGAATAACTGCCATACTCAATAGAATGTGCGTAACCAATAAAAAATAATAAACATACATCAACCAGCCTGCATTGATTTTTTCTAAAACATCTACACGACCATCGTGGTTGGTGTCACCATAAAATGTTGAATCTGAAAACACATGGTAAGCCACATACAATACCAAAAACAGAATAGATAATAATAATGCAAAACGAATCAACGAACGATGTAAGGTAATATTCTTCGATTTAATAGCAATTAAGGCACGAATCAATACAATTGCTGTCAACGCATTGATTCCAGCATATACAGGCGGTAAAAACGAAGCGTCGAAGCCATCAATTTTGATTTTAAATAATGCTGCAACAACAATTGGCACAACAATCGAAAGTGCAATAATCGCCATGCGCACTTTTGGTAATTTACTTTGATCTAACAATTCCATATTCTTCTTTTAATAATAAACGAACATCGTGTTCTAATTGTTTAACTTGTTTTTTATCTGTTCCCAAATAAACGCCTCTAACATAGCCTTCTTTGTCTACTAAGGTAAATGCGCCTGAATGTGCAAAACCTCCTTCAGATTCGTCATCTCTACCGGCAAATATCTGAAAATTTTCGATGCCTAAACGATGTGTTTCAGCTTCATTTCCCGTGAAAAATTGCCAATTTTTAGCCGTAATCCCGTAATGTTCTTTGTAGCGTTTTAATTGTGAAGGAGTATCAAAATCTGGATTTATGGAGAATGACATAAATTCTATGTCCTTGTCAAATGCTTTCAATGAAGTATTTAAGTCCACTAAATTTTTGGTCATTTTTGGACAAATAGTGGGACAACTTGTAAAGAAAAAATCAGCAATCCACACTTTACCTTTAAAGTCGGTTGACTTCTTAAGCAATGAATCTTGATTTCTAAAGTAAAAAAATGGAACCGTTGGATAAATTGTATCCGTCACTTCTTTCCCATCGACTAATTTGTATTCAATATCAAAATTTCCAATGAAGGGCAAAACCTTTTTTCTCTTCCCGGTTGATTGACAAGAAATCACCGTTAAAATGAAAAACAAAACAACGACGAAGAATTTCATAGCGGTTATTTTTGAAGTGATTTTTTACGGGCTTTATCGTATTGTTTTTGCAACAAAGCGATGTGCTCTTTCATACGACGTACCATTCCTTCTGTTTTACCAGAAAGTACCATGCGCAAATGATTTTCTTTATCTAATAACAACATCAATTCTTGAAACGCTTGCCCTCCAAAATATTTTTTATCTTCCTGAAGCAATGATTTCCCGTTGTGCTTGAAATTGTATACTGAACGCGCATCACCCGAAGCTAAAATCCAAATGGAAGAATCGTAGTCTTCAATTTGATCTTTCATGGCAGCTTTAACAGTTGACAAATCTTTTAAAGCTTTCCCTTGTCCATCCGTTGCAAAAGAAATGATTTTCACTTGCTTCATTTTCTTGCGTTTGTTTTTACGAATGTGCTGGTAAATCGCTTGGTCTAAATGCCACAATGAAATGGCACAACTGTCTGGGCAATGTTGCTGAATGGTTGTAATAACGACAATTTGGTTTCTAAATTCTTTTGCAGAACGTTGGCGACCAGAAGCGTCTGTAAAGGTGTATTCAATGCCTTTTCCGTAATCATCTAAGACTTTAAACTTATGTTCACAGCTTTGTTGTGAAATAATAACCAATAAAAAAGCCGGCCCGAATGTAAGTAATAATGCGAATAATACTTTCAGTCGACCGGCAGTGCTTTTCTTTTGCATTGTAGATTAACCTCCGTGAGATTTTAATACGTTATCTACGTACATCCCTTCCGTTAATAAGATGAATATTAAATAAATAACAAATAAGAAGTAAGGAACCAAAATAAAGTAACGCAACACTTTGCGCTCGTCACCCAAATGCATGAACGACAAAACGATGTATGCTGCTTTCACTAATGTCAATCCAATAAACGACCATTTAACAAGCGGCCAAATTGAAGTCCCTTGTTTAATGAATGCCCCTAACAATACTTCTACAGCCGTAATGATTGTTAATAATGCAGTAACTTTCCAAATCTTTTTTCTAAGAAGTACGCCTTGTTCTTCGCTATGGTGTGCGTCTAAAGAATATTCAATAATATCGTCTCTTTCCATGTCTTTATTTTTAAAAGAATTAAACTAAATAGAAGAAGGTAAATACAAAAACCCATACTAAATCGACAAAATGCCAATATAAACCAGTCTTTTCAACCATTTCATAATGACCTCTTTTGTGATATGTTCCAGCAATGACTCCTAACAAAATGATAATGTTGATGATAACTCCCGAAAATACGTGGAATCCGTGAAAACCTGTAATAAAGAAAAAGAATTGTCCGTATTGTTGCGGGCCATATTCGTTTTGCTCTAAGTTTGCACCATAAATTACTTTGTGTGGCGTTCCGCTATAAATAGCTTGGTAATACATTTTTTCAGCATTTTTGCCTTTAATTCTCGTTCCAACTTTGTTTGATTTACCATCTTTCTTGATAATCAATTCCATATCGTGATCAGCTTCTTTTGTAATTTTAGCTTTCGAACCATCATGTAATGTGATGATACCATCATTAATTTTACCAAGTTCAACCGCATGTTGGAATTGGTGCATCAAATCATCTGTAACGACAGCTCCTTTCGTGTGGTGTTCACCAGCTTCAATTACTGTAAAGTTTTTGATTTCACCAAAATGACCTTTAACAATTGCTTGTGAACCATCTACTAATTCAACTTTACCAAATTCAGAACCGTGAATGAAGTGACTCCATTCCCACGCTTGTGAACCAACAAAGAAAAATCCTCCAATAATTGTAGCAACCATCCATTTTATCACGCCTTTTTTATCCATTCTGTGACCAGCTTCTACAGCTAATACCATTGTTACAGAAGAAACGATCAAAATAAACGTCATTAATGCCACATACAACAATGGAAATCCATGACCTAAAAAAGGCATAGAATTAAATGTTTCTTCACCAATCGGCCATGCATCTTGTGCATCGTGACGAGTGAATCCATAAGCAATAAGTAAGCCTCCAAATGTCAGAGCATCCGACACTAAGAAGAACCACATCATTAACTTTCCATAACTTGTACTAAAAGGAGAAACTTTTCCTCCCCAAAGGGTAGTTGAGTCAATTTGTTTAGAAGCGTGTCCTGACATAATAAAAAATTTTATGCAAGTTTAGTGAATAAAAATCAAAAATAGCAATAAATAGACCCATAATAGCCCTAAAAAGTGCCAAAAAATTGCACCGAGTCTTAGGCTCAAATGTTCTTCTTTTGTAAATCTACCTGAAAATGAACCTATTACCATTTTTATCAAATAAATTAATGTTCCTAAAATATGTAATAAATGTAAAAAAGTTATAATGTAAAAATAAGAAGTTGCAGAATCAGCTGTTTCCATCGCTTTAATCTGAAGGTATTTTGACAATCTTCTTCCATCAAAATACAAACTTCTTTCTTGGTAAGTCAATGCTTTACCTTTAAAATAAATTTGAAAATCTTTTCCTAATTCTCCTTTATTAAAGAAATCAACACGGCCATCTCTCACGTTAATTGCCAAATCTTTTAAACGAAGTTGGTCAACATATTGGATTTCTGAACCATCTGGTTTACATAATTTTCCGTTAAGCAAGCCCAAAGGTTCGTTATTGTAATATAAAATGAATGTTTTTCCATAGTTCGTAACCTTAAACGATGCGTTGTGTTTTAAATCAACGAATTGTCCCATGAAATTTTGATAGGATTTCATTTGTTGTGCGTTCAACTGTTTACCTGCATACTCATAATGATTGCCGTCTACTTCTAAAAATACGCCCTTGTATTTAACTTCGTAATAGTCTCCATATCTTCCATCGGTAACAATGATATGATTGTTCACTGCATGCGCACCCATTTTTGTTAGATCCTTATATCCTTCAAATTGAAAGTAAGCAAATGCAAATCCTGTAATTAAGGTTAATGAAATGTGCAATTTAAGTTGACCAATTGCGCCTTTTTTTACGGAAACAATCGCTAATTGTAAAAATATACTACTCAATAAAATAAAGGCAGTGCTAATCCAAAACGAAGTTGGTAAGGGGTATTTCAACCAAAATGAATCCCCCATTGAAACGATGTAAGCCGATGTGAAACCAGCAAACAACATAATAATACTGAAAATACTTACGTAAACTAAATTCTTTTTAGCTTTTTCTTTTACTTCTGGTGATAAGTCTTTGTAAACATCTGTTTTCATAATTCACTAATTTGGTAAAGCGCTTTCAATTCGGTCGAAAACATATAAAAATTGTATGATTGGTAAATAAACAAATGAGGCGAACATAAGTTTACGTGCATCTTTAGTTTCGCAACTTTGTAACAAACGATAAGCGTACATAAAAAATGCTAAACTGAAAATCGATGCAACGATTAAACTCACTGTTCCGGTCCAACCTAAAAACCAAGGCAACAAACTAAACGGAACCAAGGCCAAAGAATAGATCACAATTTGAAATGCTGATGCTTTTGATCGTCCGCTTTTAGAAGGTAGTAAAGAAAATCCTCCTGCTTTGTAATCGTCATACAAAACCCATGCGATTGCCCAAAAATGTGGAAATTGCCACATGAATTGAACAAAGAAAAGTACACCCGGCAATAAGCCAAATTCGTGTGTAGCAGCAACTGCGCCCAACATTGGTGGAATTGCGCCAGGAATAGCTCCAACAAAAACGGCCCAAGGAGTAACGCGTTTTAATGGTGTGTAAATAAAGACATAAGAAACATACGCAAAAAGACCTAATAATGCAGCATTAAAATCGATTAAATACAATAAAAAAGTTCCTAATGTTAAGGCGAAAATCACCACAATATATGCTTCTCGTAACGACATCGTGCCAATCGGAATTGGACGTTTTTCTGTACGTTTCATTAATTTATCAAGGTCGCGCTCCCAAATTTGATTGGAACCATTAGAGGCTGCTGTAACCAACATTCCGCCAACTAATAGGTAAAAAATATGCAGGTAATTTGTACTTGGATTTGTGTCTGCGAAAAGATATCCAGCTAAAGCAGATAAAACGACCGAAAAAGCCAATCTAAACTTTGTAAAAACAATGTATGATTTTAATTTTTTGCCCAATGGTAAATTTTGTTGTCCCACGCTTATCTATTAAAGTTGTGCAAAAATAAGCATTAAATTATACAACATGTATAAGTGAGTTGGATATTTAGTAGATATAAAGCTATGGAGGCACGAATAAACACGAAGTAATTAGTGAAAATTAGTGTGTTAGTGGCTAAAATCTTTCAACAGTAATAAAAAGCCACGAAGCCACGAATAAACACGAAGTAATAAGTGACTAAATAATGAAAAAAGTTGGAGCAAAAAAAAGGGAGACAATTGCCTCCCTCGTATCATCTATGAAATATGGAATTACAAAATCAACATGGCATCGCCATAAGAGTAAAATTTGTACTTGTTTTCAACAGCTTGTTTGTAAGCTTCTACCATTAATTCGTGACCGCAAAATGCAGAAATCATCATTAATAAGGTAGAAAGTGGCGTATGGAAATTCGTAACCATACAATTAGCAATGCTAAAATCATATGGAGGGAAAATAAATTTATTGGTCCAACCATCATATGGTTTCAACGTTCCTTCTGTAGAAACAGATGTTTCAATTGATCGCATAGAAGTTGTTCCAATTGCACAAATGCGTTTTTTATTCTTTTTCCCTTCGTTTACAGTATTCGCACATTTTTCAGAAATAATAACTTGTTCTGAATCCATTTTGTGCTTCGTTAAATCTTCTACTTCAACTTGACGGAACGTTCCTAAACCTACATGAAGTGTAACTTCAGCAAATTGAATACCTTTCAACTCCAAACGTTTCATCAGTTCACGTGAAAAATGCAAACCAGCTGTTGGTGCTGCTACAGCGCCTTCTTCTTTCGCGAAAATTGTTTGGTAACGATCTTCATCTTCTGGTTCAACTGCACGTTTAATGTATTTCGGAAGTGGTGTCTCTCCTAATTCTGTGATTTTTGCTTTGAAGTCTTCGTAAGGACCATCAAATAAGAAACGCAATGTTCTACCACGAGATGTCGTGTTATCAATTACCTCTGCAACCAATGAATCATCATCGCCAAAGTACAATTTATTTCCAATTCTAATTTTACGTGCCGGATCAACTAAAACATCCCATAATAAACTTTCACGGTTCAATTCGCGCAATAAAAACACTTCGATTTTAGCACCCGTTTTTTCTTTATTACCATACATTCTAGCAGGAAAAACACGTGTATTATTCATAATCATTACATCGCCTTCAGTGAAGTAATTAATTATGTCTTTGAATAATTTGTGTTCGATTTTTCCTGTTTCACGGTGTAAAACCATCATTTTCGCTTCGTCGCGATTATCACTTGGGTATTCCGCAACTAGTTCTTCTGGTAGGTCAAAACTAAAATCGGAAAGTTTCATTTTACTCATACATGCAATTTTTAACCCTTTTTCGAAAAGGTGTGCAAAGATACAAAATAATAGAGGGCTTGTCAAGTGTTTGCCTTACTTAATAACTTGCAAGCGGGTAAAATGGCGATTTATTGCTGACTTCCTTGGATAATTTCAATCCATTCCTCAACAGTTTTGGCTTCTGTAATCGATTGTGCGCCCGATTTTGTTCGGCGTAAAGCAATTAATGTACCGCCTGATTCTAACGCTTTCCCAAAGTCATGGGCAATAGAACGAATGTAGGTTCCTTTTGAGCACGTAATTTCAAAATCAATTTCTGGAAAACGTTTGGCATTAATTGTGAATTCTGTGACTTCTATTTGGTTGGACTTTAACACGACTTCTTTTCCAGCTCTAGCAAGGTCATACGCTCTTTTTCCATCAACTTGTTTCGCGGAAAAAATCGGGGGCGTTTGTTGCAAAACTCCGATAAAAGTTTGCCGAACTGCTTCCAACATTTCTGGTGTAATGTGAGCTGTTGGAAATTCATGATCGTAGGCCGATTCTAAATCATACGAAGGAGTCGTTTTTCCGAGTAAAATAGTTCCCGTGTACGTTTTCATTCCGGCCATTAACGCATCGATTTTTTTGGTATTTTTTCCTGTACAAATCACCAATAAACCTGTTGCTAAAGGATCGAGTGTGCCTGCGTGACCAACTTTTACTTTTTTTAGATTGAGAACTTGCTTGATGTTCCAACGCAATTTATTGACAACATCAAAAGACGTCCAATTCAATGGCTTGTCAACCAATAACGTTTCTCCTTCTAAAAAATTCATTTGAAAACAACCGTGAACAGAAGTAATAAAAGAATCCCAACGACAATTCGATACCAACCCCAAATACGAAAACCATGTTTCTCAATAAACTGTATGAAAAACTTAATCGCCATCGCTGCAACAACAAATGCAACAACATTTCCAATTACAAATAAACCGATATTTTGAGAAGAAGCTGTAATCATCTCATACCCTTTTTGCTCAACCCCTTTGTACTTCCAATCTTTTAAAAAGATGGAATAACAGGTAACAGCTAGCATTGTTGGTACAGCTAAAAAGAAACTAAATTCTGCCGCTACTTTACGAGACAAGCCTTGCTGCATTCCACCAATAATAGAAGCAGCCGAACGACTAGTTCCAGGCATCATTGCTAAACATTGCCAAAATCCAATAGCAATTGCTTTGGGAATTCCAATGTTTTCTTCTTTTTGAATCGTAGGATTTTTAAAGAAACGATCAATGAATAACAGCACGATACCTCCAATAATTAATACAATTGCAATTGGAATTGGACTTTCAAGCACTGCTTCAATTTTGTCATCAAACAACTTTCCTAAGATCAAGGCTGGAATAACTGCCAAGGTTAATTTTAAGTAAAATGAAATTGATTTAAAATCAAAAAACTTTTTCCAATAAAGCGCTACAACAGATAAAATTGCCCCAAATTGAATCGAAACTTGAAACATTTTCACAAATTCATCATTAGCTGTTCCAAAAATAGAACTCGCAAAAATCATGTGTGCTGTAGAAGAAATAGGTAAAAACTCTGTTAAGCCTTCAATGAAAGCCAACACAAGTGCTTGAATAAAATCCATAAAGAAAAATTAATCTTTTTTCGCCTTAGGCTTACGCATAATCGCAAAGAAAATTACAACATAACCAGCAACAATGAATAGTGGAGCAAGTGTAATTCTAACAGAACTGAATATTTCTGACTTGTTAAATTCGTTGGGGTCTTTTGCGGCTCCACCGATCATTAAAAGAAAGCCAATAATATTGATTATTAATCCAATGATTAACAATTTATAATTTTCAGGATGAAACCCGAAGTTTGATTTTTTAGTTTCCATAAAACAAATTTAATACAAATCATCCAATTTCATACGCAAATATTTGTTAAGCGCTATCCAAGTTGAAATTACAGTGATGACGATGCCTATTAAAATTAGTGAGATTGAAAGAATTAAGAAGCTTTCCAACGAGAAACTAATTTCTAAGGTACTCAAAACATTATTCAACGCATAAAACAAGGTTAATAACAAGCCCAATCCAATTAAAGCAGAAATTACACCTTGATAAATCGATTGCAAAATAAACGGCTTGCGAATAAATCCTGCTGTTGCACCAACTAATTGCATGGTTTTAATGGTAAAACGTTTCGAATACAAGGCCAAACGAATCGTGTTGTTGATCATTGCTACAGCAACTGTTATCAATAAAATTGCAACCACTAAAAACAACAAAACAAATTGCTTAAAGCCAATATTAACTGATTCAACACTTGATTTGTCATAATTTACCTCATCCAATTGATCGGGATAGGCTTTTAATAAGGCGAACTTTATTTTCTCCATACCCACTTTCGTTGCATGTTCTGCTTTTGGACGAAAACTAATGGTTGCAGGCAAAGGATTGTCCCCTTCAAAAATTCCTAAAATTTGCCCGGAATTTTGATCTGTCCCAGAAAACTCTTCAATTGCACGGTCGGGTGATACAAAATAAACAGCGCTAAATTGGCTCCACGTTTTTAATTCTTGTTCGATTTGCTTGATATCGGCATTGTTGACTTCTGGCATAAAAAACAAATCGCCCTGCAAACTTTCTTTCGCTTGACGTTGCACATTTTCTAAACCAAAGACGGCTGCTAAAACCAATCCAATCATAAACAAGACAAGGGAAATTCCAATGACAGTTGAAATGTAACTCGTTCGAACCCCTTTTTTACTATATTTTTCTGCAGTTGTACTCATCGAAGCGAAGTTAAAAATAAAACCAATGCGTTTAAATTGAACAAAAATAATATTTAACTGATGAATTGTTAATAAGTATAACTAGTTGTATTTCAATTATTTAAAAACATTTGTAAACCTATTAATTCATAATTTAAGTTAAATTTTACGTTGATGCATACTATTTTTCAGCTTTCTACGTCATAGTAGTATAACAAGCCTTTTGAATTTGATATTAAATTGTCAATGACAAACAAAGTAGTTTAGTTAGTTTCATAAGTAGTAGTAGTTTTAGGTAAAAAAAAGGAGGTACACGTTGCTTCCTTTTTTAGTTTCTAATTTATTCAACGATGCATCCGTTTGAAGTTGATGATTTTTTTGATTTTTTGACGTACTTTTGTATTCCTTTGGAAAAATAAAAACAACAATACGAAGCATTTTTACATGAAAAATATACGCAATTTTTGTATCATCGCACACATCGATCACGGGAAAAGTACACTTGCCGATCGTCTCTTGCAGACTACTGGAACAATTTCTGATCGTGATATGAAAGCACAAGCGTTGGATGATATGGACCTAGAGCGTGAACGTGGAATTACAATTAAGAGTCACGCGATTCAAATGAATTATACGTTTGAGGGCGAAGATTATATTTTAAATTTAATTGATACTCCCGGACACGTAGATTTTTCATACGAAGTTTCGCGTTCAATCGCAGCGTGTGAAGGGGCTTTGTTAATTGTAGATGCATCGCAAGGAATTGAAGCGCAAACGATTTCAAATTTATATTTAGCCTTAGAGCACGATTTAGAAATCATTCCAATTTTAAATAAAATGGACCTTCCTGGCGCAATGCCGGAAGAAGTATCCGATCAAATCATTGAATAAAATCCGGTTAAATACTTTATAAAAAAGGGAGCAATTAAATGTCTCCCTTTTTTAATGCCTCTACAGCAAAGTTTGCAGCGCGCGCTGTTAATGCCATATACGTAAGTGATGGATTTTGATTGGCACTTGAGGTCATGCATGCACCATCCGTTACAAAAACATTTTTTGCATCCCACACCTGATTGTTACCATTTAATACAGAGGTTTTAGGATCTCTGCCCATTCTGGCCGTACCCATTTCATGAATACCATGACCAATAGCGTGCCCGTTATCGTAACTAGAAATATTTTTAGCGCCACCAGCTTCTAACATCGCTTTTAATTCTAAAACAATGTCTTTGCGCATATCAAGTTCATTTTGTTTG
>Ga0208597_1000895_pt1 | contig 11709 bp, 9 predicted proteins | sample LakMenEpi05May12_FD_150673 | JGI IMG/M metagenome (GOLD analysis project Ga0208597, IMG submission 150673) | Freshwater microbial communities from Lake Mendota, WI - 05MAY2012 deep hole epilimnion (SPAdes) | ecosystem: Environmental > Aquatic > Freshwater > Lake > Epilimnion/Euphotic zone ...
TAAATCCGTTATCAACTAATTCAGCCTTCATTGGTAATACAAACTCTGCAGGGTACATATCTTCTACTATTTGACTCAAAATTAGGTATTTTAAAAATCACTTACAAATTTGTTTTCAAGCCATTGTGGCAATTAACAATTCGATAATATGCCATTATGACATTAAAAAACGCGATTTTGGAACATTTTACCTCAAATAGCCTAGTATTTTTAACATGGACTGTGCTGATTGCTCTTTTGCATAGACCCAGTCAACCAATTTACCTGTCTTCTCATCCATTTCGACAATGACATGTTTTGGTGATGGAATTAAACAGTGTTTGATCCCTCCATAACCACTTATTTGATCTTGATATGCGCCAGTATGGAAAAATCCAACATACAATGGTTCCTTATTTTCTTCTTCCTTGTCATCCATTGTATCATCTTTTAACTTGGGCAAGAATACTTCGTTAATATGCTCCTCTGAATCATAATAATCATGACTATCACATGTGATACCTCCAAGCACCACCCTTTGATAATCATTTTCCCATTTATTCACCGGGAGCATTAAGAATTTTTCTCCGATACCCCAAGTATCTGGAAGTGTAGTGATGAATGAAGAATCAATCATATACCAACACTCTCTATCGTTTTGTTTTTTCTCGGCAAGTACTTTATAAATATGCGCCATGCTCTCTCCCACTGTGTAGCTTCCAAATTCAGTATAAATATTCGGCATTGGCACTTTCGCCTTTTTACAAGCTTTCTTAATATTGGACACAATCTCATTGATGATGAATTGATAATCATATTCAAAACCTAGTGAGTGTTTGATTGGGAAACCTCCACCAATATTGATAGAATCTAATTCAGGACAGATCTTTTTTAATTGACAATATAAGTTGATGATCTTATTCAATTCAGACCAATAATAGATATCGTCCTTTATCCCTTTGTTTAAGAAGATATGTAACATCTTTAATTGAAACTTATCTTCATACCCCTCAATCTCGTCTACATAAAACTCTAAAATGTCTTTTGCACGAATACCTAAGCGAGAGGTGTAGAAAGGAAAACTAGGCTCTTCCTCGGCAGCCACACGAATACCTAATTTGAATGGCACTTTAGCATTGCGCTTATAAAATTGTAGTTCTTCTACATTGTCTAATATAGGAATCACATTTTTGAAGCCAGTATTAATCAATTTGGTAATACGGCTAGTATACATTTTTTGTTTAAACCCATTGCAAATGATAAAAATATCTTTATTTATTTTTCTTCTCTTGTACAATTGATTAATGATTTCAATATCATATGCAAAAGAAGTTTCTAAATGTACATTATGAGATAAAGCCTCTTCTACAATAAAAGAAAAGTGCGAACTTTTTGTACAATAACAATAAAAATATTCCCCTTCGTATTTATGCTTTTTGAAAGCATCTGCAAACATCTTTTTTGCCTTATTAATTTGCATACCAATTTTTGGCAAATAAGTGAGCTTTAAAGGCGTACCATGTTTTTCGATTATCGCTTTTAAGTCTAGGCCATTAAATTCTAGGTAACCATTTTCATTTTTATTAAACCCTTCTTGAGGGAAATGGAATGTTTGTTTTACCAGAGAAGTGTAGGTATTGTTCATGGATGAAGCAGGGGTTGTTACTGGTTAATTATTATTTTACAAAAATAGTCGTTTGAACGGATATTAGGGTTGCTTTTTTAAGCGGGTCATAAAAAAACCGCCCCATGAATTGGAGCGGTTTTCTAAACAATTTTGAGAAGGCATTAAGCCTTCACTGATTGTACAATCTTTTGGAAAGTTTCAGGCTCATTCATTGCCATATCAGCCAATACCTTACGGTTCAAATCAGAACCTTTCTTAGCTAATAAATTAATGAACTGGCTGTAGGTTAAACCTTCTTCTCTTACTGCAGCGTTGATACGTGCAATCCACAATGTGCGGTATTCACGCTTTTTCAACTTACGAGAAACATAAGAGTAAGTTAAACCTTTCTCTAATACGTTTTTGGCAACGGTATATACGTTTTTACGCTTACCATAGAAACCTTTGGCTTGATCTAAAATCTTTTTTCTTCTTGCTCTAGATGCAACGGCATTTTTTGAACGTGGCATAATTAATATTTTTTTGAATCGGCTATTGAAAGCTTCGGACTCGGTGAATTAAATGGTTGGAATGTGAAGGAATGATTATCCTTTTAATCTTAATAAACGAAGAACGAAGTCTTTGTTAGTTGATCCTACTAGACCTTTCTTTCTCATAGCTCTTTTACGCTTTGTAGATTTCTTGGTTAGAATGTGTCTTTTGAACGCTTTTTGGAAGGTGATTTCACCGGTTCCAGTAACTTTAAAACGCTTTTTTGCGCTTGAGTTAGTTTTTACTTTTGGCATTATTATAATCTTATCGATTACTCCCTACTGGCGGTCTTGCACGGGCGAGACACTTTTTGAGCCTTGTGGGAAATGGAGGGCGAAGGTAGGATAAGTGTAGAATATGGCCAAAAAAATAGCCTTCAAATTGAAGGCTATCTATAAAATATTCATTGAAAATCAGCATTTTAGCTGATTGCGATTCCAAAAATTAAGCGCTTGGCTTCTTTTTACCCCCTGCTTTAGGTTGGAAAATGGCAAACATTCTCTTTCCTTCCAACTTAGGCATACTTTCTAAAGTACCTGCATCAGCCAGTCTTTCTGCGAATTTCAATAAAAGCAATTGACCTCTGTCTTGGAACATGATGGCTCTACCTTTAAATTGAACATAGGCTTTTACCTTATTCCCGTCTTGTAAAAACTTTTCGGCATGTTTTGCTTTAAAATCAAAGTCATGATCATCTGTACCTGGAGTGAAACGAATCTCTTTAATCTCTGATTGTTTTGAGTTCGCTTTCATCTCTTTTTCTTTACGCTTTTTCTCGTAAAGAAATTTCTTATAGTCAATGACTTTACATACTGGAGGGTTGGCTGTTGGAGAGATCTCAACTAAGTCTAAACCCTGTTCAGCAGCTATTTTTAGCGCATCTTGTGTGTTGTAAACGCCTACGGTGATATTCTCACCAACCAGTCGTATTTCTGGTACTCTAATACGATCATTAATACGGTGCTCAGGTTCTTGTTGTCTTTGAAACCTTGGGTTAAATCTTGGTCCTCTGTTCGGTAATGCCATTAATTGTTAAAACGTTGTTTAAGTTTGTAAAGATAGTCAATGTTATGCTTCAGGTGCCTTTCTTTCCACTATTTCTTGATGGATCTGAGAAATAAAGGCGGTTTTATCCATCATACCTAAATCTCCTTTGCCTTGTCTTCTGATAGATAATTGGCCCTCAGTCATCTCTTTTTCTCCAATCACAAGCATATAAGGCACTTTCATCAATTCAGTATCGCGGATTTTTTTACCAATTTTTTCATTTCTATCATCAATCTCGGCACGAACACCTGCTTTACGCAATTCAGCCAATACCTCCTGTGCGTAAGGCATAAACTTATCGCTAATTGGTAAGATCTTAGCTTGTAAAGGTGCCAACCAAACAGGGAATTTGCCAGCATAATGCTCTAATAAGAATCCAATAAAGCGTTCATGTGTGCCTAGAGGCGCACGGTGAATAATCAATGGCGTTTCAGGTTCATTGTCTTTATTAGTGAAACTTAAATTAAATCGTTTTCCTTGTGCAAAATCCACTTGATTGGTCGCCAATGTAAACTCTCTTCCTATGATACTCCAAATTTGAACATCAATTTTTGGTCCGTAGAAAGCACCTTCGTCCTGTACTTCCACAAATGGAGTGCCTGTTTCAATCAATACTTCACGCACCATCTGCTCTGTTTCTAACCACAACTCAGGTTCGTTGATATATTTCTGACCCAATTTTGCTGGATCATGTAAACTTAGACGCATCACATATTTGTCAATTCCAAAAATATTAAAGTACTTCAAGTACATATCATTCACAGCTCTAAATTCTTGTGCAAATTGTTCTTTGGTACAATAGATATGTGCATCATTCATGTGCAAACAACGCACACGCATCAATCCAAATAATTCACCCGATTGCTCATAACGGTAACAGGTACCATACTCTGCAAGTCTTATTGGCATGTCTTTGTAGCTCTTCGGCTCTGCATCAAAAATTTTATGATGATGCGGACAATTCATTGCTTTCAAATAATATTTTGTGCCATCCAATTCCATTGGAGGGAACATACTATCTTGGTAATAAGGTAAGTGACCACTCGTAATATACATGCTCTCTTTAGCGATATGTGGCGTCACCACACGCTTATATCCTGCAGCTTCCTCGGTCTCTTTTGCAAGGCGTTCCAATTCTTCAATGATGATTGTACCATTGGGCATCCACAAAGGAAGTCCAGGTCCAACATCATCATCCATGGTATAAATGCCTAGTTCTTTCCCTAATTTTCGGTGATCTCTTTTCTTTGCTTCTTCTAATAATAACAAGTACTCATCTAATTCTTTTTGATTCGGGAAAGTCACACCATATACACGCGTCAACATTTTATTTTTTTCATCCCCTTTCCAAAAAGCACCTGCAATATTGGTGATTTTGATGGCCTTAATCGCACTTGTGTTTGGAATATGTGGCCCACGGCATAAATCTGTAAAGCCGCCTTGTGTATAAAAAGTAATGGTACCATCTTGCAATCCAGACAATAAATCTAGTTTGTATTCATCCCCCTTTTCGGTAAAATAAGCCACTGCTTCGGGCTTTGACATTTCCTTACGGATATAATCATTGGCTTTCTTTGCCAATTCATTCATTTTCTGCTCCAATAAAACAACATCTTCTTCCTTAATAGTCTTCCCTCCTAAATCTATATCATAATAAAACCCTTTTTCTAATGCAGGTCCGACCCAAAATTTAGCCCCTGGAAATTGCATTTCTACCGCTTCTGCAAGCAAATGGGCAGAAGAGTGCCAGAAAGTATTTTTACCATCAGCGTCATCCCATGTCAATAATTTAAACACTGCATCTTGATGAATTGGACGCGTTGCATCCCAAACTTCGCCATTGATAGAAGCAGCTAATACTTTTTTTGCCAAGCCCTCACTAATTGATTTAGCGATACCTAATGCAGTGATACCTTTTTCAAAGGATCTTACTGCCCCGTCTGGAAATTGAATTTGAACCATGTTTGTACGAATAAATATATAGCTACAAAGATAACAAAAAAAAGGATGCTTGTTTATACTTAGATTAATACTTAAATTTAAAGTTCTAATCATTTTATGACAAGGTCAACCCTACTCCTCTTATCATGCATATTTTTTACCCAATTAAGTGCCCAAAACTTAACAGGCAGGTGGCAGGGTAGTTTTATTGCCAATGGAGATGCGTTGATCAACAATTATACCTACGAGTTGGTGATTAAAGAGAATGCAAGTCATCAAATTACGGCACAAACCATTACCAAGAAAGGCGATCAGTTTTATGCAAGTGCTTTTGCAAAAGGAAGCCATAGTCTTCGTACTCAATTAGTGCAAATTGATGAAACTAGTTTTGATCAAATTAAAATAGCCAATGAACTTGAAGCTTGTTTGATGTCCAATTTTTTAACCTATAAAAATATGGATGGACATGAAATTTTAGAAGGCAGTTATATGTCTACGTCCGTGAATGGCAAAAGAAATTGCGGTAGCGGGAAAGTTTTTTTAGAAAAGATAACCAGTGTATTAAGTGTTAAAAATACGAAAGTAGAAAATAAAAAAACAGATACTCAAAAAACAAAAACAGTAACCGCCCAAAATACGCAGGCAAAATCCAAGCCCTCAACAACTTTATTGGACAAACCAAGTTCGACTACTAAAATAATTGCATCAAACCCAACCACAGAAACAGCTACAGACGAAGTAATTATTGAAAATGAAGTTATCTCTACCAATACAATTGCTCAGAATTCAATCCGCAATGAACCCATTAATCTGCCTTGGGTGTTGGTGGGAAGAGAAAATAAATTGGTTAAAAAAATCATTACTAATAGCAAAAGTATTAGCCTCGATTTATTTGACAATGGAACCATTGACAATGATACAATCATCGTTTTTGACAATAAAAAATTATTGGTAAATAAGAAAAGATTAAGCTACAAAGCAATCCACCTCGATTTTAATTTTAGTGAAAATATGCGGGAGCATGAAGTGATTATTGTAGCACATAATATGGGCACAGTGCCTCCTAATACTGCGTTGCTTTTATTTAAAGACGGTAAGGTTAGACAGGAATATTTTATTACTTCTACCAATAAAATAAATGCTAGAATTTTGATTGTCTATGAGCCTCCAATCCAAGACTAGTCCTCTCTAATTCATAATCCTAGTTTCTAATCCTAGTGGATGGCCTTAATTCAGTTCCTGTAAGATTTGTATTGGCTGGTATTGCAGATCCATTTGATTTTGATATGGGTTGGTCCCCTTATTTTTTAAACCAATCCAACAATTATCTTCATTGTCCCTGAAAATATAGATTGTCTGCTTTTGATAGCCAATAGCAGCTAAGAACTCGATCCACTGCAAGCTTAACATTTGCGCACCCATGACGCGCTCATCTGGATTGGATTCCATTAAAATAGCGGTCATTTCGTATTGAATATTAATTAAACCTTGTACCGCTTTAAGCTGGGTTGCCGTGTCAAGGGATAAACTTTCTTGGGTCAAGCTATCTGCTATGAAAATCATATTTGTACCATAGGATTGCAAATTGACACTGTCCTTCTCTTGCAAATTCGCCATTACAGCAAAATACAGATTCAATAAAGGTTGAATTTGTTGATCCAAATTTGGATCATGTCTTAGACCCGCAAATTTGGTGGTAAGTTTATCTGTTGGTTCATTTACCTTATTCCCACAAGCCATTAAGCAAGTCATTAAAAGCAGTATGAGCAATCTAGACATATACATTTTTTTCAAAAATATGCATAAATAGCCACCACAACTCTGTAACTTTGCGCACTGAATTGAAATAATATGTTAATAGGCTTACAAAATGTCACTTTTGAGTTTGGCGCTAGGGCAATCGTAACGGATGCTTCATGGCATATTCAACCAGGTGAAAGAATAGGATTAATTGGATACAATGGAACAGGAAAATCAACCCTATTAAAGCTTTTGGTTGGACAATACACCCCTTCAAAAGGTACCGTTGAAAAAGGCCGTGACACAACAATTGGTTATTTACATCAGGATTTATTGAGTTTTGATACAAGTGAAACCATCACAGAAGTCGCATTAGGTGCTTTTGAAAGAGTGCGTGCATTAGAAAAAGAAATTGAGGTACTAGGTATTGCATTGGAAGCTAACCCCGAAGACAATGATATTTTAATTAAATACACGGATGCATTACATGAACTAGATGTGTTGGATGGCTATAATATTGAACATAAGGCAGAGGAAGTATTGCATGGACTTGGATTTACAAATAAGGATTTAATTCGTCCTTATAAAGAGTTTAGTGGAGGATGGAGAATGCGTGTGTTATTGGCTAAAATGATTTTACAAGCCCCAGATGTGCTCTTACTAGATGAGCCTACCAACCACTTAGACTTACCAAGTATTGAATGGTTGGAAAAATATTTATTGCATTATAAAGGCAGTGTGGTGATTGTGAGTCACGATAAGTACTTCCTAAATAAAATGGTGAATAAAATTGTTGAAGTATACCAACAACAATTAAATTTTTACACCGGAGACTATGCTTATTATGAAGTAGAAAAAGTGCAACGTGTAGAGATACAACAAAGGGCATTTGAAAATCAACAAGATTATATTAGACAACAAGAGCGATTTATTGAGCGATTTAAAGCCAAAGCTTCTAAAGCTGCGCAAGCACAGTCGATTCAAAAAAGATTAGACCGATTAGATGTCATTGAAGATGTACAAATTGAAAGACCCAATATCAGGATTAATTTTGCTGTAGACAAAACCCCTGGGAAAGTCTTAGTAGATTTAAAGGGCGTGAGCAAAAACTATCCTGCTCAAACCATTTTAAATAATGCATTTGCAGAGATAGAAAGAGGTGATAAAATTGCCTTAATTGGTGCCAATGGTAAAGGAAAGTCTACCCTATTAAGGATTGTAGCGGGCATGGAAAGCTATGAAGGAGAAAGAGTTTGGGGCCATAACGTAGATGAAAGTTTTTATGCGCAGCATCAATTAGAATCTTTAAACTTGAATAATACCATCCTACAAGAAGTGCAAGAATGTGGTACTAAGAAAACAGATCTAGAACTTCGTGCATTGTTGGGTTGTTTCTTGTTTGGTGGAGATGAAATTGATAAAAAAATCAAGGTATTAAGCGGAGGAGAAAAAGCAAGAGTTGCGTTGACTAAAACCATTATTAGTAAAGCAAACTTTTTAATGCTGGATGAGCCTACCAACCACTTAGACATGGCCACTGTGGAGTTATTGGCAGAAGCCCTAACAAAATACGATGGCTCCATTATTTTGGTAAGTCACGATCGTTATTTTATCTCAAAAACAGCGAATAAGATTTGGGAAATAGAGGATGAACAAATTATTGAGTTCAAAGGAGACTATACTGAATGGGTTGAATGGAAAGAAAGAATGGCAAAGCAAAAGGCTGCCAATCCTGAAGCTCCAAAGCAAGCTCCAAAACAAGTCGAAAAAAAAGTTGAACCAGTAGCTGCCGAATTCAAAGCAGGCCCAATAGACAAGGAACATCAAAAATTAGTGCAAAAATTACAGAAACAAATTGCACAAATTGAGCAAAATTTAGAGACCTTAAATACAGAAAAAGCAGCCATTGAATTAGAAATGGCCAACCCTGCTATTTATGCAGATCCTGCCAAATTCCATATTGTAGAAAAAAGCTATCAGGATAAAAATGCACTAATTAAGTCTATAAACAAGGAATACGAGGTTGCATTTAACGATTTATTGCAATTGGAAAGCAAATAAAAAAGGTTAAATTTATTTTATAAAAATTGGATATGGAATTATTAATGGTTCGACCTTACCAATTTTATTTTAATCAACAAACGGCAGCAAATAATTTTTTTCAATCTGATATCGATATTGAAAATGCCAATGAATTAGCCCTTGCTGAATTTGATACGATGGTGGAGCAATTACGTGCCCATCAAATAAAAGTAAATGTAGTTCAAGACACAAAAGACCCTTCTACCCCAGATGCTATTTTCCCTAATAATTGGGTGTCTACACATCCTAATGGAACACTTTGTTTATACCCCATGTTTGCAGAAAATAGAAGGGCTGAAAGAAAATCAACGGTCATCAATTTTTTACATTCGAATTATAAAATTCAAGATGTAATAGATTTAACTGAATTAGAAAAAGAAGGAATATTTTTAGAGGGTACAGGCAGCATGGTTTTAGACCATCAAAACAAAATAGCCTATGGTTGTTTATCGGAGAGATTAGATAAAGCAGCTTTTACCAATTGGTGCCATAAAATGCAATTCAAGCCAATTACTTTTAAAGCAGTGGATGATAAAGCACAACCCATTTATCATACCAATGTCATGATGTGTGTAGGCAATCAATTTGTAGTGATTTGTTTAGAGAGTATTCCTAATGAACTAGAAAAGCAAATTTTGCTTGAATGTTTTTTACAAACCAACAAAGAAGTCATTACGATTAGCCAGGATCAACTGAATCATTTTGCAGGTAATATGTTGCAAGTATTCGATATGCATGAAAAACCTCATTTAATCATGTCGGAACAAGCCCACCGTTCCTTGGATCCTGCTCAGGTAAAAAACTTAGAAAAATACAACCCCATCCTCCCCGTTTCTATCCCTACCATTGAAGCTTTAGGAGGTGGTAGTACAAGATGTATGATGGCTGAAATCTATTTTAGCCCCGCCTAATATTGAATTAGGCCCTATAATGCTTTGATTGAATACACTTTAGAAGGTTTTACCCTTTAATATTAAATGATGTTAACCTAACAAAACTGTTCATAAATTGAATGGAAAATTGCTTTCAATTGTTTAATTTTGGGGCTCCGTTCTTTTGGTAACCAATTGGTTTATAGTTGTAAATCAATCCATTAAATGACAAATTGAATCAACATGTCTACTAAAAAAGTACATAAAATTGCTGTTTTAACCTCTGGTGGTGATGCCCCAGGAATGAATGCCGCTATCAGAGCAGTCGTTAGAACAGGATTATACCATGGTTTAGACGTATTTGGAGTAACTAGAGGATACAATGGAATGATTGAAGATGATATTTTTCAAATGAATTCAAAGTCTGTTGCCAATATTATTCAAAGAGGTGGGACAATTTTAAAAACAGCTAGAAGTAAAGATTTCTTTGAACCAGAAGGACGAAAGATTGCTTACGAAAATCTTAAAAAAAGAGGCATTGACGGCATCGTCGTTATTGGAGGAGACGGAAGTTTTAAAGGCGCACAAAAATTTAGTAACGAATTTGATATTCCGTGTATAGGATTACCAGGTACCATTGATAAAGATATTGCAGGTAGTGATTTCACCATTGGTTTTGACACGGCTGTCAATACAGCTGTAGAAGCAATTGATAAAATTAGAGATACGGCAGATGCACATGATCGTTTATTTGTGGTTGAAGTGATGGGACGTGACGCCGGATATATTGCTTTACATAGTGGTATTGCGACTGGTGCAGAAAACATTTTGATTCCGGAATCAAAAACAGATATGGAAGCATTGGTTGCTAATTTAACCGAAAAAGAAAAGCGTAGAAAATTAGTGAACTTGATTGTTGTTGCTGAAGGAGATGAATTTGGAGGCGGAAATCAAGTGGGTGACTATTTAAAAACTAAACTTCCTAATGCAGATATCCGTGTATGCATTTTAGGACATATACAAAGAGGTGGCGCACCAACTTGTTTAGATCGTTTGATCGCAAGCAGAATGGGCTACCATGCTGTTGAATGTTTGTTGAATGGCAAACACAATGTCATGGTGGGTATTGAGGACAATAAAATGAAATACACCCCATTAGACAACGCAGTAAAAGCAAAGCAAAAAATTTCAGAAGAGTGGCTAAAGATTGTAAAAATCTTAGCTAGTTAATATATAAACAAGCAAACAAATAACCCCAATTACACAATGAGCGCATCTACTTACAAACAGAAACACCATAAAACTAAAATCGTTGCAACAGTTGGTCCAGCTTGCGAAACATATGACCAATTAAAAAATTTAGTCATTGCAGGTGTGAATGTTTTTAGATTAAATTTTTCTCATGGAAGCCATGAAGACAAAAAGAAAATCATTGACAATATTAGAGGTATCAATAAAGAATTAAATTGTTCAGTCGCTATTTTAGGTGACTTACAAGGTCCTAAATTAAGAGTAGGTGAAATTGAGAACAATCGTTTAGAAGTAAAAGAAGGCGATATCCTTACGTTTACCAATACAAAATGTGTTGGTACATTAGAAAAAATATATGTATCCTACCCTAACCTTGCAGGTGATGTGGTTGTGGGCAATACAATCATGATTGATGATGGTAAGATCGAAGTGATGGTGCACAGCGTTGAAGCGAATGGTGACGTGAAAGTAAAAGTGACACTAGGTGGTATTATTTCTTCAAAAAAAGGAATCAACTTACCTGATACAAAAATTTCATTACCAGCAATGACCGAAAAAGATTTAGAAGATGCTGCATTCATTATAAAAGAAGAGCTTGACTGGGTTGCATTAAGCTTTGTAAAGCGTGTTGCGGATATT
>Ga0208597_1000898_pt1 | contig 11690 bp, 32 predicted proteins | sample LakMenEpi05May12_FD_150673 | JGI IMG/M metagenome (GOLD analysis project Ga0208597, IMG submission 150673) | Freshwater microbial communities from Lake Mendota, WI - 05MAY2012 deep hole epilimnion (SPAdes) | ecosystem: Environmental > Aquatic > Freshwater > Lake > Epilimnion/Euphotic zone ...
CAGCAAAGATTAATTCCATAGGTTTCATTGTAGCATTCATTTAGGCATTATCCATTTCTACGCAGTCCATAAAACATTCCTCGCACATATACTCATCAATAGTGTATTCATCTTCATTAAGGCAATTGTGTTCAACGCAAGGGCATTTATTTATAGGTGGTGAGTATGTCATTAGATAAACTCTGCCATATCTCTATCCCTGATCTCATTTACATCAAGTCCTTCTGATTCTGCTATGGCTTCCCAAAGGTCTGCTTCTGTATAGTTACCTTCGGGATACCAATCCGCAAGAATTGAGTATAAGTTTTTCATTAGTCCTCACAATCTGAACAAGTCGGAGATCCATCAACAAGGTGATAGCCTGTTTCTAAGTCTAATGAGTTATCACATGACCAACACTCTAATATCTTACTCCTCATCATGCGAACATCGCATCTAATTCTGAGTCTGACATTTCTACCCACTCGTTACTATTTATTAGAAATTCGGGCTCGCCAATAATAGACTCGCAATCAGAAAAATCGGGGAATTGGTAATTGGTCATTACTTCCTCGATATCAGTCGTTTCAAGATAAAACTCATGATACATGCTTACTTTATAGGTCTTAGACATTATTCGTTATCCTCATCTACTGGGTCAATAAACCATTGTAGGTTATGTCCTTCAATAATAGCATGGGCTGGTGACTTTGCTTGCCCTCGCCAAGTAACCTGAAAGTTACCAATCATAGGCATATCAATAAGGCGATCATAGTCCTCATCATAGGCGGCATCAATAGCGGCAATACAAGTAGGTATCATTTCAACGGGTACTGGTGGATAATGATTACCCTGTAAGTGATAACGCAATTGCGTTTCTAAGTCTAAGGTTGTGTCTGATAATCCAATTGCTGTTACTGATCCCATTATTTATACCTCTACGCCTTCGTTATTGTAAATAGTTAATTCTTTTATGTCTGCGACATAAACATTATCTTTATCTATTCCATATTTTAATTGGAATTGGAATACATCTATGGCTTCATCATATGACTCTGCTTCTACATCTATGAAAGTGTTAAACTCAAATCTTGCCATTACTTAGTTACCACCTTTCTACCTTCACGATAAAATACTTTTGTGTAGCAAACCAATTCGGGAGTGTAAATATTGACAGTTGAGTATTCGTTAGCCGTTCCCCAATCGGTAAACTGAAAAAATGCTTGCCACGCTTTCATTTCATCAGGATAATCTTTCTGCCAGTGTGGGGCATTACTATCATAGGCGACAGTTATTTTATACATTAGTTTCCTTCTTTCGTTGTTGATATTTCTGATACTACCATATCGGACTGACAATCGCAGGGTTCTGAGTAATCAAACTGGCAGAAATAACAACCCATCATTTCATCACATACACGGCACTGATAACGGAATTGTATTTCATCACAATGGATCTGAGATATATCCCAAATTAAGTAGTGATCTGTCTTATCTATAACTGTAGCCATAGGGGGCAACCTGCTTTCTTTTTCTTTAATACTGTAAGCCTATCACAGGTCACTGACATTTTTATGCGACACGCCATGATCTGGGAAAATATTTCGGTGTGTTTAATCTCACATCGTAAATCACCCTGTGGATAAGCTGTGGACCGACGCCCACTTTCACTGGGTTAAAAATAAAATTATAAGAAAAATAAAAAGATATAGCCAAGGATTCATTTTATTATTTCTTAGTGGCAGAAAAAATAATATCACTCTTAGAATAAACGCAAAGTGAACATGAAACGCATGCGGAGCCAGCAGCACTGATCAATGGAATTTGTTTATTATTCTCAGGACATTTAGCAGCAGGCTTACCAATCATTTCTTTAAGATCTGCTTGACCTATAGCAAAATTCTTAGCAAGGTATGCCATACGGACCCCGCTATTAATTTTTAGATCAACAGCAGTTTTAACATTCTCGCTATCAGCAGAAAAATACAGTGAGAGGTTTTCAATATCTTTTAGAATGAGGGCAGCAGACTTAACACGAGTGTAAACCCAGAATTGTACATCCGCATTAAGTTTAATTACATCGGACCATGCCGTAGTGTAAGTATCATTAAAGAAGTCACCGTCCCAATGGATACGAAATAGCATGGGTGCGTTTTTCTTTAAGCAATCAGCCTTAAAATCAGCAATCATCTCACTGATCAAATTAAGCATGGTTAAATAGTCTGCGTCTTTTAGCAGGGCCCAATTATGAAGTAGGTTAACCTTTACGGAAGGAAATACCTTTTCTAGTTTTCCCGCATAACAGACACTCTCGCAAACAGTCGTTGCGCCAGGACAAGAATAAGCCTTTCCAGCGGGAAGGCCGAAGGTGTTGGCAATGGCTGCTTGCTTTCCATTTTTTGTGACAAGGTTAGCGACCTTTCTATCGTTAGAACGTTTTAATTTAGTAGTCAAGGGAGAGACTCATTTCTAATGCCATATCTTCATTAGTAACAGAATCTGCTAATTCATTTAGCCAGCAATGATCACACATAGGCATATATTTATCAACGGCATTTTCTTTACATTTAGGGCAGGTTGTTGCGTAGTATTCATCAAAAAACTCATCTGCGATATTTCCCATGGGGGCTATTCTCCTTTGTTGTTATTTTTTAATTCTAGCATAGCAGACTGACATTTTCTACCCTTGCGAGTATAAGTCTTTTTAGAAGGCACGGCAGAGGCAGCATTAGAACGGCGAAGTTCCATAAGTCTGCGTAATTCCTCAGCGGTTTTCTTAGTCATAAACTAATCTTAGCACAAATGGGGAAAAATATCAAATATACGTAAAGTGTTTAATATCACATGTGATCAATATCACACGGGGCGCCGAGCTAGCAGTTTTAAATCTTGCTCAGGATTTTTATTTTTATTTTTTAATTCGTTCACTTCGCAAAGCAACTTGTAGTCTGCGAATTTCTTTTTCTAATTTAACATTGCGTTGCCAGAATGCTATCATCATTGAAAGCGATCCTGCCAAAGCAATTACAATTGCGATTAGTGTTCCGTTATCTAAAATCAATTTGCCATCTCCAATTCTTTATAGCAAGCAATAGCAAATCTGTTTGCGTCAAATCTTTCGTTATCAGTTTCAAACATTAAAGAAAATTCATCTACCAAATCAGCAAATAAAATTTCTCCTTGCTCATCAAAAACAGAAGTAGCAAAATAATTGCTAAGAATTTCAGCAGTAGCGACATAGTCTTTACGAGTCATCATTTATTTAACCACCTTTAGAATAGCATAAGTGCCGTGTTCATTTACTTTATCAAGCGCAGGCTCTAAAGCAGGCACTATAAATTTATGTAGCACTGATTCCAAAAGTTGAATTTGATCTAATTCGCTAAGTGCTAAGAATTGTTTAGCGGTTGGATGATTCTCATCAAACTCGGTTACGAACTTTAGTGAGTGTTCTATTGCTATTGTCATTTATATTTCCTATTCGTTAGTTGGATTCGGGTGTATTAAATAATTGTACATCTAAGCACTGACAAGGCTCGACATCAAAATCCTCGCTTGATCCAAAAAAGATCAAACCAGTTGAGTCGCAGTCCTCGCAGGGAATTGTTAAAACTGAGTTTATCATTACGCACCTACCTTAACGGCAATAGTTGCCCAAAAGTTTTTAATTCCATACTTTGAGCGAACCTCGATTGCGTATGCCTCGAACTCTGATCCGTACCAAATTTCTGGTCGTGGTGTTGCGTATAGAACTTCGCCTTCATCATGGCGATTGTGTGAGCGATAAGTCTTGCCGATTAGCAAGTCCTCGATTGAGTATGGTTTTGCTGACATTAGTTGTCACCTTTCTTTATTTCTTTAATTGTAGCGGATAGGACTGACAAAGCCTGAGCCTTGCTTGCGTTGCGTTGCGCTTCGATATGCGCCTTGTATTCATCTAGTGTCATTTTTGACCTTTCTTTAAGTGATAAGACTATCTTACCATTGGGGGCTGACATTTTTACCATTTATTTGCTAAGGCTCATTGTGATTTATCTCACACTTATTTGCTTAGGCTCATTGGCCAAATTGTCCGTTATTTAGTTTTTCTTACTCTGTAAGTATAACACTTCCCACTGACAAAATCAAATTAGAAATGCTAACAATTCGGACATTTTCTTATTTATTTTTGTGATCATTCTCACATTGGGAAAAATTATGTAACAATATTATAACAATCTTAAAGCTAACGGCGTGTCGATTTGCCAGCGCCCCGTTTATTCTCTAGAAATTAAATAAAGAAAACGAAAAGCAAAAAATAAAGTTAAGAAAAATAAAGCTCTGCCATCAGTAAAAAAAGTTAAGTCCATTTTTTTATTCTCCAATTCCGTTAAGTATTTTTTCTAATTCTAAAAGTTGATCATTAGTTAAATGATCTAATTGTATTGCGTTAGCAAATCCAAATAAATCTATTTCCATTTTTATACCTCTTCATTTTCTCTAATAGCATCTTCAAAATCCAAAAGCGATTGGTGATAAGCAACAGGGTCGCACTCTCGCAAAATCTGTGAGGCAGAAAAAGATAAGTTACCAATTTCAAAAGGCTTATACGATTCGTCTAGCATGTCATCAAACCATGATTTAATTTCAAAAGCGACATCAAAATCTAACATTATTTTTCTCCTCTAATTATTTTGTTGATAACCAATAAGTCGCACTCTGCTCTGAGAGGCGTGTTTTTGTTAAGGCGTGAAGGTAACGCAGAAAGAAAGTTACGCAATTCTAATTCTGTTAAGAAGGGCATTTTCCATGTGTTGCCGTGATATGAGGTAAGTGTAAGTGTTATCATTATTTTTTCTCCATTACTCTAATTATGACATCTAAATCTTTTTCGGTAAGCAATACGCTTGCGCTACCCCATAGGGCTGCGTGTGCGAGTACGCCATGAGCCTCTTTTGCTAAGGCATAAGCCAAATCTCTTTTATCGTGGATACTCATTATTTACACTCCTGACATGTGAACTTAGTGAACTTTTGATCTTTAGCAAATACCTCTAAATAATTATCCTCGCATAATTGGCAGGGGATAAGTGCGGTAGAGGCTCTGCCGTATAGGTGAGGCTCTAGTACGGATAAGAGGGCATTATCTATAACCTCTTGAGTTTTTAGTATAGTCATTTTTGACCACCTTTCGTTTTCGTTATATAGCAATTTTAGCATTAGGGTCTGACATTTTTGCCCATTTAGGCAAGATGTCCGATGTGTTACTGGTCACACTCACAAGGCTGAGAGTAATCAAACTCACAGAAATAGCAACCCTGAGCCTCAAAATGCTTTTCGCAATAGTGGCGGAATTGGATCTCATCACAATGTAAGAATTGAGTGTAATCGGTAAGGTAATAGCGATTAACGGGGTGAAGGACAAGGCTCATAGAGTCACCTTCCATTCTCCCCATGCGTTAAGGGATACGGCAGATCGCTCAATATTCTGCTCGCATTCCTCGCAAAAGGTAAATTGCTCATCACAATAAGTGGATATTGCGGAATTAGGGATATGCTCTAGGCATACTGTCATTTTTTCTAATGTAGTCATTTTGACCACCTTTCTTTAATTTCTTTATACTGTAAGTTTAACACAGGGGTCTGACATTTTCAGGGGTACAAACAGAACAATTCGGACATTGTGACATAGAACACATGTGAGGAATATCACAAGGATCTGGAGAATTATAACGATTACATAACAATAGTAATTTTATCGGTGTGTCGGCTTGACAAAATTCGTGGCGTCGGGCTGTGGTGTATATCACAAAAATAGTTTTGCGACACGCCCGAAATACATGCCAAAATGTCAGTACCCCCTGCTATAATTACAGTATAAAGAAAAACAAGCGGTAAAGAAATCCGCTAAAGAAAGGAGAATACCAATGAGTATTTTCACTAAGTTCGCTACTGTAAGCGATTACCCTAAAGGTCTAATGAACCTTTGCCCATGCGGACAGGTTGTATTAGCACCTGCCCTATATCACGCAGGACAGGCTCACTGGGCTAACCCTGATAAGTGTAAGGAACTGTGGGCTAACTCACAAAAATAGTTTCCAGACACACCCCCAAAAGGGGTCAAAATGTCAGTCCCCCCTGCTATACTTCCATTATACAAACAAACAAAGGACAGAAAATGAACACTAACAAAATCGAAGGTACTTGCGGAATCTGCGGAGATGAATACACTGGCACTATGGCTCAGATGTATTGCTACAATTCTTTAGAGTGCTCATCTGATAACGGCGACAGTTTTATTTTCGGGGGTAAATAAGATGAATCCTTTTACATACGCAATAGACTGGTTAGACGATAACGCAGACTTCATGGCACCAGTAGGAGCCTTCATTGGCGTAGGTATCGCAATCGCACTATGTTTTATTAACGGGGGTAACTAAATGAATAAGTATGAACTAAGAGAAAAAGCCGTTACTTTGGCTAAAGAAAATTACGGTACAGATAAATACGCTGTACTATGGGGAGCAGCACAAACGTTCCTCACAGAAAAAGATCTACAAATTATTATTAACGTATTGGAGAAAAAATAAATGATAAACGCAACACTCACCACAGTTACAGGTGGCACAAAAGTTATGAATTTTATTACCAAAGAACATCTAAATAATTTTATTGAAAAATATGCGGAGATCCTTCCAATTGGCAAGGCTGTAAATATAGACGCACCTCTCGCAGGTATTCACAGCGGTTGGATTCATGGCAAGGCTAAAGAAATTTAAAACGTGCTCACTATTTTTTAGTGTGTAGGTTTTTTTAAATCTGTATCATACACAAATACAAAATATTCAGATTTTGTCAAAACCACTTTTTCTAAAAATCCAGGGTATAATTAAAACTATGACAAACCAACCAGAACCACAATACGAATCTCTGGCTATGAAAATATTTTCAGATTTTTGTTGTAATGGATGTAGCTGTAAATCCGAATCAGACCATAACAAATAAGGTTTTTATATATAACGATTTGTTATTTAAGGTGCTTCGTATCTTCCATAATACTTATATATCTCATATGGAATAACAGTAGAATCAACCCACCAGTCTTCATGGCCTAGCTTGGCAACTAAAGAATATCCAAGGTTATTTAAAATCTCTCTTTGGGCATCACGCAGTGAGGCATTCTTGTAATTAATAATATACTCATGTTCGAAAGAAATCACGGTAAATCGATATCTGGATAATGGCAGGGCAATTAAACCATTCAATGGTGTTCCAATAGGAGCAATAGGTCTTCCACCCTTATCCATAGGAGATTCAATGTCAATTTGGAGATAGTCTATTTGCTTTGGAAAGTTATTTTCTTCAAAATACTTTAGATAATCAAATTTTGTAGCGTCTTGTAGCAAACAAGGGTTTTTTCGAACGGTATTGTAATCTTCGACATTTCTTTCGTCTAGATCAAAACCAACTCCAGTCCAATCATACTCAGTCTCCATCTTATAAGTAGTATTTCCACTTATTGGACCTGCTGATCCCATCTCTACATAATATCCATTTTTCTTATATTCTAGGATGTCTAAAGCAAAGGTGTCTGAGGCTTGCATCACATTGCCTTTTTGTCGCATATGTAGATCAAGCTCTTGCCTGGTCATATTATTTATTTTATCTATACGTGGATCCATCATGTTCCTCTATTTCGCTAAAGAGTTCTTTATTTAAAAGAACTGGACTATCTTTTGACCCTCTTACAAAGGTTGTTGAAAAATATCGTGGTAAGTCATCGGTAACAGGCAAATTTTTATGTAATATATTACCACCATGCATAACCAATGACCTGGCTTTAGGTTTATGGACTATGCCTAGCTCAGAATACTCTAACTCTCCACCTGCGTACTCATCATTATAATATATACATATACCGTATCTAATATGATATGGTTCATCGTATAGCCAGTAATCCCTATGTTCCTGGATTGCTGCTCCTTGCCTATACCGTTGAAGAGCAACATAGCCTACATATAGCAATGAGTCAAATAAGTTATTAACTTGAGTATCTATCTCTTTAAATACTTTTGGCTTCTCTCCATTGTACTGCTTGCCATAGAAAAAATTTTCTTTATTATCATCTAGCCACCATTGCTTTTCATCTAACCCTGATGCAAACTTTAATATTTCTTCTTGTTGCTCGATAGTAACAAAATCTTCAATTTCATAAATATCTGGGGATAACCTATTAATTTTCATATTACCACTTACCAATCGGACACTTAGCATTTGCTAACATAGACTTAGCAGCCATAAAACATCCACATTTTTTACATGTTTGAGTCTTTGGTCTAAACCAATCACAGGTTTTACAAATATCCAAGCGAGTCTCTTTTATATCTTTTTCAACTCTCGGGGAACCATTGATTAAGTCAAAAGGTGTTACATCATCCATATACTTATTATAGCCTATAGAGAGGACAGGAGCCGATTTAAGACATGTTTGGATCTTTGATCCATATGTTGTCTAGGGGAGGGTTTGTTATCTCTATTTTCGGCGACTTCTATATTCCGTCGAAATTAAATCTTATATAATGATATAATGAATCTTATGACTATACAACACTGGGCTGCGTTAATTTTAAGCGTATTAACCATAGTCGGTATTATGGCAGGCGGGATTAAATTTCTCGTAAAACATTATCTCGTCGAACTTAAACCCAATTCAGGCTCATCTATGAAAGACCAAATTTCAAGACTTGAACAGCGTATTAACGAAGCAGATGCAAAACGATCAGATATGAATAGAAAATTAGACCACATGTATAATATTCTTTTAGAGTATATCGCTAAGTCAAAGTAATCCTATGATAACTAAAATAATTTGGCAGACACATGAAAAGCCATACGAAGAGCTTGAACCATTTCAAAAAAATGTAATCAATACTTGGAAGAACCTTAATCCTTCTTGGTTTCATATCTACTTAAGCGCAGAAGAAAGACATAAATATATTAAAGGTTATGACGAAGAGTTATATGAATCTTATATTTTATGCAGTGGAATTAACCAGGCTGACATATGGAGATTAATTATGATTTATACATATGGTGGATTTTATGCTGACATGGACTCTATTTGTACCATGCCTTTAGATGAAGTAGTTAATGAAAACTATAATGACGAAGATATGATTTGTTCTAGTCCTGGATTTCAAGCAGATGACGAATGGATAAATAATTCTAATTTTGCTGCTGTTAGAAATAGCACAATACTTAAATTAATTATAGATAAAGTAATATTAGAATGTAAAAAAATAATTGACAGTGAAAATCTTGATTTATTTAAAAATGATGGATTAATTGTTTGGAGTAATTTTTGCAATACAACTATAGAAAATAAAAATGATATCTGTTTCCAGGATAGTTATTTTTCACATTCTAAAGACTATAAAGAAAATTTTGATATAGGTGGTTGTATTGTCATGTATAATAAAGAAGAGATTTCTTATGAAGAACTATCTAAATTGAATAATTGGATTATATACTAATATATATAATATACTTAAAAACCTTAACTATAGTATATTCTTTTCTTTATATATTTTAAGTATAGCATAGACATTACTGGGATTTGTATTGATATCCCGTTTTGAATTATAACTTTTTATAACAATTTATTAATATGCCTTTATTATAACTTTTTGTTATTAAAATCTGTATATCCCTGGATTTTTAATAAAATAAGATATAATTTAAGAGCTAACACCTAGGTTCTACCCACCCCACCCACTGAGCTTAGGTGTTAGTTTTATGGTATAATCAATTATTATGTGCACCCCTACAATTGATAAGTATGGAGCTACTCCAGCAAACATTAAATGGACAGTGGTTCGTGGGGATAGCGCAAACCTTAAAATTGAATTTTTTGAGGACGATGAAGTAACAGAATACGATACTACAGACTGGACTTACATTGCTACAGCCTATGATCCAAGTGGTCAAGTATTAGATGATCTTCCTGTTGTTTCTGGACTAGGTTATGGGGAAATTCAGATACCCGCTTTAACTACCGCAAATTGGGGCACAGCCTATAGATCTGTAGTAGCAGAACTTTCTTTTGATTTACAAGTTGTAATTCCAGCTGGTTCTGGAGAAGGTGAAGATACAACTTGGACTCCAGTTATTGGAACTATTTGCGTCCTTGGTGATGTTAGCGGAACGAGCCTTTAATGCCTGTTGTAAAAGTATCAACTCCGCAAACTAATTTGCCACCTGTTATTAAAATTGGTAAAAAAACATTTAAGGTAAAATAGTGCATGTCAAAAAGCATGGACTTTCCAAAAAAGAAATATGCTGAGACAGTTCAGTTAACTCAGGAATCATTACAAGGAAACACAGAGTATATTGCCGTACCAGGAATGACTGGAGAAAAGGGTGATATAGGACCACAAGGACCTCCAGGCCCAGAAGGAGCTAGAGGAGAACGTGGAATTCAAGGCAAAGAAGGAAGGCCTGGCTTAGATGGTCCTCAAGGCCCTAAAGGAGAACCTGGGAAAAGCAACGGTCAATCATACGAAAGCCAATCTGGTCAATATCCTGGATGGGCTTATTATGAAAACAAAAACAAAAGACAAATACATCTTGGTCCAAATAGAGGAGATGATGGTTGGGTAACTTTATCAATAGATGAAGATCCAGAAAATAATATATTATCATTTCTTCCAATAGGTGGAGTTTCATTGTGGAATCAGAACACTGGCAGAATTAATTTTAAACAGCTAAAAGTAGGAGCAAAAGTCGACATTAGATATGACATTATTTTAAGCACGGATTCAAATAGCACAGAAGCTTGGCTAAGAACATATATTCCAAGAGTTGAATCACCAACAGGGTATATAGGAATGTTGAAATATAAATATCCATACGAAATGTCATTTAATCAAACCCTGTATATAGATATATCAAAGATTAAATCTGAAGGTGGAATTATTCAGGCAAGAACAGATAGCGAAAGTACTATTATTTTAAAGGGCATGTATATATCAGTGTCTTAGTGGTATAATATATTAGGAGGAATCATGGCATTTCCAGGAACTTATAATTTTAATTACTATCGTGGCGACACATCAGAATTTGTTATCCAACCAAAAAATTCTAATGGAGAAGCATTTGACCTAACTGGCTATACTGCAAGTTTTACAATTGCTAGTGCAAGAGGGCCTATTGGTGCAGCCCCAGCGTTTTCTTACACTGCATCCGCAGTAGTAAATGATGTAACAAACATTATAACTTGTAAAATTATTCCGTCACTAGGAAGAACTCTCCTAGCTGGAACACATGTATATGATGTTCAAATAACTAATGAATCTCCAGAACCAGATGTTATCTTTACACTTTTAACAGGAACAATTACAGTAACAAATGATATTACGGGTGCTGGTAGTGCCTGAAGTATTAGTATCTACTGATAGTATAACGGTTGTAGGACCACCAAACATTATTGAAGTATTGGTTGATATTGGTTCAACTGGAACTCGTGGAAATAGATTTATTGTTGGTTCTGGAGATCCAAATTTAGCAACAGTACAGGGTGTTTTACTCTCAAACAATTTAATATTAAACGATATGTATATTAATACATCTCCAGGAGCAGATTATGGTTATCTTTATCAGTATGTAGCTGTTCCTGGCGCAAGCGACCAATGGATTCAGGTTCTCGATATGAATCCTGTCTTGTATTCTAAAACAC
>Ga0208597_1000903_pt1 | contig 11672 bp, 10 predicted proteins | sample LakMenEpi05May12_FD_150673 | JGI IMG/M metagenome (GOLD analysis project Ga0208597, IMG submission 150673) | Freshwater microbial communities from Lake Mendota, WI - 05MAY2012 deep hole epilimnion (SPAdes) | ecosystem: Environmental > Aquatic > Freshwater > Lake > Epilimnion/Euphotic zone ...
CAAATACATTCCTTACTACCGTCGAACATGAAAGTAATCCAAGTAATAATGGTATAGAAATAAATTTTTTGTACATAAAGTAAATATAAGTTTTAAAAAGGAGTGTTTTTACACTCCTTTTGTTTTTTAATAAATTAATCAGTCATTCGATCAATTGCATCTAATGCAAATTTGCGTAACTGTCCCCAAAATCCATGACAATCTGACCAAGCACCTCCTTCAATTTGCTGCATTATCTCTTGAGGCTGAACATTTTCTGCGATTTGTTTAAAATCATCTAAACTTAACTTTTTCATTATATTTGTATTTTACTATTAGCAGTCTTACTTAATGTGTCTAGCATTTTTAAAGAGTAAGACTGTTTTTTTTTGGTTGGTAGTTCCACCACTTCTAAAAAGCCAACCTTTTCCTTTTAAAAGTGAAACAGTTTTAGAAATCTGATAATTCTTTTGCTCAGTTTTTTTAATGGGTTACCTAAACAGCTGACTCAATCCCAACCTAATTTGGCCTATTAGATAGAAAAGCGTTTAACCAAAATCAACCTCTTTTCCTGATACCAAAACTATAGGAAGTCTAAATGCTATCCAAACTAAGTATATCGAAATTCATGAATTTCGTGTCTAAATTCCTGAAAACAAGGAAAATAAAAACTTAATTGTCTAATTATCTGCTATTTGCAATTTTTGTTAAAAATTTTATTTCCATACAACATAAGGAAAAAAGATGTATCATTGCTCAATTATTTAGTTATTTTCATTTTAAATATACACCCAAATCCGCATGAAATTTTTTAAATCTTTTTGTTTTCTATTTCTTTTTTCAGTTTCTATATCATTATGCCAAGAAAAAAACAATTTGAAAAAGTTAGATTATGATCAATTGAGAAATATTTATAATAATTCCCAAAGAGTGTCTGAAAAAGAAAAAATTGCCACAATATATTTAAGTAGAGCAAAAAATGAAAAAAATAATATAAGAATTGCAAAAGGTTATTATTTAAAAGCATTATTAAATTTTAAAACTGATAAAATAAAAGCATTAAAACTTTTGGATAGTTCAATACTATATTCAAAAAATGACCGTAAAGACACGCTTTATCCAATGGCTCCTTACTGTGATAAAGCTATCATACTAACAGAACAACATCGATATAAAGAAGCTATAGAAAATTATAAATTAGCCGAAAAAGCGGCTCTTACAAACAGCATAGATTTTTACTATATTATTAGAGGAAATATTGCTTCGACAAAATCAGAAAATTTGGGGGAATTTGAAGAAGCACTATTACTATATAAAGAATGCTACAATTACTATAAAACAAAAAATACACGCCACAAAAAATATGCATATGATTATCAATATGCAATTTTTGGTTTGGCTGATGTCTATAAATCATTGAAAAATGTTGATTCTTGCTCGTATTATAATAAGCTAGGATACAAAGAAACAAGGTCTACAAAAAACGAAATTTTTCATTACATGTTTATTCTTAATGAAGGTGCTAATCAAATATTAAAGAAAAATTATAGAGCTGGAATCGATAGTATTAACAAAGCATTACCAAACCTCATAAGGTTAAGAGATAACGGTAATATTATGGCATCTTACTTTTATTACGGTAAAGCGTACGAAGGATTAAACAAAAAAGAGCAAGCAGAAAATAATTATAAAAAAGTAGATTCCATGTACCAGTTGGACAACAACGTAATGACACCAGAGTTCACGGATGGATATATTTACTTAATTGATTTTTACAAACAAAAAAACGATAAAGGAAACCAATTAAAATACCTATCAAAATATATGAAAATTGATAGCGTGTTACAAAAGAGCTACAAGGAACTTAACAATATACTTAAAAAAGAATACGATTTCCCTTACTCACTAAGAGATAAAGAAGTATTAATTAAATCATTAAAAACCAAAAATAATTATTTTATTTGGGGTGTTATTGGTTTAGTGGTAATACTACTTATAATGATTATTTATCAACAAAGGATGAAAAAAATATATCATCTCCGTTTTGAAGAAATTATTAAAGAGGCTGAAATTAATAAAAATAGTGAAACCGTTACGATTGAGAAAAACTTTGTAGAGAGTAAGAACGCTACAATTTCAAAAGAAATAATTGATCAAATAATTCAAAAGCTAAAATTATTTGAAAAAGAAAAAGGCTATATAAATTCAAAAATATCAATAAACTCTTTAGCCGATGAGTTTGAAACAAATAGTAAATATTTATCAAAAATTATAAATGAATTTAAAGAAAAATCGTTTGTTACTTATATAAACGATTTAAGAATTGACTACATAATTTTAGTATTGAAAGAAGATAAAAAAATGCGTAAATATAACTTGCAAGCTATCGCAATTGAATGTGGGTTTAATTCGGCAGAATCTTTTTCAACTGCTTTTTTAAAGAAAACTGGCATTAAACCTAGTTACTTTATAAAAGAGTTAAATAAGGCTTAATTATTAAATGATTAATATTCAAATATTTAAAATTATAAAAAACTCGAAATTCATGAATTACGATAATTACTTTAATTAAAATTGAATTTTATTCAAAGTTCTAAAATATTTTTGATAAATTTTTAAAAACAATAAGTTATGAAAACTAAAAAAGAGAGTAAATTTAGTCTAGACAAGTTCGAAGTTGCTAAATTGAAGAACAATGAAATGAGAAAAATTGTAGGTCAAGGAAATGACAATACAATTGGGAGTAAGAATTGTGTAGGAGGTCGAGAAGATAGACCTGCATAATTTTTATTAGTTAGGCATCAAGTTAAATAGCTTGATGCCTATTATTAACATACAAATCCATATAAAATGTCAAATAAAATAATTCTTACGTGTCTACTTTTTTTAGCTATAAACATTTATTCTCAAAATGAAGAGTTTTGCATATCAAGACCTTCTATTGATTATTATTTTGGAGTAAAAGTTATAGATGAATACCGAAATCTTGAAAATTTAAATGACTCCACTACATTAAAATGGATGGAGAAGCAAACTGAATTTACTAATCAAACTTTAAAGAGCAAATTCAATACTAGTTTTTTTGATAGACTTATTGAAATGGATAAAAGAAATAAATTTTTCTACTATGATTTTAAAGTTACTAAAGATGATAGGTATTTCTATTTAAAAATGAAAAACGAGGACAATTATGAGAAACTCTATTTTAGAGACGGTTTTAATGGGCAAGAAATACTCGTATTTGACCCTAAAAATTATAAAGACACCAATTCTTTAAAGTATGTTATTAGCTATTACAAGCCTTCAAATGATGGTAATAAAGTAGCAATAGCAATTACAGAAGGTGGAAAAGAAATTGCTGACATAATAATTTACGATATCAAAGAAAAAAGAGCTTTATCAGAAAATATTACCAATACATGGCCTAGTGATTTAGGTGGTATTCAATGGTTAAAAGATGATTCAGGATTTGTTTATACACACATTCCTGTTATTGATAACAAATCTGATGAGTTTATAAAAAACACTCAAGCGGTTGTGCATAAACTTGGTACAAACCCTAACTCTTTTATAGATTTATTTTCAAAACAAAATAATCCCGAAATAAATATCAATAGTGAGGATTTTCCTTTGTTAGAGTTTTCTTCTTTGTATGATGATTACGTTTTTTCTTATTTAGGTGGTGCATCAGGTTATAAAGATTTTTATTTTGCTGAAACTAATAATATTTATAATGAAAAAATAAATTGGAAACTTATAATTCCAAAGGAAGAGAAAATAGAAATGTTTCTTGTTCACCAGAATGAATTAATTTTTCTTTCCGAAAAAGAAGATGAATCTAAAATATGTAAAACTTCCCTATCATCTCCCAATTTCAAAACGGCACAAGTTATAGTAGATAGCATAAAAAACGAACAAATTTCAAATTTTATAATTACCAAAGATGGATTGTTTTTTACAACTCAAAATAATGGTGTATCTAGCAAATTGTACTTCTATAATAATGATAAATATAGAGAAATTAAAATGCCCTTTGTAACAGGCTCAATAAAAATGTATAATTCAGATGTGAAAAAATCAGATTTTTGGGTCACTTGCTCGGGTTGGACACAATCTAAAAAAAGATATAAATATGATGTAGAAACAAATACATTTAGTCTAGAAGAATTTGCTGAATCTGCAAAATACCCCGAATTTGACGATATAGTTGTTGAAGAAATCGAAATAAAAACGTACGATGGCAAAGACCTTCCTTTGACTATAATATATAAGAAAGGACTTAAAAGAAACAAAAAAAACAAAGTTATCATGGATGGTTATGGTAGTTATGGTGTTTCGAATTCCCCCTATTTTTCTACATCATCTTTAATTTGGGTTTTAGATGGGGGTATGATTGTTAGAACCCATGTAAGAGGAGGTGGTGAAAAAGGTGATTCATGGCATAAAGATGGCTTTAAAGAAACTAAACCAAACACTTGGAAAGATTTTATAAGTAGTGCAGAATATTTAATAAAACAAAAATATACTTCCCCAAATTATATAGGAATTAAAGGAGCTAGTGCAGGAGGGATTTTAATAGGTAGAGCAATAACTGAGAGGCCTGATTTATTTAAAGCTGCTATTATAGAAGTAGGAATATTAAACACACTTAGGTTTGAAATCACACCAAATGGTCCAAATAATGTAAAAGAGTTTGGTACAGTAAATAATGAGAAAGAGTTTAAAGCTCTTCTCGAAATGGATGCTTTTCACAACATAAAAAAAGGAGTTAAATATCCCTCAACTATTGTAACTGCTGGATTAAATGATCCGAGGGTTATAACATGGATTCCAACAAAATTTGCAGCTAAACTTCAGTCTTTTAACGGCGGTAATAATCCAATTTTTTTGAATGTAGATATGAATGGTGGTCATGGAGGAGATACTACTTATGAAAACATATACAAAAACACTACTGAAAAGTTTTCTTTTTTTTACTGGCAATTAGGCAATCATAAAACCCAGTCTAAAAAAAAATAAGGTAGTTTAAATAATGCAAAATACTGTAAAACCATTTAAAAACTATGTTTTAAGAACTCCATCATTTCCAATATCAAATTATAAGGATTTAGTAAGTAACTATTCATTTGATAAGTTACTGCAATTTTATAACGACAATTTCATCAAAGAAGCACTTACTATTGCATCTCCTGATGTAAGTGAAGCGATTGAGAGATATAAAAAAGACCCGTCTTTATTCTCTACTGAAAAGCTAGAAGCATTAGAAATAACACTACTTAAATATGTAGCCAGAATAACTTCAAGATGTACTCCATTTGGTCTTTTTGCAGGATGTTCTGTTGGAAAAATTGACAATCAAACCAACATTGTCATCAGTGCAAAAGAAAAGCACAAAAGATCCACAAAGTTCGATATGTCATTTTGGTCAGAGTTTATCCAAAAAATAAACAAAAGAGAGGATGTTATACCCTATTTAGTTTATTCCCCAAACAATTCTTTATATGTTATTGCAGATTTTTACAGGTATATAGAATACGAAATGGTTGATAATAATAGAGAATATAAAATTAACTCTATCCGAAAATCAAGTTATTTAGATAAGCTATTGTTAAAAGCCCAAAAAGGTCTTACAATAACAGAATTAATAGATGTTCTTACACAAGACCATGCTGAAAAAGATGAAGCAAAAGAGTTTATTTTAGAACTAATTGAATCTCAAATTCTAATAAGTAATCTTGAAACTACCATTACGGGCAGTGATGAACTGGCTACTTTTTTAAAAATTAGTAAAACAATTCCAACTTTAAAAAATGAATACAGTTCTTTATTAAAAATTAAAGAAAAATTGCAACTAATTGACGAACATCTCATTCCAAATAAAACCAACTACAAAGAAATTAGAAAAGTAGTTGATAAACTAAAAGTTAATTATCAGGAAAAGCATCTCTTTCAAACAGATATGAATTGCAGTGATCTTGCTAATGTAATGGACAAGAAAATCATTAGTAAAACTCAACAAGCAATCAATTTTCTCAATGGAATAACTGAGTATGAAACTTCTGTTTCAATAACTAACTTTAGTAAAACATTTCAGAAAAGATATGAAGATAGAGAAATTCCATTAACGCTGGCTTTAGATACAGAACTAGGAATAGGCTATTTGAGTGACGACATGAAAGATTCTCATCCTATTCTCGATCAATTTTCTTTTAATGGGAAAACGAGCAGTTTGACTCAAGAAAAATGGACTAAAAAAGAGTACATTCTTCAGAAGAAATTGCTTGAATCAATTAATAATGATTCTCATATACTACTAGATGAAAGTGATTTTCCTGATTTCAAATCAAACTGGGTTAATACTCCTGCTACCTTTTCTGTTATGATTGAATTACTAAAAAATGACGATAATGAGCAAATAGTAATAGATTCTGCTGGAGGAATGAGCGCTGCTAAATTATTGGGTAGGTTTTGCAATTCAAACAAGTCTATTTATGATTTAACAACTGAAATCATAAATAGAGAAAATGAATTCTATGATGATAAAATTTTAGCCGAAGTCGTTCATATTCCCCAAGCTAGAACAGGCAATATTCTAAGAAGACCTATTTTAAGAAAATATGAAATACCTTATCTAACTAAATCAAATGTTCCAAGTAAAAATCAAATTGCTATTACAGACTTACTGATTAGTATAAAAGACAACGGTATTGTTTTACGTTCTAAAAGATTGAATAAAGAAGTAATTCCATGTTTATCAAATGCCCACAATTATGGTAAAAACACATTACCGATTTATCATTTTCTTTGTGATTTACAATCACAAAATAAAAAACCAATTTATAGTTTCAATTGGGGAACGTTAGAAACGCATTACAACTTTTTCCCAAGAGTATATTATAAAGATGTGATTATTTCTAAAGCTAAATGGAGTATTAGTAGTGAAGAAATTAAAGTATTTTACTCATTAAAAGAACATGAGCTATCTCATGCTTTTTCAATATGGAAAACACAAAAAAGAATTCCAAGATATGTAAACTGGGTGCAATCTGACAACTTATTATTGTTAGATTTAGAAGTTGAAATTGGTATTAAATTATTTCTTAAGTCTGTAAAAAATAGCAACCAAATAATTTTAGAAGAGTTTCTTTTTTCTAATGATACCGTTGTTAAAAATACGCTTGGAGAAAATTTCACCAATCAAATAATACTATCATTTTTCAACGAAAAGGCATAAATAATGATTAAGAGAAGTTTTTGTTTGGGCAGTGAATGGTTGTATTACAAAATATACACAGGAGTTAAAACAGCCGATGTTATTTTAACCGAAAAATTATATCCTATTATTAGTTTACTTCAAGAAAATAAAACGATAACAAAATGGTTTTTTATAAGATACAATGATCCCGATGACCACATTAGAATAAGATTTAATTGTGACTCAATCGAAAAAGTAGAAATTGTAATTCGTGCATTATATCCAATTTTTGATGAACTAATTCAGCAAGATTTAGTTTGGAAACTACAAACTGACACCTATCAAAGAGAAATAGAACGATATGGAACTAGCACCATTGAAGCATCTGAATCCATGTTTCACTTTGATAGTGAAATGATAATTCAATATAGTACTATAAAACCCTATCTTGAAGATGAAAAAACGCAATTGCTTTTTAGTTTTTTGACAATTGATAGTTTATTGAATTCTTTTTCTCTAAATGTGTCTGAAAAGTTAGAAATGATGAATAATTTGCAAGAATCTTTTAAGAATGAATTTGAAGCTAGTAAGCAATTAAGAAAAGAGTTTGATAAAAACTATAGAGAATTAGGTAAAGATATAGAACTTTTTCTATCTCATGAGAGACAAAAGGAATATGAGGAAATCTATTCTATTGCACTAGGAAAAAAAAGTAAAATAGAAGATATAAAATCTATAATAATTAATAATTTACAAATCTCAAAATACTCTTTTTTAAGCAGCCATATCCACATGATGCTCAACCGTCAATACACATCTAGGCAGAGAACTTATGAATGCTTAATTTATGATCATTTGTTTAGGTATTATAAAAAATTAACATATTTTCAAGAAGTAACATCATCTAACATTAGTGATAAAATTTAATAAATTTCTAAAATAACTAAAAATACTACTTTGCAAAACTTCTCGTTAAGAATAGTTAGTAATCTTTAATTCTTAGCATTATGGTAACAATTTCAGAAGTAGGTCATGCAAAAAACATTGCAAAGGCAGTATCCCATAAAGTTAAAATTAGCAACGGCAGTTATAATATTAGGAACTTCGTTTATATTGCTAGCGACTTCATTTATACTTTTAGCGTCTGTGATTTATATTTTAGTTACTGCAAAAGTAAATCTCCAATAAGCTTTTATGTTTTTTGTAACTTCAAATACTACTCGATATTCACTAGTAAGACATTTGCGATAACATAGAAGTTTTATAAATCAAAAAAGGATGTTTGATTTTTCAAACATCCTTTTTTTATCTAGTCTTTAGAAATATTATCCTAAAGCAGCTCTTCTAAAACCAGTAACTACAAGACTTTTATCTAAAGATTGTACGTATTGAGCAACACTCAATTTACCATCTTTAATATAATCTTGGTTTACTAATGTATTGTCTTTGAAGAAACGTTGTAATTTTCCTTTAGCGATACTATCAAGCATTGCTTCTGGTTTTCCTTCTTGACGTAATAAATCTTTAGCTATTTCAATTTCTTTAGCAACAGTTTCAGAATCAACACCTTCTTCGTTTAATGCGATTGGAGACATTGCTGCCGCTTGCATTGCTACGTTTCTGGCTACCTCATCACCACCTGCTACATTAGCAGAAAGCGAAACTAAAGTTGCGATTTTGTTACCAGCGTGGATGTAAGAACCAACAAAAGTTCCTTCTAATCTTTCAAAAGAACCGATTTCGATTTTTTCTCCAATTACACCTGTTTGCTCAATTAATTTTTCAGCAACAGTAATTCCTTTGAAATCAGCTGCTAAGAAAGATTCCTTATCTTTAAAGTTCAAAGCAAGATTAGCTAAATCTGTAGCTAATTTTACAAACCCTTCATTTTTACCTACGAAGTCAGTTTCACAGTTAAGAGAAACTACAACACCTTCGGTTTTTGCATCATTCACAACAGCGATAACAGCACCTTCAGTAGATTCTCTATCAGATCTGTTAGCGGCTACTTTTTGCCCTTTTTTACGAAGGTTTTCGATTGCTAAATCAAAATCTCCATCAGCTTCAACAAGTGCTTTTTTGCAGTCCATCATTCCTGCACCTGTAGCTGTTCTTAATTTATTTACGTCTGCAGCAGTAATTGTTGCCATATTGTTTTATATTAAATGTTTTAATTTTTTGTAAAAAAAGAAATTCCAATTTACAAATCCCAAATTCCAATTTTACTAAATCATCAAATTATTGACAACTTTTTGGAATTTGGAATTTATAGTTTGGAATTTACTATGTTTTTATTCTTCAGTTTTAGTTTCTTCAGTAACTTCAGCTTCAGTAGTTTTTGCCTCAGCAACCACTTCTGCAACTTCCGTTTCTTCGCTAACTTCAGCAACTTCTTCTGGAGCTGCATCAGAGTTTCTGTTTGCAAGACCATCAATAACAGCAGCTGTTACTAAAGATAAAATTTTATCAATTGATTTAGAAGCATCATCATTTGCAGGAATTACATAATCAACCTCACGTGGGTCAGAGTTTGTATCAACCATTGCAAAAACTGGAATGTTTAATTTTTGAGCTTCTTTAATAGCAATGTGTTCTGCTTTAATATCTACTACGAATAAAGCAGCAGGAAGACGTGACATATCAGCGATAGAACCTAAGTTTTTCTCTAATTTAGCACGAAGACGATCTACTTGTAAACGTTCTTTTTTAGATAAAGTCATGAAAGTACCATCTTTCTTCATTTTATCAATAGAAGACATTTTTTTAACCGCTTTTCTGATAGTAACAAAGTTAGTTAACATTCCACCAGGCCATCTTTCAGTGATGTATGGCATGTTAGCTGCTTTTGCTTTTTCAGCAACGATATCTTTAGCTTGTTTTTTGGTAGCAACGAATAATATTTTTCTACCAGATGCAGCAATTTTTTTCATAGCTTCGTTAGCTTCTTCAATTTTTGCTGCAGTTTTATATAGATTGATAATGTGAATACCATTACGTTCCATATAAATATAAGGAGCCATGTTTGGATCCCATTTTCTAGTCATGTGTCCGAAATGAACACCTGCTTCTAGTAATTCTTTTACTTCTACTTTGTTTGACATTTTTTTCTTAGTTTACGTTCTGTTGAATTAGCAATGCTTTTTAGACTTTAAGATGTTAACTTTAAGACTTTAGACGCATTTAGATGCTAAACTAATTTTCGCCGCGGCGAACAACAATAACATTGTTTTTAAATATGATTTTATAGTAATCCTTCGCAACAAGCTCAGGAAAAGAAATATTAACGTTTAGAGAATTGGAATCTCTTACGAGCTTTTTTCTGACCGAATTTTTTACGTTCAACCATTCTTGGGTCTCTTGTTAACAAACCTTCTGGTTTAAGTATAGCTCTGTTTCCTTCGCCTACTTCACACATTACTCTTGCTAATGCCATACGTACCGCTTCAGCTTGACCAGTTGAACCACCACCATAAACATTTACTTTTACATCATAGTTGGTTACATTTTCAGTCATTGTCATTGGCTGTAACACTTTATATTGTAAAGTTGCTGTTGGGAAATATGTTGCGAATGGTTTTTTATTTACAACGATTACTCCAGTACCTTCAGACACATATACACGTGCAACTGCGGTTTTTCTTCTACCTATTTTGTGAATAACTCCCATTACTTAAGATCATTAAGGTTAACTGTTCTAGGTTTTTGAGCTCCTTGTTTGTGCTCAGAACCTACAACAACATTTAAATTTCTGAAAAGTTCAGCTCCTAATTTGTTTTTAGGCAACATTCCTTTTACTGCTTTTTCTACTAAAGCTGCTGGGTTTTTTGATTGCAAAACTTTAGCAGTTAAAGTTCTTTGTCCTCCTGGATACCCTGTATGACGCATGTAAATTTTGTCATCCATTTTAGTACCTGTAAGGTTGATTTTTTCTGAATTGATAACAATTACGTTATCTCCACAATCTACGTGTGGTGTGTAACTTGGCTTGTACTTACCTCTCAAAATCATAGCGACTTTGGAAGCCAAACGGCCCAAGTTGTGTCCGTCAGCGTCTACCACAATCCATTCTTTGGATACGGTTGCTTTGCTTGCTGATACTGTTTTGTAGCTTAATGCGTTCACAATAAATTATTTTTAATTAAACATTCCATCCCATAATAGGGGTTGCAAAAGTACAAATTATATTTATAAATCCAAATAGCTGGAAAAGATTATTTTACAAGTCTTTTTTTATCGATTTTTTTGAGTGAAAATTGAATCGTAAAAGCAACTAACAATTTAAAAAAAAGACCATCAAAAATGACAGCCTTTCTATTGAAGAATAAAATTTTAGGGTTTATTGAAAGTCACTATCTTGAACACCTTCATTGATTTTTATATCAGTTGTGGCAAATTCAAGTTCTTGACCTTGCATATCCATTTTTATGGTGTAAGGAAATTTTAAACCTTTAATATCTATATAATTATCGTAAAAAATAACTTGCGTGTTTTTTTGTCC
>Ga0208597_1000907_pt1 | contig 11654 bp, 12 predicted proteins | sample LakMenEpi05May12_FD_150673 | JGI IMG/M metagenome (GOLD analysis project Ga0208597, IMG submission 150673) | Freshwater microbial communities from Lake Mendota, WI - 05MAY2012 deep hole epilimnion (SPAdes) | ecosystem: Environmental > Aquatic > Freshwater > Lake > Epilimnion/Euphotic zone ...
GGCTAATCTAACAGAACCCTCCTTCTCGTCTGGTAAGAGAGAAGAACTCGCTGACCTCATCGCACTCGTTGATGCAAAGGATACTCCTTTCTCCTCGATGGCGAAGAAAGGCTCAAAACCCGGAAATACTCTTTTCCGCTGGCAGGCTGACCGCCTCCCTACTCCAGTAACAACTGGTACAATCGATGGCACAGATGTCACTTCATACGAAAACTATGTCAAGGATGGTGCTACGACCTATCGTGCTGAACTCAGCAACTACATCCAAATCTTCAGACGCTCAGTTCGTGTGTCCCCGCTTACGCAGGATATCTCGACTGTCGCTGGTGTTCGTGATGAACTCGCTAACAATGTCGCTAAGGGCATCCAAGCCATCAAGCGTGATATGGAATCCACATTCTGCGGTACGCAGGGTGCTCAACTGGACTCTGGTTCAGTTCCCTACATCACTCGTGGTCTGGATAAGTGGCTGAAGCCAACTGCTTCAGTTGACTCAGTCCTTCCTTACAACACTAACTTCGCCACACCTGCGGCTAACAGAAACACAACGGCTACGACTGCCACGCTTACTGAAACCCATGTCCAAGATGTCCTCACAGGTATCTACACACAGACTGGTCAGTATCGTGACTTCGACCTCCTTTGCGGTTCTGCCCTCAAGAGAGCGTTCACTAACCTCGCTTACACAACCTCACAAGGCACAGGCACAGCCCCTATGACTGCTATCCGCACTCTCAACAGAGAGTCTGATTCCCAGTCGTACATCTCGTCTGTCGATGTGTTTGAAGGCGATTTCGGTAAACTCCGTCTTCACCCTTCACACTTCCTCCAAGTCGCTTCTGGCGTTGGCAAGACCACCTGTGGTTATGTCATTCCGTTCGACCAAGTGGAAATCCGTTATGGTGGCAATGTCGCTGGTGTGACTGCCCTGCCTAACGCTGGTGGCGGTGAAGCCCGAATGATTGAAGCAGTTGCTGGACTTTGCGTCTACAACCCGCTTGCCTTCGGTGTGTTCGACTTCGCTTCGTAATCGAGGATGTCAGACTTAATTAAAAGTCTGGCAGAGGTCATTCCTCCTCACCTTCAATCGAGGGTGCAGGAGGAACTCCTCCGTGGCTGGAGACAGGAAGAAGTTAAAATGAAGGCTGTTGCAAAACAGGCTGGTCACTTTGACAGATTCAATTCTAATAAAGCCATTGAGGGTGTAGGTCAGAAAATCGCATCAATTCCTGTCCAAGCGTGGCATTACTGGGGTCAACGCCTTGGTTACGACTGCTGGGAAGACAAGACATTTATGCGGGAATTCTTGAGAGATAACCCAGAAACTGCGGTTAAAAATTACGCTAAAAAAGCCTGTGTGAATGGTGCAATATTCACAGCGGACGGATACATTACTAAATGAGAACTACTGATTTCAGCCAAGTGCTGTTTGACGCACTTCAATACTCTGGTGGTGACCGCCACAATATTACGGATGAGACATTTGCTCAATTCCGTGACTTCTCCCAATCACGACTCCGTGAGGCTTGGGAATCAAATCAATGGTCTGACATCTGCCGTATCGTAGATTTCACGACCTCACAAGACGCAAGCGGAACGAACTATTTCGTCCCATCCGCTGATGCCTCTGAAATTCTTGGTGTGTGGAATAAGAATCCACAGGACACCTCAAGAGCAAAGCAACTTGAATATCAGATTTACAACGAAGGTTCTGAAATTCGTATTGTTCTTCCTAGCATTATCGCAACAGGTTCTTACCTGTATCGTCAAAAATGCCCACAACTGACAGGTGACCCCTATCAGACCAATGTGGTTTACTACCTTAACAGCCAAATCTATTTTGACTCTGGTTCTGGTACTGGTGCTTTGATGCCTGTGCAGGGCAAGCCCCACAATGGTAACTTCTATATCTGTCTTGCGAACTCAACCTCAGTCGGACAGAACCCTAACTCTCACCCGACCCTGTGGTCTAAGATAGAGATTCCGTACATCTTTGGGTCATTTATGGCTTGGGGGTCTGCGGCTAACTGGTTCGTCTCCGAGACTATGATTAACGAGGCTACAGTCATCGAGCAGAAGGCTCAACAAGTTCTTGAACAGGAATACGACAAGTTCCTACGCCAACAGGCTCAGTTCGGCAAAATCAATATGTCACGCACTTACTAATTTTATGTCAATCATCTCAACATCATCTCCGTTCTTGCGTAGTTTTACGACTACCCAAGTGGCACTAAGCACTACTAAGATTCAAGTGCTTGCCCTTCCTGCGAGCATTACTACCAAGCGTATTATCGTGCTTATCCAGAACACATCTGCTACAGAAACTGTGCAGGTTATGGGTAACGCTACCGACACAGTTGGTATCGTCCTTCCTCCGCAGTCACAGTTCTCAATTGATAACTATCAAGGCGTTCTCCACGCTGTGGCTAACGCTGGTACACCTGCTATTAACATCACTATCAGTACTGTTTAATGGCTATTGATTTCACAGTTGGTGGTGATTCTGTTAACACAAAAAAGGCAAACATCATTGCCTCTGAAATTAATGTTTTTGACAGAGCAAACGCGGCTGTTGGGCTTGGTTGGGGAACTACCATTCCAAGATTTGTCACGGACATTGGAGTTGGCAACTGGGGTATTGTAAATCAAACTACAGGAGTTTATAATGCTTCTGCCGTTCACTCTGGCAATACTGTATACTTTAATGGTATGAACGCTAACACCGCCCACGCACATAAAATTAAAGTAATCAACAGTCTATCAGACTTTTCTTTAGCCTAATGAATACTATTAACGCACCATATAAAGGTTACGCTGGGTTCACCCTTAACGGAAAGATTGTCATCGTTGGTGCAGTTGAAGACAAGCAACAGTTTGACTGCATTGATGGCGTTCAGATGTTCTTTGGTAAAACCCTAGCAGAACTAAACACAACAATTGAGGATTCTATCGCCTAATGAGTATTAACCTATCAATCGGTGTTATGATTCCTACGAATGTCGTAGAGGTCGGTGACGAGATTAGTGCTGACCAATTAGCGGCTCTTGGTGCGGCATATGCTCCTTCTGTGGCTAATGCTTATGCTACTAATGCTTTTGTAACAGGACAGGGATATATTACATCTGCTCCTCCAGCCCAGCCATTACTCCGCACTTTATCCCTTGGAAGTCAACCACTTGATGAGACTGATAATTATTACATCTATGTCTTAGATAACTCAGAGACATTAACTCTCAATGATGATGCTACGAATAATCCTCCTATTGGAAGTGCTTTCACTATTTTATTTATTGCCAGTACTGCTGGTTATGTAAGTTGTGATTCTGGCGTTACGCTTAATGGCGGGTCGGGTACTTCTTTCGGGGGTGGTGCTGTTAAAACACTTATCAAAACAGCGGCTAACACTTGGTGGATTGGTTGATTTATAATTCTATGTTTACATTCCTATTATCACTTACGGCAATTGTCCTAGCCTTCCTAGGAGGCTTCTACGCTGGCATTAAGAACGCCAAGTCGGAGAAGGTTTCTTGGGGCAAGGAAATGCTTAACAAACTCAAGTCTAAAGAGTAATGGCTGATGGCAATACATATCAAAAGGATGGCGATGCAGGTTTCATAGGCTTAAACAGCCGTGACAACCCATCTGCCCTTCCGCAAGGGTATGTATCTGAGTCCATTAATTACCGCCTAGACAGAGGCGTAGCGTCTGCCAGAAAGGGTCTAGAAAGAAAGACAGTTGGTAGCATTGTCGGGAAGACTATATACGGCTCTACGACCTACATTGATAGCGTTGGGCAGGAGATTATAGTTCTGATTACAGAGCGTGACTTGTGGTACTATAACCCTCAGAGCGAGGTGCTGTCGTTGCCTGTGCCGTTTCCTAGTCGTGTAAACGGAGGTACATTTACATCTGCAACCATTGGTACTGCTCCAAATGTATATACACAAATAACAGTTACTAAAACGGCACACGGATATACCTCTGGGAATTCGTTGTCTATTGAAACATCTAACCTTAACTACAACGGAGTATACACAATTACTGTTACAAGTTCTAGTGAATTTACATATGTAGTCCCAGCGTTCCTAGTGCTTACAACTGGTACTTGCAATATGTCAATTGAGTACATAAATACATCAGATGGTTGCGATGTGTTGCAAGCGGTTGATAATGTTTTTATAACAAGAGGTTACGACAAGCGTCCTTTGAGATGGAATTTGGGTGTCAGTCTTGTTGCGATTCCTGCTTCTGGTGGCGGTCACGAATTTCCTAATTGCTCTCAATTAATTTACTACGGAAACAGACTTATCGCACAAGGTAAGTACCACACAGGAAGTATTGCCGAAAGAGACAAAGATAGCGTCAGCGTAAGCAATTATCTTGATTACCAGCATTGGGATATCCTTGATGTATTTACATTTAACAACGGAGGAAACGACCAAGTTACGGCTGTAGCACCTTGGACTCTTAACGAGTTCGTGGTGTTTATGCGTAACAGCATTTTCTATGTAAACACAGGCGTAGGGCGTTATGTTACAGGTGCGGCACTTTCTACTGACTCGTTCATTAAAACGCTTGTAACCGACATTGGGTGCATTGCAAAGCGTAGCGTGGTTCAAGCCGATGGTGGAGTTATCTTCCTTTCGGACAATGGCGTGTATATAATGAATCCAACGCAGGTTGGGGCTAACGAGTCTATGCGACTCCTTACCAACGCTCAACCATTATCAGCACCTATAGACGATGTTATTCAAAGAATTAATAGAACTTACGCTTATCGTGCTGTTGGGGTCTATTGGGGTAATCGCTATTACCTTGCAGTACCTGTTGATGGTTCTGCTGAGAACAATGCCGTTCTTGTTTATAACTTTATTCTAAAGGCTTGGGAGTCAGTTGACACATACCCTGCTGGGATTGATGTATTTAACTTTGTTATTGCTAAGAAAAATAACATCAGACGGCTGTACATTATCGATTCAGACGAAGGCGTGTTCTTGACAGAAGAGTTAGATGGTGACGAATACGGCAATAACATTGGAACGCCTGTTCTTCACGAAACACCTCCGTCCGTTCCGTATCTTCCTTTCTATCTAGGTGAAGACGAGTTCCAAAGTAACCTTATCCAATCATCCCTTACTACAAGAAGATATATATTTGGTACATTCAGCGACAAGCGTTTTAGTGGAAGTGAAATAGACTTGCTTTTTCAAGCAGGTGCTGTATTAGATACATACGCAGAAATCTCCAATGAGGACTCTACAGTTCTAATTGATGAATACGGCTCTCCTACGGCAAACGATGAAACCAGAAGAACTCCTATCAGAAAGACTGGAACTGGGCTTCAGTTCAGATTTGTTGCAAGAAACCTAAGACCTGCAATTCGTTCTGTATTTGCATACGGAACTGTTAAGGGCAAAAACACTCAATCACAAAAATAATATGGCACAGATTCAAAAAGGCGATACATTTGCAGACGGACAACTTGTTACAGCGGCTCGTCTTAATGCGTTGCTAGACTCCGCTTTGCTTAATACTAACGCCATTACAGACCAAGCATTAATTACCACAGGGGCAGTTGCCGATATGCTTCTTGTTTATCAAGTATCAACGGCTACGCTAAAGAAGATTTCATTTGATGATTTAATTAGCATCAATACTGGTGGTGGATTAGGAGTTCTTACAGCAACTCAAGTCTTTGGAAATACAGGACTTAGCATTGCTACAGGGGCTGGAAATGTAACTGTTGCTGGGTATAATGATACTAACATAGGTAACGCAAGTTCTTCATCTGGAGAAACAAATATCTATTCATACAACGACATTAATTTAAGTTCTTCTATTGGTGAGGTTTCTATTACGGCAGACACTACTATTACAGGAAATCTTACAATAAATGGAAGTAATAATATTATGCCAATTGGGGCTGTAATGTTATTTGCCTCGGCAAGTGTTCCTGCTGGATGGAATGCCTGTAATGGTGCGGCTGTTAGCAGAACCTCTGGAACATATTCTGCATTATTTGCAGTCATTGGAACTTTATATGGGGTTGGCGATGGTGTAAATACATTTAATCTTCCAGACCTCCGTGGAGAGTTTGTAAGAGGTTGGGATAATGGAAGAGGTGTTGATACAGGTCGTGCTCTTGGTAGCACTCAACTTCAACAACTTGAATCCCACAAGCACATTGCTTCTAACAATGATTGTCAAAACTACAACTCAGTCAATGGTACTGGTACTGGCACTTATAACGCTTGGTGCGATACTGGTGGCATTGGTTCTGGTGCAGGGGCGGCTTTGACTGGCGATGGTACACACATTGAGCAAACAGCCAAACTTGGAACTGAAACACGCCCACGAAATGTGGCTATGCAGTACTGCATTAAACTTTAATGGATTTTTCAGAAGAAATAACCTTTATCACGACTAACAAGAATATTGGTCGTAGGGATTATTTTGACTGGAAAACAGAAAGCCTTCCTCTTTATCTTAAATGGTCACTTACATTTGACTATCTATTTAAGGTAATTGAAGATAATAAAATAACAGGCATTGGTGTTGCATATCCTATTCAAAGAGATTGCAAGTGCATGGAAGACCTGTATATGTTTGGCAACATCGTTAAGAAAGAAGACGAACCAAACAAATCACTTTTTATACTTGAATGGCTTGCGGTCACCCCAAACGCCAGACGAGAACTAGTAACTAAGTTCAAGCAAAGATATCCAAACTGGGAAAATCAAAAGAAGTTTGGCATACAATTTGACAAGATGAAGTTGCTATCAAATAGATACATAAACCTTTTAAACAATATATAACAATGGGAAAAGTAAAAGCACCAGCCGAGCGAGGCTATTTAAGCGAAATGCAGTCAGCCCTTTCTGGGCAGATGGGTATACAGGGTCAATTGCTTAGTGCCGAAAAGGAATTTACTCCACAATACCAAGCACTTCAAAAGCAAGCCCTTATGGGGCAGATGGGTAATCTTGCGAGTATATATGCCCAAACAAATGACCAGTCAGTTGCCCTGCAACAACAGAACCTTCAAAGCCAAGGTGCGTTGTATGGTCAAGTTGGTGGCTACGCTCGTAACGCCTATCAAAACACACTAGACCCTACTACGGCTGGCTTGTATAATACTATGGCTTCTCAAGCGGCTAGTGGTCTGGCTGATGGTCGCAATCTCTCAGAACAAGAGATGCGTATGTCCCAAGGTAACGCTAGGGCGGCTATGGCGGCTAGGGGTATGCAGTTTGGAAACCAAGCAATTGCGGCTGAAGTTCTTAACTCTTATGATTTGGCTAACCAGCGTGAAGACAGGGCAAGACAATATGCAGGTGGAGTTTATGGAGTTGGTCAACAAAACGCTTTACAGGCTATGAATATGTATGGTCAACCTCTTATGAATCAAATGAATCAATTCTCTACCCCTACGATGCTTGGTCAATCCCAACAAATGTATGGTGGTCTTGGTGCTAAGTTGTTCCAACCAGAGTCTCAATATAACGCACAAATTATTTCTGCAAATCAACAGAATCAAATGCAAGCAGAGATGGCTAATGCTCAAGCAAAGGCAGGTATGATTTCTGCTGGCATTGGTGCTATTGGTAGTATGGGTGCAGGATTCCTTGGTAACGCAGGACTATTTGGAGCGACTACAGGTGCAACTGGTGCTGGATTTTCCGTTGGTGGAATGACAAATGTAGGTGGTTCTAAACTTGGTGCTGGGACTATATATGGAGCACCATCAAACGCAAGCAAAGTATCTTTCAGATAATATAATTTTATGGCTATGTTCCAACAATACCAGAATGGGGTAACTCCTGTGACTGGAATGTCAGAGGCTGGTGCAAACATCGGAAAGATGTATATGCAGGGCATTGGACAGTTTGGGGAAAGTCTTTCTAAAGGATTACAGGCGTACAACGATAACTCTGCTAAAAACGAAATTCTTACAGAAGAAGCAAAGACTCTTGGAAGTCAGATTCAACAGTACGCACAGATGTTTGGGAACTCTCCAGAACACGCTGAGTTCTCTGCCTCTCTTCAACCTTATATTGAACAACTTGCTAAAGTGCCTTCAATGTCACTTACTCAAAAAATGGGTGCAGTTACAGGCGTAAAGGCTGGCTTTGCAAACATAGGTCAGCAATTGCAAGTCTTTGAACTTATGCGTGGCGAGCGTATGAAGCGTGACATGAACACGGCTATGGGTGGAGTTAAGGAGTTCGATGAGGTTACTGTACCTACGGCTATCATTCCGTCTGGTAAATTGCCTTACTTTCACGACAAAACATATATGGAGAACGAGTCTGAAGTTACTCGTCTTGCAACTGAAGCAAAGGCAAGAGGTGCTAATGTTGATATTGCAAAGGTTCTCAGCGATTGGAGAAATGACTTTAAGGCTTCTGCTATGGCTAGAACTGATATGCCTCCAGAAGTTAAGGAAGCACTAGTTAAGCAAATTGATGCTGGTCAGAACCTCGTTGATAACATTCAAACGGATGAAACAACTGGAGTTACAGATTACGCTAAGGAAGCGGGTATGTATGAAAGAACTGCTACATCAGTTAAAGAACAACTTGCTCCAAAGAAGGTTGAACCTGCATCTGCAACAAGTGCTAAACCTTTAACGCCAGAAGCGTTGGCTGATTACTCTAATAAGAAAACTCAATTAGAAACGGCTATTCAATCACTTAGTAAGAATCTTAAAACAACAGAAACAATTTCTGATTCCGAGTTCAACAAACTTGTTGCCAAAGACCCTTCTGCCAGCAGATTTGCAAAGGTTGCTAATCTTGAAAGCCAAGGCTGGAAGAAATCTAAAGACGCTAATGGAAATCAAGTTTGGAGCAGACCCGCAACGGATAAGCCAACAGCAGACGCTATTAACTTCTACTCAAGTAAACTTGAAGAAATTAACTCTCAAATTAACCCACCTGCAAAAGAAGTTGATGAAAAGACTGTTAGGGCTGAAGGCGTTAAGAAGAAAGCCAAGGAAGAACTTGGTAGGATTGATTCGCTTATTAAACAAGCAGATGATGCTGTGGCTAACGAAAAGGATGTTCCAATGGATTGGATGGACAAAGCCGCATTTGCAATGGAAGGAGGCTTCATAGATGCTATTAACATCAAGGGCTTCAAAGAAACTGCCCAGATGTATATTGCTCAAGGTCGCATTAAAGAACTAACTCCAGAGAATGCTAAAATGATTCTTAGAGAACTTAATAGCGAATCAATGGGAAGTATGGCAATTCTTGGTAATTTGGTTGTTCCTAATTTTGCTAGAGAACTTACTAGAGAAGAACTCCGAAACGCTGAAAGTGAATTTACTGATTGGCGTTCACAAGATAGAATTAAGAGAATGGAAAAACTAGGAGATTTCTCGCAAGTAAAAAAAGAACTAGTAAAAAGAAAAGAACTATTACAGGGTCAACTTTCAACAGGTAGACTTGCTCCTAAACCAGCAGATTTGCAAGCGGTTCAACAGACTGGAGCAACAGCAGAAGCCACGCCAGAGCCTTCGTACACTTTGACTAATCAAAGAAATATGTCGCTTGGTACAACTACAGAAAAAGTTGCTTCGTCAGTTGAAAGTAAGCGTACTGATATGAAGAATTTCTTTACTAAGAAGTACGGATACATTCCTGCTTCCTTTGAAGATTCATTTAAGGCTATCTACCCAGAAGCCAACTTCAAGACAATGGAAACTCCTTATGGTGCGTTTATGCACGATGGTAAGGAGTGGAAACAGATTCAAATTCAACAGCCAAAGGTAATGTCTAACAAGGAAATTGCTGAAGAAAAGTCCGTTACATTTGGTCAGCCAAACGCTAATGGAGGTCTTGAATTCTCTGAACTTGTTCCTAAATCTGGAATTTATGTCCGTGGTATCTTTGCTGGTACTCCTACGGAAGCATTTAAATTCAGAACTGAAATGCTTGAGACTGCTAACGCTAAGGTTGCTGTTAGTAGACTTATTGAAATCAATGATATGGTTGGCGAATCTATGCCTTGGAATGCTAGTTTGTGGGGCGAAGCCAAGGCTCTCTTGCCTCAAATTAAGGCTGGTTTGAGAACTGACATCATTGGTGTTGGTACAGTTTCTAACTACGAACAACAACTCATTGAAGATGTTGTGGCTGACCCTACAAAGTTCTGGTCGCTTGAGTCTTCTGACAGGGCTAAACTTGCAGAAATTATGCGTAGAGTTAATAACCGCATGACAGATAAACCAGCCTTATATGGTCTTGAAGTAAGAAAAACTGGTCAATCTAATGCAGAAATTGAAAAGAGTCTCCGTATGGGCAGAACTGGAAAATCTAAGTTAGAACTTGACTATGAAGCAAGGGGTGGAAAGAAAGGTACTCCTCTGGAATGGAACTTAACCAACAAAATTCCAGACGCACTTAAATAACATTTACAATGGCTGAACTATACGCTAAACCATTTGAGACTATTGAAACTGGGTACAACCCGCAACAGTCACAAAATGGCGGTCAAGAAAGTGAAATGGATTCCTATCTGTCTTCACTTCCCCCAGAAGAAAGACAAGCGGCTATAGGACGCTTAAATGCTCCGCTTTCTGGAGAAGAGTTGGCTTCAATGGCTGGCTCTGGTCAGAAAATGCCTACTCTTCAAGAGTATGCTGAAATTGAGAAATGGCACAAGACGCAAGAAATTTCGTTCTTTGATGGTCTTGGCAAGATAGCCGAAGGCGGTGAGCAAGTGATGACAGACCTGTCAAAAGCATTTGGTGCTGTATTTGACAACCCTGCTGATGTTGCATCAAAGATGCCAGCCACCGCAGTTGAAGCATTTTCACAGGGTACAAGAAACTTCTATGGAATGCTTGCTGAGTCTCAGAACACAGACTCTGTTTTGTTTAGAGTTAAAGACTTTCTTAACGGCACAGGTACAATTGAAGATAGATATAATCAATACATTTCTGCCTTAAAGTTCAACAAAGATTCTGCCGACCTTGTGGAAGGAAAACAAACCCTTGTTATGGACAAGGATATGATTAACCACGAAGTTACACAGGCAATGGCTTACATTGCTGACCCTACTTTGTTTATTCCATTTGGCAAGGTTGCCTCTACTGGTCTTCGTGCCGTTGGTCTTGGTGAAAGACTTGCATTGGCGGGTGCTAAATCTGCGGCTATTAAGAATGGCATTATAGGAAACACTATTAAATGGGGTGTAGGTCAACCACTTGAGTTCCTTGGTGGTGCTGTTAGAAATACTATTGATTACGGATTAGATAAGGCTGGGGCGGCTTTTGAAGCCACAACAGGTGTAGGGGCTAAGGAGTTCGCTCAGACTGCCAGAATGTCTGGAATAGGCTTTTCTGCTTCAGCAGTCGCTGGTTACGCTGTGCCTTATGCTTCTACTCTTTCAGATGCCTATCTAGCAGGGTCTTCGGCTAGAGGCTTTGGTGAGGCTCTTACTCTTATGGGTGAAACTATGTCCAAAAATAAATTTGGGCGTGGTATCAATTCTTGGGCGGCTGAGTCGCTTGAACAGGCTAAGAAAAATGGAGTTAAACTAAGTCCTCACGCTGATGGATTGTTGAAGGCACTTAATGCGGTTGACCCTATGTTTGCCTATGGCTTCAATGCAGTAGAGGCATCGGCTCAAGGTGCAGTTATTGGTGG
>Ga0208597_1000909_pt1 | contig 11651 bp, 7 predicted proteins | sample LakMenEpi05May12_FD_150673 | JGI IMG/M metagenome (GOLD analysis project Ga0208597, IMG submission 150673) | Freshwater microbial communities from Lake Mendota, WI - 05MAY2012 deep hole epilimnion (SPAdes) | ecosystem: Environmental > Aquatic > Freshwater > Lake > Epilimnion/Euphotic zone ...
GCCGCCCCCCGCCGATAGAGAACGCCGGTGAGCTCCTGCTCGCCCACGCTCGCCAGATTGCGGAAGGTGGAGGCGATTACCTGCAGCCGTGGAAAGGCGGCGAACGCCGCCGCCATGGCCTCAGCTCGCCGCGCCTCTGGCTCGTCCGCTTCGAATGTCTCGCCCAGCACGAGACCCATGTCGCGCTCCTCGGCGAAGGCGATGTCGGCGCTGTCGAACAGGGAACGCAGGATGCCAGGCGCATCCCCGCCCCAGGCCGCCCATAGCTTGCCGCGAAAATTGCCGTCGAAGGAGACCGGCACGCCGGCGTCGACCGCCGCGCGGGCGGCGCGCAGGGCCGCTTCGGCCGTCTTCGGTCCGATGGCGGGCGTGACGCCGGAGAGGTGCAGCCGCCCCGCGCCGGGCAAGAGCGCCGTCCAGTCGATCAACTCCGGAGTGGCCTCGGCGAAGGCGGAACCGGCGCGGTCATAGATAATGTCCGAGGCCCGGGTCACCGCGCCGGGGGTGAGGAAGTAGAGGCCCATGCGGCCATCCGCGCGCTGGATCGCCCGCACATCCACCCCATGCTTGGCGAGCTCGCCGAGGGCCACGTCGCCCAGCCGGTGATCCGGCAACACCGACACCATGGCGCTCGGCCAGCCCAGCTTGGCCAGCGCCACCGCCACGTTTGCTTCTGCGCCGCCGAAACAGGCGTCGAGCCGGGCCTCCTGCAACAACAGCCCGGGTTGCACCGCGCTCAAGCGCAGCAAAACCTCGCCAAAACACAGAATGCGCCCGCGTTCCCCCATGCCCCTCGTCCATCGTCCGCTTGAATCTAGAGCATTTTTTACCCGAAAACCGAATTCCACTTTTCGGAAAATGCTCTTTGGCTCGATTGTCGGCGCAGTTGCGCCATTTCGGCGAAGTTAGCCGCCTGAGCGCCCCGCCGCCACCGACGTGTGGCGCCGACACCCCGTTTGGCGCCCAACAACGGTCGAAAGGTTCGACGCCCGTGGCCGCAATGCCGCGGATAGGGTAGTTTTCCGCCATGGCTGGCTCCTCATCCTCGCCTCGTCTGCAAGCCCGGTTCGCCGGCGCCTGCTACGTGCTGATCATCATTCTCGGCGCCTATGCCGAGCTGGTGGGGCGTCAGGGACTGGTGGTAGCGGGCAATCCCGCGGCGACCCTGCACGCCATCGGCGCCCACGCCGACCAGTACCGGCTCGGCTTCATGGCCGAGATGATCACCAACATGCTGGCCATCCCTTCGACCGTGATCCTGTGGCGGCTGTTGCGCCCCACCGGGCCGACCCTCGCCCTGACGGCCATGGTGTTCGACCTGACCCAGAACACCGTGAACGCCCTCAACGCCTGGGCCCAATATGCGCCCCTGACCCTGTTGCCGGGATCAGCGGACGGGGGCGCCCTCACGCCGGACCAGTTGGCGGCGCTGGCGCGCCTGACCTTGCGTTGGCACGACGTGGGCTTTCAGATCGGGCTCAGCTTCTTCAGCGTCGCTTTGCTGCTGGAGGGCTACCTCGTCTTACGCTCCGGCTACTTCCCGCGCTGGCTCGGCGCGGTGTTCATGATCGCAGGCCTCGGATATCTCGTGGCGGCGACAGAATATTTCCTCGACCTGCGCCTGCCGCTGTTCGGCGCGCCACAACTCGCCTCGTTGTTCGGCGAAAGCGCCATGGCGTTGTGGCTGCTCATTGTCGGCGTGAATGAAGCCAAGTGGCGGGTGGCGGATCGCCAGGCTTAGCTGCAAGTTCAACCCATTTAAATCATCCGATAGGTTTCAAAATTAATCCGTAATCGGTGGAATTCACGCCGATTAACCGCCACCGAGGGCGCCAATTCTGAGCGTCAAATAAGTTTTAAAAATCTTTCAAAATTTCGAAATACTCACATCACCGAAGCGTCACCCAACTAGTCTATACCAGATATACGCTGCTCTCCGTGCAACGGGTGGAGTGGTGCGGGGTCGTGCGCCCAGCTTGTCCTGCGACGACGGGGCGCGCGCAAAACGACATTAGGGGCCAAAGGCCTGAGCGGGGATTCAAGTCGATGAAATCCAACTATCTGATCAGCTGCGCCATGGCGGCGCTGCTCAGCGGCGGGGCCTTCGCCGCTCACGCCGCCGACGCAACCACCAACACCGAAGCCAATTCCACCACCATCGGCGAAGTCATCGTCACGGCCCAGCGCCGCGACGAGAGCGTGCAGAAGGTGCCGATGACCGTGCAGGCCTTCACCGGCGCGGCCCTGGAAAACCTCAATGTCACCAATGTCGACGAGCTCCTGAAGTTCACCCCGAGCGTGGTGTACGGCGCGCCGGGCGCCGGCCAGGGCACCATCGTGGTCCGCGGCCTCAACACCGGCCGCGCGGGCGAGCAGTCCTTCGCCACCGTGGGCAACTTCCCCAACACGGCGGTCTATCTCGACGAACAGTCCATGCAGTTCCCGGGCCGCACCCCGGACATCTTCCTCGCCGACATGCAGCGCGTGGAAATTCTGGAAGGCCCGCAAGGCACCCTGTTCGGCGGCGGCGCTGAAGCCGGCGCGGTGCGCTACATCACCAACAAGCCGAAGATGAACGTCTTCGAGGGTCGGATTGAAGGCAGCTACGGCTTCACCGTCCACGGCGACAACAGCAACGGCCTCACCGCCGCGGTGAACCTGCCGGTGATCAAGGACAAGCTGGCCCTCCGCGCCGTCTATTACAATGACAAGCAGGGCGGCTACATCGACAACGTGCCGAGCCTGTTCCAGCGCAACGAGCAGATCGACGACAACACCTACATCGGCATCAAGCCCACCGGCGGCAAGTGCCCCGACGGCGGCCTGCCCAGCAGCACGGGCTTCTGCGGCGCCACCAACTCCACCGTGGCCAACAACTACGCCGTCGCCAAGAAGGCGCAGAACCCGACCTACACCCAGGGCGCGCGCATCCAAGCTTTGGTCAACCTGGCCCCCGACTGGGACCTGTTGATCTCCCAGAGCGTGCAGAACCTCGACGCTGAAGGCATCTCCAACACCTACCCGGTGGGCTCGAACTTCCAGCCGCTCGGCAAGCTGCAGGTGACCTCGTTCGTCCCCACCTACAACAAGGACAACTTCGAGAGCACCGCCTGGTCGCTCACCGGCAAGCTGCACGGCCTGAATGTGATCTACACCGGCTCCTACACGGACCGGCACATCGAGCAGCAGACCGACTACACCAACTACTCGCGCACCCTCTACGGCCAGTACTATGAGTGCACCGGCGGCAACAACAGCGGCTTCGGCGCGGGCAGCGCCTCGGGCCCGGTGGTTCCGGCCACCTGCTACTCGCCGGTGACCTTCTGGCGCGACAAGGTGCGCAACAAGCACCTCAGCAACGAACTGCGCGTCTCCACCCCGTCTGATTGGCGTCTGCGCGGCGTGGCGGGCGCCTTCTACGAGCAGTTCCGCATCCGCGACGTGATGAACTTCGAGTACAAGACCATCCCGTCCTGTATGGATCCGGGCGCCCTGGCGGCCCAGAACCCGGCCGCCGGCATCGTCTGCGTCGGCAACGACCAGCCCATCGGCTTCACCGGCCCGATCAATCCGAGCGTCCGCGACGACATGACCGGCTACGGCGAAGACGTGTATCGCGGCTTCGACCAGACCGCCTTCTTCGTCCACGCCGACTACGACATCATCCCGAAGGTGCTGACGGTCTCGGCCGGCACGCGTCACTTCGAATATGACGAGTTCGAGCGGGGCTCCGTCTATCACACCGCCACCAACTGCACCGGCGTCACCGTCTGCCCGCCCAAGGCCTTCATCGGCACGCTGACCGGCGGCGTCTATCGCGGCTACTCGGCCAAGTACACCGGCTTCAAGAGCCAGTTCGGCGTCCAGTACAACCCCACCGAACGCGTCCACCTGTACTACCTGTACTCGGAAGGCTTCCGTCCGGGCGGCTTCAATCGCTATTCCGAAACCAAGGCGCCCTACACCGCCGGCGGCAGCGACAAGCAGTTCATCAAGAACTACAAGTACAACCCCGACTACGTGAAGAACAACGAAATCGGCGTGAAGAGCGAACTGTTCGAGCGTCGTCTGCAGCTGAACCTCTCGGCCTATGACATGAAGTTGCTGGACAGCCAGATCGCGCTGTACCAGCCCTGCTGCCTCGGCAACTCCACCTTCACCACCAACGGCGCCAACTACGAAGACAAGGGCTTCGAAGCCAGCGCCATCGCCCGCGTGGTGAAGGGCCTGACCCTGCAAGCCGCCGTGGCCTACAACGACAACCGTCAGATCAACTCGCCCTGCTTGAAGGCGAATGCTCCGACCGCGCCGTTCCCGGGCCAGTGCATCACCCAGGTGAAGGGCAAGCCCTACCCGAACCCGTTCGGCGTCAAGGACGGCGTCGCGCCGTTCTCGCCGCAGCTGAAGGGCAACCTGGCGGCGCGCTACGACTGGGAGCAGAACAACTTCAACTGGTTCGTCAGCGGCAACGCCGACTTCGTCGCCCACCAGTACAACGAGCCGTCGAACTACATCGCTGGCGACCAGCCGTCGCAAATCGTGCCGACCACCACCTATCTGCGCTACCGCATGCCGTCCTACGCCAACTTCGGCGGTTCGGTGGGCTTCAGCAAGGATCAGTGGACCGTCACCGTGTACGGCCAGAACCTGAACAACTCGCACGCCTCGACCTTCACCTCGTCGGGCCAGTTCATCAAGGCGGAAACCCCGCTGCGTCCGGCCACCGTGGGCGTGCGCATCGCCGAGACCTTCTAAGCTTGGCGGCTTAAGTAAAATCAGTGCTATGGGCGGACGGCGACGTCCGCCCATTTCTTTATGTGATCGCGATGGACCTACAAGACCTGTCCCCTGTCGAGGCTGAAGTCCTCCGCCTGCGCCAAATGCAGCAGGCCGGACGACATGCGGACGTCCTGCCGGGCGCGATCGCTTTGCTTGAACAGTACCCTGAGAACCGCGATCTGTTGTTGATCGTGGCTGCGAGCCAGCGCTGCCTCGGCCAGATCGACCCGGCGTTCGCCACCCTGGACCGGCTTCAAGGCCTCTATCCGAAGTTCTCCAAGCAGTTCCAGGAGCGCGGCATGGCCCATGTCGCCCTGAAGGATGCGCCCAACGCCATCCAGAACCTGCTGGCTTCAGTGAACCTCAACCCCGCCCTGCCGGCGAGCTGGAGCATGCTGGAGGGGCTCTACCGCCTCACCGGGGACGCTGAGAACGCCGCCATCGCCGCCGACCACGTGGCCACCTTAAAGGCCCTGGCGCCGGAGGTGGTGCAGGCCACTTCGCTCTTCGCCGACGGCGACATCGGCCAGGCCGAGCGCATCATCCGCCCCTATCTTCTGGCCCACCCGCAGGACCCCGAGGCCATACGCGTGCTGGCCCGTATCGCCATCGCGCTCGAAGTGCTCAACGACGCCCAAGTGCTGCTGGAGGCGGTGCTGGAGCTGAGCCCCGACTACACCGCCGCGCGCTACGACTATGTGCAGACCCTGGTGAAGCGCCAGAAGCACCTGGAGGCGCAGGGCGAGATCGAAAAGCTTCTGGCCGTCGACCCGCACAATTTCGATTACCTGACCATGGCCGCCAATGTGGAGGTCGGCCTCGGCCGCAATGACAAGGCGCTGGAGATCTACGCCGAGATGGCGAAGCTCTGGCCCAAGTCCTGGGACGTGCCCCTTTGGCAGGGCCATGCGCTGAAGACCATCGGCGAGGTGCCGCCAGCCATCGAGGCCTATCGCACGGCGGCCCGGCTGCGTCCCGATTTCGGCGACGCCTATTGGAGCCTCGCCAACCTCAAGACCTATCGCTTCACCGATGACGAGATCGCGGCCATGCGCCGGGAAGAAGCGGACGACACCACCGTGCTGGAGGACCGCTTCCATCTCTGCTTTGCGCTGGGCAAGGCGCTGGAGGATCGAGGAGACTACGAGGAGGCCTTCGCCTTCTACCAGCGCGGCAACGTCCTGAAGCAGTCGGACAGCAAGTACCGACCGGAGATCACCGAGAACAACACCGAAGCCCAGATCCGCGTCTGCACCCCGGCCTTCTTCGCCGAGCGCGAGGGGTGGGGCGATTCGCGCCCCGACCCGATCTTCATCCTCGGCCTGCCCCGGGCGGGCTCGACCCTGTTGGAGCAGATCCTCGCCTCCCACTCGCAGGTGGAGGGCACGCAGGAGCTGTCGGACATCCAGCGCGTGGTGCTCGATATCCAGGGCCACGGGACCTATGTGGAGCAGCAGCGCTACCCCGGCGCCCTCGCCGAACTGACCGCCGAGGACTACCGCGCCTTCGGTCAGCGCTACCTGGACGACACCCGCGCCTATCGCACCGACCGGCCGTTCTTCATCGACAAGATGCCGAACAATTTCAGGCACATCGGGCTCATCCACCTGATGCTGCCCAACGCCAAGATCATCGACGCCCGGCGCGATCCCATGTCCTGCTGCTTCAGCAACTTCAAGCAGCTCTACGCCAAGGGCCAGGAATTCACCTACGGGATCGAGAACATCGCCCGCTACTACCGCACCTATCTCGAACTGATGCGGCACTGGGACGAGGCCCTGCCCGGCAAGGTGCTGCGCGTGCAGCACGAGGACGTGGTGGACGATCTGGAAGGGAGCGTGCGGCGCATCCTCGACCACTGCGGCCTGCCCTTCGAGGAGGCCTGCATCAACTTCCACCAGAACAAGCGCAGCGTGCGCACGCCGAGCTCCGAGCAGGTGCGCCAGCCCATCTTCCGCGACGGCCTTGATCAGTGGAAGAACTTCGAGCCCTGGCTCGATCCCCTGAAGGCGGCGCTGGGCGACGCGCTCACCGCCTATCGCGACTGAGAGGATGAGCGTGAGCGCGGGCAGCTTTGATGTGGCCATCGTGGGGGCCGGGGTGCTCGGCCTCGCCCACGCCTATGTGGCGGCCAGCCGCGGCAAGCGCGTGGCGGTGATCGAGCGCGACACTCGGGCCAACGGGGCCTCCGTCCGCAATTTCGGCTTCGTCACCGTCACCGGCCAGCAGCGCGGCGAGAGCTGGACCCTCGCCCGCCGCACCCGCGATGTGTGGGCGGAGATCGCGCCCAAGGCCGGGATCGCCGTGCACCATGCGGGGCTCCTCCTCACCGTGCGGCGTCCGGAAGCTGTGGCCGTGGCGGAGGCCTTCCTCAACACCGAGATGGGCGAGGGCTGCGGTTTCCTCGACGCGAAGGCGCTCAAAGACCGCCACCCGCAAGTGGCCGCCCCGGCCGCCCTGGGCGCGCTGACGAGCCCGTACGAGCTGCGCGTGGAGTCCCGCGACGCCATCCCCCAGCTCGCGGCGTGGCTGGCGGAAGTCTACGACGTCGCCTTCATCCACGGCGCGGCGGCGCTCAAGGTGAGCGAGGCTGGCGTCGAGACCTCCCGCGGCTTCATCGGCGCGGAGACGGTGGTGGTCTGCCCCGGCGACGATTTCGCCAGCCTCTATCCCGAGCGCATCGAGGCCTATCGCCTCACCCGCTGCCGGCTCTCCATGCTGAAGCTGGCCAGTCCCGGCTTCCAATGGCCGGCGGCCCTCATGTCGGACCTCAGCCTCGCCCGCTACGCCGGCTACGCCGACCTGCCGGAGGCCGCGCCGCTGAAGGCCCGCCTCGCCGCCGAGCAGGCCGAGCATCTCGCCCATGGCGTCCACCTCATCGTGGTGCAGAGCGGCGACGGCGGCCTCGTGGTCGGAGACAGCCATCATTACGAGGCGACGCCGCAGCCCTTCGCCAAGGCCGCCACCGAGCGGCTGATCCTGGATGAATTCGAGAAGGCCATCGGCGCGCCCCCGCCGCCGGTGATGGAGCGCTGGACGGGCTCCTACGCCGTGGCCAGCGACCGCACCTACTTCATCGACGCCCCCGAACCGCATGTGCGCCTTGTGATGGTCACCAGCGGCACGGGCGCCTCCACCTGCTTCGGCATCGCCGAACGCACCTTCGACAGCCTCCTTGGAGCCCAGATCGCCGCATGAGCCAGACCCCCTTGAAAGCCGTGGTGTTCGACTGGGCCGGCACCATGATCGACTTTGGCTGCATGGCCCCCGTGGCCGCCTACCAGACCGCCTTCGCCGCCGAAGGCGTTCAGCTCGTCGCAGCCGACGCCCGCCGCGACATGGGCATGGCCAAGCTCGCCCACGTGAAGGAAATCCTGAAGATCGAGCGGGTCGCCGAGGCCTGGCGCGCCAAGACCGGGGCGGCGCCCGATGAAGCCGACGCCCTGCGCATCTATGCTCAGCTGGAGCCGCTCATGGCCGCCTCGGCCGCCGAGCACTCGACCCTCATTCCCGGTGCGGCTGAGACCTTTATTGAGCTGAAGCGCCGCGGCCTGAAGGTGGGCTCCGGCACCGGCTACACCCGCCAGATGATGGCCGCGATCCTGCCTCGCGCGGCCGCGCAAGGCTACACGCCCGACGCCGTGGTCTGCGCCGGCGAGACCCCCACCGGCCGCCCCTCGCCGCAGATGGTGTGGAAGGCCCTGATCGAGCTCGACGTGTGGCCGGCCAGCGCCGTGGTGAAGGTGGACGACGCCGAGGTGGGCATGGCCGAGGGCCGCAACGCCGGCTGCTGGACCGTGGGCGTGGCCGCCTCCGGCAACGGGGTCGGGCTCAGCCTCGCCGAATATGAGGTCCTCACCGAAGCCGAGCGTCGCCCGCGCGTGGAGGCCGCCGCCGCCAGCCTGCGCGCCGCGGGCGCCCACTATGTCATCGATACGGTGGCCGACCTGCCCGCCCTGCTGGACGAGATCGCCGCCTCGGGCCGCCAGCCTTAAGCGTCACACAACTGCGATAGCATCGCCGCGTGCGCCCGGTTCATGACCGGTGCGCTTCGACTGCAGGGGACACTCATGCGCAAGTCCATCCTGGCCTCGGCCCTGGCCGTCGCCGCCCTTCTGGCCGCCTGTTCCAAGCCGCACGAGCGGCTGGTGGTCTACACGGCGGCGGAGGCCGATCAGGTCCCGGCCTATACGGCCAGCTTCAAGAAGGCGCGGCCGGACATCGACCTTGTGTGGGTGCGCGACTCCACCGGCGTGGTCACCGCCAAGCTGCTGGCCGAGAAGAAGGCCCCGCAAGCCGACGTGGTGTTCGCCCTCGCCGCCACTTCGATGATGAAGCTGGACGACGCCGGCCTCCTCGCCCCTTACGCGCCGAAGGGGCTGGAGAGCGTGGACGCCCGCTTCCGCGATGGCCGGCCGGTTCCCCACTGGACCGGCGAGGCTCTGTGGAGCGCCGCCATCTGCGTCAACACCGACGAGATGAAGAAGCGCAATCTGCCCACGCCCACGAGCTGGGAAGACCTGACCAAGCCCATTTACAAGGGCCTCGTCTCCATGCCCGACCCGGCCTCTTCCGGCACCGGACTCCTGGCGGTCGCCGCCTGGCTGCAGCTCAACGGCGAGGCGAAGGGCTGGTCCTATATGGACCGGCTGAATCCCAACATCTCCGCCTATGTCCACTCGGGCTCCAAGCCCTGCAAGGACGTGTCCCGCGGCGAAATCCCCATCGGCATTTCCATCGACTTCCGCGCTGCTCAGGCCAAGACGCAAGGCCTGCCGGTGCAGGTGGTGATCCCCAAGGAGGGCGTGGGCTGGGACCTGGAGGCCACGGGCCTGGTGACGGGCACCAAGCACGCCGACGCCGCCAAGGCTTTCATCGACTGGGCCTTCTCGCATGAGGCCATGGCCCTCTACGCCAAGAACTTCGGCGTGGTGGGCGACCGCGCCATGCCCACCTCGCCCATCCTGCCGGCGGACCTACGCGATCACCTGGCGCCGGTGGACCTGAAATGGACCGCCGCCAATCGCGACCGCATCCTCAACGAGTGGGCCAAGCGCTACGGGGCCAAGTCGGAACCGAAGTCGTGAGCGGCGACACCGCCTTCGAGGTTCGCGGCCTGACCAAGCGCTTCGGCGCGACGACGGTTGTGGACGCGGTCAGCTTCGCCGCCGAGCGCGGAGAGTTCGTCTGCCTCGTCGGCCCCTCCGGCTGCGGCAAGACCACGCTCCTGCGCCTGCTGATCGGGCTGGAGACGCCGACCTCGGGCGAGGTTCGCCTCGACGGCGAGGACGTGACCCGCGCCGCCCCCTCCGCCCGAGCCATGGGCATGGTGTTTCAGTCCTACGCCCTCTTCCCTAACCTGAAGGTGGCCGACAACATCGCCTTCGGCATGAAGCGCGGCCTCGCCAAGGCCGAGCGCGCCGCAAGGGTCGCGGCCCTCTTGGACACCGTGGGTCTGCCGGGCCTTGAGGCGCGCCTGCCGGCCGAGCTCTCCGGCGGCCAGCAACAGCGGGTGGCCATCGCCCGCGCCCTCGCCGCCGATCCGAACATCCTCCTCCTGGACGAGCCCCTGGCCGCCCTCGACCCGCAACTGCGCGAACAGCTGCGCGTGGAGCTGAAGCTGCTGCAGCGCCGGCTCGGCGTCACCACGGTGATGGTCACTCACGACCAGGAAGAGGCCATGGCCCTGGCCGACCGGGTGATCGTCATGCGCGCCGGGCACATCGAGCAGATCGGCGCGCCGGAAGCGGTCTACGCCGCCCCGGCTAACGCCTTCGTGGCGAGCTTCTTCGGTCCCGCCAACCAGGTTGCGGGCCAGGTGGCGGACAAGGATCTGGTGCGTCTCGCCGCAGGCCCGCTCTTGCCTGCGCGCACCGACGGCCTTGCCAATGGCGCTTCCGTCACCGTGGCCATACGTCCCGAATCGCTCAGCTTTTCCGGCCCGCCGGACAGCGGCGCGCCGGGCCGGGTGCAGGCCATCCTGTTTGCCGGCGCCTATGTGCGGGTGGAGGTGCGCCTCGACGGCCCCGCCAGCGACCTCATCATGGTCGATCTGCCCGCCGACGCGCGCCGCCCCGCCGTGGGCGAAGCGGTGCGTCTCTATGCAGACCTCGACCGGCTCTGGCTGTTCCCGCGCGAGGAGGCCCGTTCATGATCGGCGAGCGGACGGCGGCCAATCTCATCGCCCTCGCCTTCCTCTTGCTGTTCGCCGCCTTCCTGGTCGCACCCCTCGGCGTTCTCGGCGCCCAGGCCCTGCACGTGGGGTCCGGCGAAGCGCCCCTGGCCAATTTCACCCGCTACCTGGCGACGCCTGGCCTCCTGCGCGCCCTCGTCAACACCGGCGGGCTCGCTCTCGCCGTCACCGCGGCGGTGCTGCCCCTGGCCTTCCTCATGGCCTATGCGCTCGAGCGCACCAACCTCAAGCTGAAGGGCCTCCTGGCGGCGCTCTCCTCGGCGCCCTTGCTCGTGCCCTCGCTCCTGCCGGCGCTGGCCCTCGTCTATCTGTTCGGAGCCAAGGGCCTGCTCACGCCTGTGCTCGGCGGCAAGACCATTTATGGCGCCCAAGGGGTGTTCGTGGCCGATGCGGTGGCCTTCTTCCCCCATGCCGTCGTGCTCCTGCGCACGGCGCTCAGCGCCGCCGACGGCCGGCTCTATGAGCAGGCGGAGATCCTCGGCGCCGGGGCCTGGCGCACCTTCTGGCGCGTCACCCTGCCGGGCGCGCGCCATGGCCTCGTGGCCGCGGCGGTGGTGGTGTTCTCTCTGGTCATCGCTGACGTGGGCGCGCCCAAGGTGGTGGGCGGGGACTTCGACGTGCTGGCCCTCGAAATCTACAAGCAGGTGCTGGGCCAGCAGAACTTTCCCCTCGGCGCAGT
>Ga0208597_1000913_pt1 | contig 11616 bp, 12 predicted proteins | sample LakMenEpi05May12_FD_150673 | JGI IMG/M metagenome (GOLD analysis project Ga0208597, IMG submission 150673) | Freshwater microbial communities from Lake Mendota, WI - 05MAY2012 deep hole epilimnion (SPAdes) | ecosystem: Environmental > Aquatic > Freshwater > Lake > Epilimnion/Euphotic zone ...
GATCGATCCCGCAAAAAGGAATTAGCAAAAATTGGCGTTTGTGATTTCTGGGGTTCTGTGCACAGTAGGGGCAGCGCATGAGTGATGACGGGAAGTTGGATGACCATCAGGTGGAGCAGAAGGGGATGTTCCGCAAGGACCTCGCCGTTCTAACGAAGGTCCGTCTCAACACATTTGTGTTGGTGACAACGTTTTTCGGTTATTTTCTGGGATCGCGCGCGCATGGCTGGGATTGGATGTTGCTGGTGCATACGATTGTGGGCACGGCGGCGGCGGCTTTTGGCTCGGCGGCCTTCAATCAGCTGATGGAGATTGATTTGGATGCGAAAATGGCGCGCACGGCGAATCGTCCGCTGCCCGCCAAGCGCATGGACGTGTTGGTGGCATTTGCGATCGGGACTTTGCTTTGTACCTTCGGGCTGGTGCATTTGTCGATCAAGGTCGGGAAAATGCCAGCGGTGTTGACCTTGATCACGCTGGTGACCTACGTATTTCTCTACACGCCGATGAAGCGCAAGCATTCGGTCAATACGCTACTGGGTGCGATTCCTGGTGCGATTCCGCCGATGATTGGCTGGACGGCAGCGGGCGGCGCCTTGGATGGCTCGGCGTGGTTTTTGTTTGCGCTATTATTTTTGTGGCAGTTGCCGCATTTTATCGCAATCAACTGGTTATGCCGCGAGGAATACGAGGCGGCGGGATATCGTATGTGGTCGAACGGTGATGTGAGCGGACGCAAGAGCGGCACGCTTTCGATGTGTTTTGCAGGATTTCTGGCGCTTTTAGCGATCTGGCCTTGGCTGATGGACACGGCGGGGCTTGCATGGATGCTGATCGGTTTCCTGCTCGGCGCATGGACCGTAGTGCTAGCTGCACGTTTCCGCAAAGCAGGTGATCGTGCGAGTGCACGGAAGTTGTTTTTGTTTACACTGCTCTACCTGCCCCTCGCGCTCACAGCTTTGGCGATTTTTTGGACGAAGGGCTAAACGTAGTAAGTCCCAAGGTGAGCCATCCTTGGCAATCAGACTTTCTGACTTTTTACCTTATGACTCAAGCGCAGCGGCGGTGTCACAAAGAAGCGTGGCTGTGATCTGTGTAAGCAGATCTTCCAATGTGGAAAAAGTTTTATGCAAAGATAAAAGTTCGGATTTTTTTATACGTCTGTAAAAGGTTGATTTAATAGCAATTGTGCTACGCGAGCCGTTGCAGGAGCTGGGAGCGGAGAGCGGGCAGGCCAGCGCCGAGGTCAGCGAGATCAAGCATGGCGGTATGACCGCCACTGCGCCCAACGCCGTGGAGTCGTGCAAGTTCGCGCTCAAAGTGATGGAGTGCGCGCAGGCTGGCATTTTTTTCCTCGATGTGATCGAGCGCGCGGGTGAGGAGGTCGTAGATCTCGGGCTCGGGGCTCTCAGGTTCAGCAATTTTTTCGATCATCGCGCAAAAATAGGAAGCGATGAGGGTATTGGAGTAATGGAGTCGCAGCTGAGGGCGATAGGACTGCACAGAACTCTCGCGAAGGGTGTGCAGATTCCCCGTTTTGCTGGTAGCCCACGAAATATCGGCGGTGAAAAAGAGATCGATCTTACCGGCGAAGCTGCTGGTGCTGCGGCGAGCGCCTTTGGCAACGGTATCGATGAGCCCATGCTGAAGGGTCCACCAGCGAACGATCGAGCTGGTGTCGGTTAATTTCGTTACTCGGAGGACAATGCCGATCGATTTCTCCCACACGAGTGGAATCATGGAGAGGGGCTGGCGGAGAGGCAAGGGAGAATTGTGAATGCTGGCTTGAAACTTGGGCACAGTGCTTTTATGGTAGGGCTATGAGATTGGTGGCATGGATTGTAGGGTTTTCGACTCTGATTTTGATGATTTGGGTGATCTGGGGTGGGCATTGGGCTGAGTGGTCGGACGCGCGAGCGGTGGGCGCTGCCTTGCAGAGCTATGGAACATCTGCGGGCTTAGCAGGCTGCGTGTTGCTGTTGCTAGATCTTGTGCTACCAGTGCCGGGGACGGTGGTGATGTCGGCCTTGGGCTTTCTTTATGGCACGATGCTGGGCGCCTTGTGGGGCTTTGTGGGATCGTTTTTGGCAGGAATGTGTGGCTATGGCTGCGGGAGGCTTTTCACGGAACGTGCGGCGGTGCGATTTCTGGGGGAAAAAGACTATCAGCGCGGAAAAACCATGGTGGCGCGAGGTGGCGGCTGGGTTATTGCGCTTTCGCGCGCTGTGCCCATATTGCCCGAGGCTTTAGCCGTGACGGCAGGGATGTTGCGGATGCCGCTAGGAGCATTTGCACTAGCCTTAGCCTGCGGGAGCTTGCCGATGGCCTTGCTTTTCTCATGGATTGGCGCGACGGGACATGATCGACCAGTGCTTACGATGATCTTGAGCTTCGTGGTGCCAGCAGTGTTGTGGACTGCTGCGTCGCGAATGCAGCGTCGAAATGACTGATTTGTGACGCTCTCCATGCAATAGGTTTGCGCTTTGTGACGAAATCGTCACAATTGCCATGTCGTGCCCTCGACCCCTGGCGATGCTAGGTTACGTCAGTCACTAGACCGTCATCATGAGTAGCGAAGTGTTAGATCAGCCCAGTATCAAAACCCAAGCGGAGGTTGCCGCCTCCGTGCGCGAGGTAGACTTTAGCTATGGGAGTTCGCGTATTTTGAAAAACATCAATTTGGAGATTGAGCTCAATAAAGTCACAGCCTTCATTGGTCCTTCTGGCTGTGGAAAATCGACCTTGCTGCGTTGTCTCAACCGCATGAATGATGAGATCCCTGGAGCTCGTGTGACGAAAGGGAAAATTTTCATCCAAGGCGAAGACATCTATCATCCGCGTGTGGATGTGGCACGCTTGCGCAATGAAGTCGGCATGGTTTTCCAGAAGTCGAACGCGTTTCCACGAAGCATCTTCGAAAACGTCGCTTATGGTTTGCAGATTCGCGGTGAACGCAACAGCAAAGTACTGACAGAGTCTGTGGAGCAAGCTCTGCGTGCTGCTGCATTATGGGATGAAGTGAAGGATCGCCTCCACGAATCCGGCTATGGATTATCGGGCGGACAACAACAGCGCCTTTGCATCGCGCGGGCCATTGCGGTGAAACCTCGCATCGTGCTGATGGACGAGCCATGCAGCGCATTGGATCCGATTGCCACCTTGAAGGTTGAGGAGTTAATCTGGGAACTGAAGAGCGAATATACCTTTGTCATCGTCACGCACAGCATGCAACAAGCATCGCGCGTTTCCGATAAAACCGCATTCTTTTATTTGGGTGAAGTCGTAGAATACGATGACACCAACACCATGTTCACCAATCCTCGAGAAAAACGAACCGAGGAATACATTTCAGGCCGCTTCGGCTAATCACACGCACTAACCACACAAACTTATGCCCGGAGGACACATATTCCGCGACTTCGACCACGCCATCCGCAATCTCAAAGATGAGGTCTTGCTCATGGCCAGCTTGACCCGCCAAAATTTAGAACGCGCCACGCGTGCCTTGATCGAGCGCGACATCGAGCTCTCGCGCACCGTAATCGGCGACGACAGTGAAGTGGATGATCTGGAAATGAAAGTCGATCACACCGGCATGGAAATTCTCGTGCGTCATCACCCGGTCGCTACCGATTTGCGTCTGGTGATTTCCTCGATGAAAATTTCCACCTGCCTCGAAAGAATCTCGGATCATGCCGTGAACATCGCGAAACGCGCTAAGAAAATTTGCAAGGGATCGGACCTTCCGGAAGTTACGCTTGTCGAGCCGCTGTATGTGCTGGCGGATAGCCTCTTGCGCGATGCCATGACGGCATTCACCGATCACAACATTGAGCTCGCGGAAGGTCTGAAATTGCGCGACAAAGAGTTAGACAAAATGCATAAGTCATTGATCTCATCACTGAGTCAACGCCTTGAAGAAGCGAATGGAAAATCGGAGTCGCTTCTGCATCTCATCTTTGTTGTTCGCTCGTTAGAACGCGTGGGTGATCTCGCGGTCAACATCGGCGAAGATGCTGTATTTTTGGGCACAGCCCAAGACATTCGCCACAGCTCACGCAAAGAAACAAAGGGACCTGAATCGGAGTGATCCGATGCAACGAATCCGTCACACGAAGCATCTTTGATCCAACCTCATGAGCGATATGATGACACGCGTGCAGACCGTATTAGTGATCGAAGACGAAGCCGACATCACCGACTTGGTGGCGTTCAATCTAGAACGTGTCGGCTGCCGAGTATTGAAGGCATATGATGGACAAGTGGGACTAGAAATTGCTCAAAAAGAGCGCCCTGACATCATTGTACTTGATCTCATGTTACCAACTCTCAATGGATTGGGTGTGCTCAAGGGATTGCGCCGCGATGCGCGCACACAACAAATTCCCGTAATTCTTCTCACCGCCCGCGCACAGACAGAAGACCGCATCGCAGGACTCACCGCAGGTGCCGACGACTACGTGACCAAGCCCTTTTCGCCAAAAGAGTTGGTCCTAAGAGTGCAAGCCGTTCTCAAGCGCATGCAAGTCACATCAGGCTCTACCGAATTCCGCGTAGGTGATTTTTCTTTCGATAAAAATTCGCTGAAATTCTACATCGACAACGAGCCCGTGGAACTCACCTCCACCGAGTTCAAGCTTTTACTCTTCCTCTGTGAACGGGCCAATCACCCACAACAACGCAACGACATGCTGCGCAGTGTTTGGGGCTATAGCGATGATGTGATCAGCCGCACTCTCGACACGCACATGAAACGGCTGCGACAAAAACTCGGTTCCCATGCGGATCGGGTTGAAACGATCCGCGGGGTAGGGTATCGTTTCGTCAACCCAAATCCATGAACGACGTCATCCTCGCCCTCATCGCTATCGCTTGCATTGCTTTCGTATGGCTGTATGTGCGCAGGAAACCAAAACAAAAAAAACAATCAGACGTCATGGCACAGCTCACGCAAAAAATTGAAGCCGCTACACGCGAAGAACAGCAACGACACGAGTTCTTGCTCGATGGCCTGAGCGATGCCTTATTTCTCGTCTGTGATGATGGCAGGTTTTGTTATGCAAACATCGCAGCGCGCACCATGTTCGGTGATCGTTCCCTCATTGGGCTAGCACCACAAGAGGTCTTTGCTAACGCACGCTTCATGGAAGTCATCCGCGAATGCGAAACCACCCAGCAACCCGTGGTCAAACGCATTGTGCTCTCACAGCAATTGTCTCCGCTCGGTTCGCGCGAGACACGGGGTGTGAATGCATGGCTTCTCGATGCAGCACCCTTGCCTGCGGATTTTTATCCTCATGCCCGCATTCGCATTTTGCTGCGTGACCTTACGGCCGAGTATCAAAGTGAGCAAGTGCGCAAAGACTTTGTCGCCAATGCTTCACACGAGCTGAGAACACCGCTCGCCATCATTCAAGGTTATCTCGAAAATTTGTTAGAAGATCATGGCTTGCGCGATGCAGAGCAGGCAAAACGATTTCTCACGATCATGTCGAAGCACACCGATCGGGTGTCGCGCATTGTCGAAGACATGCTCGTGATTTCGCGATTGGAATCAGGAGAAGCAGCGGCATTGAGCATCGAGCCCTTCGAGTTTGTCAATTGCGTTCACGATGTGTTAGAGCGACTCGAACACTTGATCGAAAGCCAACAAGCAAAGATCGATCACTCGCGAGTAGATCCTGCGCTAATCATCGCCGGCGATCGATTTTACTGGACGCAAGTGCTTTTCAATTTGATCGAAAATGCACTCAAGCAAAATCCTCGGCCCGGACTACAAGTCACGGTGAGTGCTGAAATCGTCAACAATGAGATTCAGATCAGCATCTGTGATGATGGCATCGGCATCCCCTCGAATCATCTTCCTTTTGTCTTCAAACGCTTTTATCGGGTGGACCAAAATCACACCAACAGCGCCATCAAAGGCACGGGTCTAGGACTATCGATCGTCAAGCGCGCCATCGAAGCTCACGGGGGAGATATTTCTGTTAGCTCCGTGCCTGGAAGAGAAACAAAATTCCTCATTGTTTTGCCTAACTCACAGGCATAAAAAAATTACCGCGCTTTGTAACCTTGCCACAACCACTCTAACGCAGAAGGCAAGGTTGCGCGCAAGACTCGGCCATCTGTGTGCCCAGCTTTTTTCGCGAAGACATAGCGATAATCATAGCCCTTATCCTTGAGCACAGCAGCCATACGCTCGTTGGCCATGACCCAGTTGTGGTAGCTCGCTTCATCACGATCCCAGCCATTGTCTTTCTCGCTGACATGCAGCCAAATGCGAATCGGTTTCTTGCGACTGCGCTTGATCAAATTCTCGTGGTATTCCCAAGCACCGAGCGGTGTTTTTCGGCTGACAGGAAATTGTTGATTCACATAGGTGCCTGAATAGCTGAGCACGCGACGATACAATTCTGGATGCGACCAAGCCATGGTGAATGCTGCAGCAGCTCCCGAACTTCCACCCATAGTAGCGCGTCCTTCCGGATCGTTGGTGAAGCGAATGTTGAATTTTTCGCTGATGAGCGGTAAGACTTCACTCTCGATGAATTTGCAATAGACATCATCTAAGGTATCATATTCCAAACCGCGTTGGCTGCCTAACGAATCTCCACCGCCCGAGTTGATCATCACCGCAACCATTACCGGCAAACGCTTAGCCGCGATCATGTTGTCTAGAACTGTGGGCAACACATTGCGATAGCCCAATCCATCTTGCGCCACGATGAAAGCCACATCTTTGCCGGCTTTGTATTGTGCTGGCACATAAACGGCCACCTTGCGCTGATAGGGCACAGTGCCCTTTTGATTTTTCGCGATCCCTTTGTAAATTTTGCTATCCTTGGAATCCATCGTGAACTCGTGCACAGTTCCCTTCGGCACATCATTCTGCACCTTGGTTTCTGGTGCATCGGTGTAATCAGGACCAATCACAAACTCGTTTTCATCCGCGAAAGCCGATGAGCACAGAACAGGAAAAACGGCGGCACCCAATAGCCAACAGCAAAGATGTTTCATGAGTGCATTACCGATGCATTAGGATCAATCTTTCGCAGCAGCGTGCATGCACTTTGTCATGCATGCGGTGGATTCGCTCGATGGTCAAATTTCATCGACAACAGAAATCCTTCTTCGCTAGAATCCAACAGCTTCCGCTGCCGCGAAACATCTCACGATGCTCCATTACCTACAACACTGCTCTCTTACTGAAGCGTTCCTATTTTTCTGGATCACCAACATCGCTGTTTTTCTTGGCTCAGTTTTGTTATGTTGGTTGCTGGGTATCATTTTTCACCAGCGTAGGATCTTTGACCAATGGCAGCCCTTACACAAAATCGAAATGGTCGCCGCAGCATCAGCCATCGTCTTAAATGCCATCATCTCGGTCATTGGGTGGTATTTATGGCACAAAGGTTTCATCGATATAAAAAACCGCGGCATGGGTCGCAGCATTGTCGATTGCCTACTCATGATCATGGTTATGGACTTCGGCATGTATATTTTCCATCGTTTAGCTCATGTGCCGCTGATCTATCGGCTCATACATCGCTTTCATCACCGACACGAAACCACCAATCCTGTTAGTTTATTCGTCCTCCATCCGCTCGAAGTTCTCGGGTTCGGTTCATTAATGTTGGTCTTTTTGCTCGTTTATCCGATGTCTTTGTATGGCCTCATGGGCTACCTCGCGCTCAACATTCTTTTCGGCACACTCGGTCATTCTGGTGTCGAACCCTTTCCACGGATTCTGAAAAAAATCCCTGGATTGCGAAACATCGGCACATCGACCTTCCATGCCGAGCACCACGAACATCCGCACTACAACTTCGGGTTCTACACCTTAATCTGGGACCGGATCTTCGGAACTCTCGACCCCGATTATGAGCGGCGCTTTGATGGCGAATCATCTCCCTAAACTGTTGTACGCAGCACATTTTTCCTTTTTCTCCGGGCAATTGAATAACAGCCTGCCCATGCTGCGTATAGACCAAAACTATGATCATTCGCTCATTGTTGCTTTCATCCTTGCTGTCAACGATCCCACTCAGCGCCGACATCGGTGTGGGTGCCGCACCCAACGAAGGTGCCACGGTGTTGTTCGATGGCAGCCGTGAGTCGCTCGACAAACTTTGGACTTACTGGGAAGGACCAGCATTTGCTTCGGCTCTACCCATCAAATGGAAAATCGTCGATGATCCGGTGGACAAAGGAACCGCTCTCATGACCGATGATCCCGCTGCGGCAGGGGGGAAATACGGACATGCCGATGTCGTCACCAAGGAGACCTATGGCGATTTCCGTTTGCACATCGAATTTCTCATCATGAAGCCAGGAGGCAATAGTGGTGTGTATTTGCAAAATCGCTACGAAATCCAAGTGCTCGATGGCGACAAAACCAAACATGGAATGGGCGCCGTCATCAACGAAACCGAATCCCCTTACCATGCCTATAAAGGAGTCGGTGTGTGGAATAGCTACGACATCACCTTCCGCGCCGCTCGATTCAGCGATGGCAAGCTCGTGGAGAAACCGCTTGTTAGCATGTACTTCAACGGCATCAAGGTTCACAAAAACCAAGTGATCAACCAGGTTTGGGGTGGTCCGCGTTCGGGCGTTGATGGAGGCAACGACGGCGGAAAAGGAATCACAGATACCCCTCAAGGTCTCAAGCTACAATGCGAAGGCCACGATGTCCGCTACCGGAACATCTGGATTCAAAAACTCGATCTTGCCAAGCCAGAAACTGATTTTACAGAGAAGGTGAAGGGCGATGATAAGTAAGGGATTACAAATCCCTTCTCCTTATCAGATTTGAAAATCCGACTGGTTGGATTGTTCGTGGAGGCCGCACTCGTATTTTTGGCCGCCGTAGCGTGTCGATTCGGCTTCTACGCCTTGTTCTGCGGGAGCAGTGCTGTGCCAGTCGCCCATGGTCACGTAGGAATCGGCTAATGGATGGCGGGGAATGTTGTGCTGCGCCATGTAGGCATAGACTTGGGCATCGGCCCAATCGAGAATTGGATAGACCTTGAGCGTTTTGTTTTGCTGCTCGGCAAAGGGACGATTGACACGTGTGGAGCTCTGGCTGCGTCGCAGACCAGAGATCCAGACATCGGCACCGAGGTCCTTGAGCGCACGATTCATCGGCTCGATCTTATTGATTAGGGCGTATTTTTCGTTGCCCTCTTTGCCCTGTTCCCAGAGTTTGCCGTAAACAGTTTCTTGGCGAGCGGCGGTGAGCTGGGGGGTGTAGGTGCGCAGATCGACCGGCCATTTTTCCATCAACTCTTCGATGTATTGGTAGGTTTCGGGAAAAAGATAGCCCGTATCGATGAAAACCACGGGAATTTCTGGAGCGTGGTGGTGGATCAAGTGCAGACTGACCGCAGCCTGCAAACCAAAGGAAGTCGTCGCCACAACGCGCGGCCCAAAGACATCGTGCAGATGCTTGAAGCGCTCCGCAGCCTTCATGGCGGCGAGTTCGGTGGACAGGTCTGGTGCGGTGGTGGTCATTGGTTTACGGGTCATCCTCCTACGCTAAAGCTCCGGCGGACAAGCTGGTGACTGGTATTTGATCTGATGTCTGACAATCTTGTGTCTTACTTAATGTTCTTGTGGAAATCATCACCCTGAATGGTGGCGGCGACGATGCCAGCACGGATCACGAAATCACCGAATTTTTCACCGTCATTGCGTTCTTTGGCGTATTGGGCAAAAATCGGAGCTAAGAGCGGCTTGATTTCGGGGCTTGGGACGTCGGCTTTGTAAAGTTTGCTCAGGCGCTGACCGGCATGACCGCCACCAAGGTAAACATTGTAGCGATCGGGACCGCGACCGACGAAGCCGATTTCGGCGATGTAGGGGCGGGCGCAACCATTGGGGCAACCCGTCATGCGGATGGTGATGGCGTCGTGGTTGAGGCCAACTTCTTCCAAGGAACCTTCGAGCTCGGTGATCAGAGTCGGCAGAAAACGTTCGGCTTCGGCGAGCGAAAGCGCGCAGGTCGGCAAGGCAACACAGGCGAGGGCATTGAGTCGCAACGCGCTGCGTTTTTTGCCGTCTTCGAGACCGTATTGCTCGACGAGTTTTTCGATCAGCGGACGCTGCTCGGGCGTCACATTCGCAATGATGACGTTTTGGTTCGCGGTGAGACGGAAGTCACCGGTGTGAATTTTGGCGATTTCACGCAATCCCGTGCGCATCGGGTAGCCTGGGCGATCGATCACGCGACCGCCTTCGATGAACAGAGTCAAATGCGAATTTCCTTCGGGATCAGTGACCCAACCATAGCGGTCGCCGTTGTTTTCGAAAACGAAATCTCGCACAGGCTGCAAGTCCCAGCCAAGGTATTCGTTCAATTTTGCCAAAAACCATGCGGGGCCGTGGTCTTGCACGGTGTATTTGAGGCGAGCGTGTTTGCGATCGGTGCGGCAACCGAAATCGCGCTGCACTTTGACCACTTCTTCGGCCACTTTAACCACTTGCTCGGGGGTACAGAAGCCGATGACGTCAGCAATGCGCGGAAATGTTTCTTCGGCACCATGCGTCATGCCCATACCACCACCAACAGCGACATTGTAACCAACCAGTTGGTCTTTTTCGACAATGGCGATGAAAGAGAGGCAGTTGGCGTAGATATCGACGTCGTTCGAGGGAGGAACGGCAACCGTGATTTTGAATTTACGCGGCAAATAGGTCTTACCATAGATCGGCTCTTCCTCTTGTTCGGAGGAAATGACTTTTTCACCATCCAGCCAGATTTCGTGGTAGGCACCGGTATTGGGCGTCAGGTGAGTCGAAATATCCTGAGCAGCCTTGAGCGCGGCGGCATGCACGTGGGAGAGGTGCGGATTGGGATTGCACATCACGTTGCGATTGACGTCACCGCAAGCGGCGATGGTGTCCATGGCGGCTTCGTTGATTTCTTGGATCGTGCGCTTGAGGTTCGACTTAATTACGCCGTGCAGCTGGTAGGCCTGACGGGTTGTGAGCTTGAAGTCGTGATTGCCGTATTTTTCGCAAAGATCATCAGTAGCCAGCCACTGCGCGGAAGTCGAAACGCCGCCGGGAACGCGGATGCGGATCATGAACGAGTAGGCTTTTTCCAAGCGATGCTTGCGGCGGTCAGCACGCAAGTCACGGTCGTCCTGCATGTAGGAACCATGGAATTTGATGAGCTGTTGGTTATCTTCCGAGATCGCGCCGGTGGAAACATCGGCAAGTTCCTCGGCCAAATTTCCGCGCAGATAGTTCGAGCGGATTTTGATGTATTCGTTGGCGGCTAATTTTTGTTCGGACATGACTTTTTAAGTGGTGAGTGATCAGTGTGAAGTGATCAGTGGGTGGGAAGTGGTTGATGAGGAGTGAACATTACCGGTGAATTTTTCAAAAACACTGATCACTGCTCACTTGGCACTAGTAACTTTTAGTATACGTCACGCTGATAGCGTTTGGCTTTTTTGAGGGCTTCGAGTTCGGACTCAGCAGCTTCGCGAGTGAGGCCGCCATGGTTGATGTAAACTTGGGTCAAGGCTTCGTGGACATCGGCTGCCATGCGTGAGGCATCGCCGCAGACGTAGAAGTGCGCGCCTTCTTGCAGCCAGGCATAGAGGTCTC
>Ga0208597_1000914_pt1 | contig 11615 bp, 11 predicted proteins | sample LakMenEpi05May12_FD_150673 | JGI IMG/M metagenome (GOLD analysis project Ga0208597, IMG submission 150673) | Freshwater microbial communities from Lake Mendota, WI - 05MAY2012 deep hole epilimnion (SPAdes) | ecosystem: Environmental > Aquatic > Freshwater > Lake > Epilimnion/Euphotic zone ...
TACATATGGAAATAAACCTTGCGTAAAGTATCGGGTGAATTATTAGTGTACACTATTTCTTCTGTCCCCTTCATAATATTAGTGGTAACATCGAGGGCTGCTTTAATTTTATAGTCGATACGTTGTTGCCAACGATCGGCTTGCGCCACTGCGAAATTTACAAATGCAATTACTGCAATAAACAAAAGGGATAGCTTCTTTATCATAAGATTGAATTAAGAAGCTAATTTAATTCATTAATTAGAAAAAGTCTAATTAAATATGTGTACGGGGATATATATGAAAATCACTTTTCTATGGCTTACCCTCTACCACAATCACAATTTCTCCCTTCACTTGCTTGGAAGAGAAATGGGTAATTAAGTTGGCTAAAGAGTCCGAAATGTTTTCTTCGTAAATTTTGGTAAGTTCTCTACTTACAGAAGCTTGTCTATCGGCGCCAAAATGAGTCGCAAATAATTCTAATGTTTTTACTAGGCGCATCGGGCTTTCATAAAATATCATAGTACGCTCTTCGTTCGCCAAAGATTCCATTAAAGTCTTTCTGCCTTTTTTTAAGGGAATAAAACCTTCGAATATAAAACGAGTGGCAGGTAAACCACTATTTACTAGTGCTGGTACAAAGGCAGTAGCACCCGGTAAACTTGTAATAGCCACCCCTGCCGCTTTACAAGCGCGTACTAATAAAAAGGCTGGGTCGGAAATACCAGGTGTGCCTGCATCGGTAATTAAGGCAATATTTTTACCTGCTTGTAATTGTTGTACTAAATGATCCACTACCTTATGCTCATTGTGTTGATGATAAGGCGTAAGTGGCTTATGAATTTTATAATGCTGTAATAACTTAGAGGAAGTACGCGTGTCTTCACATAAAATAAAATCTACTTCTTGAAGTACTTCAATGGCTCTGAAAGTAAAATCTTTTAAATTTCCAATAGGCGTAGGAACTATGTATAACATGGAAATAATTAAAAAATGAATTAAAAGAATCTAGGACTTAAGCACCTCAATTTCAAAATATTCCATCACTGCATTGGCTAATAATTGCTTACTTGCTGTTTCTGCAATTTCCTTAGCGGCTGCTTCGTTGGCTGCTTCAATTTGTAATGTAATATGTTTTCCAACTCTTACATCTTGTACACCTGTCATACCTAAATTATGTAGGCCACCTAAAACTGCCTTTCCTTGAGGATCTAATAAATCTTTCAAAGGCATTACTTTAATTTGAACTTGAAATGTCATACGAATTTTATTGAGTGATTGTTTTTCTGTAAAACAAAGATACTAAGCAATAGCCAATAAAGCCAAATGGGATGGCCATCCATTTAAAAAAGTAGGCAGAAATAATGGTTTCTACTGCCACTAAGGCTAAGGGTAGTATTAATTTCTTCTTGCCGCTAAAACTCTTCAAAGCTAGCATGGGCCTATCCATTACCATCAGATAAGAAACGATAATAATATAGCAATACCAAAATGAAGGGTTCAATAATAATTTTGAAAAAATGGTGGCTTGAGACTGCCAATACACTAAAGGAAAGGCTGCCGTTAATATTCCAATCATAGGAATAGGCACCCCTTTAAAATAAGTGGATTGGTCTGGATCGATATTGAATTTAGCTAAACGGTAGGCGCCTGCTAAGGCGATAATAAAGGCCGGCACCATCATCAGAGTAGTATGCGATAAGGCATTGATATCGGTAGCAAGTGATAGTCTTAAAAATTGAAAAACAATAAAAGAGGGAGCTACTCCAAAACTAACTACATCTGCAAGTGAATCGAGTTGCTTACCTAATTCAGAATTTACTTTTAATAAACGAGCCACAAACCCATCAAAAAAATCGACCAGCGCTGCAAGTCCTATAAACATACTCGCATAATAAATTTGTTCTGGAATTTCAATGACCATATCCCCCGTTTCATCCAATGTGGCCATGGTGCCCGATTGAAAACTAACCAGAATGGCCAGGCAGCCAAAAAATAAATTAAGCAGTGTAATTAAATTAGGAATCTGTTTTTTCATTATTATTTTTTACTGCTTTTAACTCTTCGCATCAAGGCTTCAATTTCTTCTGCTTTAATAGGTATGTTTTTCATTAAATCCTGATTCCCCGTTTTGGTTATCCAAAAATTGTTTTCAATACGCACACCCATTTTTTCTTCTTTAATATAAATACCGGGCTCTACCGTAAATACCATACCTGCTGTAATTGGCGCTGTTCTAGTACCTAAGTCGTGTACATCTAATCCTAAATGATGCGATATCCCATGGTATAAATATTTTCTATAGGCTCTGTTTTCAGCATCTTCATTTTTAATATCTGATTTACTAAGTAAACCAATTTTTAAAAATTGCTTACTCGCCTCCTCTCCCACTTTGTCGGTATAATTTAAAATACTAATGCCTGGTTTTAAAATAGACTTTGCATAATCATGTAAATGCAAACAAGCATTGTATACTTCTTTTTGTCTTTTAGTAAATTTACCATTGACAGGCACCGTTCTAGTTAAGTCGGCGCAGTAGCCACCATACTCAGCACCAAAATCCATTAGTATTAATTCTCCGTTCTTACATACATTGTTATTACTTGTATAATGTAAGGTTCTTGCATTATCACCACTTGCAATAATACTATGGTAAGCAACGCCCGTTGCGCGTTGAGATAAAAATGAATGATATATCTCTGCTTCAATTTCATATTCCTTCACACCAGGTTGAATGAACTGTAATAATCTTCTAAAAGCTAGTTCTGTAATATCAATGGCTTTCTGAATGACCTGCACTTCTTCTTTGGTTTTCACGGCACGCAATTCTTTCATAATAGTAGCAGCTCTGCAAAAATTATGAAGTGGATACCTTGCTTTCATTTCGTCAATAAAACGGTATTCACTGGTTCTTAATAAATTATTCTTTCTATCGTTTTCATTAGAGTCTAGATATATGGCGTCCGCTAAATGCACCCATTGTTGCAAGATACCATCTAATACATCTACCCATACAATTGTTTTAATACCAGATATAGTATTGGCTTCATTGGCTCTTAATCTTTTACCATCCCAAATTTCTTTTAACTCCTGTGGTCTTACTAGTACTAATACTTCTCTATATTTTGGATCGGGGTTGTCTGGAAATAAAATAACCATGGAACCCTCTTGCTCAATACCAGATAACCAATATAATTCTGTGTTTTGTTTAAAGTCATGTAAGGCATCTCCATTCAAAGGATATTCGTCATTGCTTACAAAAATAGCAATGCTATTTTTTTGCATTTTGGATACAAAACGCTTTCTATTTTGAATAAATATTTGGGTGTCTAAGGGTGTATATTTCATAATGAAAACTTTATTGATAACTAAGGGCAAGTTAATTAAAAAATGAATCCTTTAGGCGATCTTACCCCAGCCAATTTTACTTTTTTGACTAATTAAAAAACGCCTAATCATGACATTTTCAGGCAATTGAAGCGTTGGATCCTTTTCACATAGGGCGAAAGCCGCTACTCTTGCTTCTTCTAATGCTATTTTATCGTTAATGATGTTTGCCAATTTAAAGTTCAAAGCACCGCTTTGTCTGGTACCATCAATATCTCCAGGGCCTCTCAATTCCAAATCCTTTTCGGCAATTAAAAAACCATCGTTGGTATTGCACATTATTTTTAATCTTTCTTTCGCTTCTCTACCCGCTTTCACACTACTCAATAAAATACAATAACTCTGTTCTTTTCCTCTTCCCACCCTGCCTCTTAATTGATGCAATTGAGATAAGCCAAATTTCTCTGCACTTTCTATCACCATCACCGATGCATTGGGCACATTCACCCCTACTTCAATCACTGTAGTGCCCACTAATATTTGTGTATCACCCGTTTTAAATCGGTGCATATTAGTTTCTTTTTCTACACTACTTTGTCTTCCATGCACCATACTAATTTTATAAGTAGGTTCTGGGAAAAAACTTTTCACTTGTTCATAGCCCTGCATTAAATCTTCAAAACTTAATTTTTCACTTTCTTCAATTAAAGGGTATACATAATAAGCCTGTCTTCCTTTTATAATTTCTGTTTTTACAAAGTCCATTACACTGGCTCTTGAAGTTTCATAACGGTGAACTGTTTTAATGGGTTGTCTTCCAGGAGGTAGTTCATCCATCACACTATAGTCTAAATCACCAAAGGCCGTCATGGCCAATGTTCTTGGAATAGGTGTTGCTGTCATTACTAATACATGTGGAGGTATCGCCGATTTTTTCCAAAGCTTAGCGCGTTGTGCTACGCCAAATCGGTGTTGCTCATCTATCACTGCTAAACCTAAATTTTTAAACTGTACTACATCTTCAATAATGGCGTGGGTGCCTACTACAAAATGTATATCATCTTCTAACAAGCCTTTTAAAATTCTTCTACGCTCTCCAACTTTTGTACTCCCCTTTAATAATGCAATTTCAATGGGCATATCTTTTAATAATTCTGATAAACTTTCATAATGTTGGCTGGCTAAAATTTCGGTAGGTGCCATTAAACAACTTTGAAAACCATTGTCAGCGGCAATTAACATAGCAAGTAAAGCAATCATGGTTTTTCCACTACCTACATCTCCTTGCAAGAGTCTGTTCATTTGATACCCTTTGCCTACATCTTGTCTAATTTCCTTAATCACTCTTTTCTGTGCACCCGTTAATTCAAAAGGCAAATGTTTATTATAAAAAGTGTTAAAATAGTTACCTACTTTTTCAAACAACTGGCCCTTGCTATTTTTATGTCTATCAATTTTTATTAAATTCAACCTTACTTGCGCCATAAATAATTCTTCAAAAATTAATCGGTCTACGGCTTCTTTATAATGCGCTTGTGTTGTAGGGAAATGTATTTGTCTATAGGCCTCCCATCTGCCCATTCTGTTTTCTAATAAATGACTGGGTAAATTTTCAGGAACATCTCTATCACTTATTTGTTGAAATAAAGTTTGTGTGAGTTTTCCAATTTGTTTGGCATTCAGCCCACGCGCCTTTAATTTTTCGGTACTGGAATACACAGGTTCTAGTAAAGATTTCTGCGCCATAGTAGTTGGCAGACAAGGTTCAATTTCTGGATGCACCATTTGTGCCTTGCCATTAAAAAAACTAACCCTTCCAAATACTAAGTAAGCCTGGCCCTCCACAATATTTTTCTGCACCCAAGTAATTCCTTGAAACCAGGCCAGTTCAATAGTACCCGTCTCGTCTTTTAATTGGGTCACCAAACGCTTCGACCTTTTTACCCCAATAATATCAATGCCTTGTAAGACCCCTTTTATTTGAATAAAATCCATATCGGGGGTGATGGAGGCAATCGTTCCTACCTTGGTTTTGTCAATATGGCGATGCGGAAAATGATGCAGTAGGTCGTTAAAAGTGAATAAACTCAGCTCTTTTTTAAGCATATCAGCCCTTAAAGGGCCCACCCCTTTTAGGTATTCAATGGGGCTAGATAAAAGAGAAACTGTTGACAAACTGAATATTTTTAAATTCTGTACAAATATCCCAAAAAGATGGCAAAAAATGGGTTCCTGATTCATTATCTTCGCAGTTCTATGAAAAAGGAAATTGTATTAAGCGGAATTAGGCCTACAGGCTTCTTGCACCTAGGCAATTATTTTGGTGCCATGCGTAATTATGTGCGTATGCAAGACGAATACAACTGTTATTTTTTTGTAGCCAACTGGCATAGCTTAACCACCCATCCCGATACCCAAACTTTAAAAGAAAGTGTACTCAGAGTGGTAGCTGAAAATATTGCATGTGGACTAGACCCAGAGAAAGTGTCTTTGTATGTTCAAAGCGATGTGCCAGAAATTGCAGAATTGTATTTGTATTTAAATATGTTGGCGTATAAAGGAGAATTAGAAAAGACCACTTCTTTCAAAGACAAAGTGCGCATGCAACCAGAGAATGTAAATGCAGGACTTCTTACCTATCCTGTACTTCAAGCAGCCGATATTTTAATTCACCGCGCGGTGAAAGTGCCCGTAGGCAAGGACCAAGAACAAAATTTAGAAATGGCCCGTAATTTTGCGGAGCGTTTTAATTACAGGTACGGTGAAACCTTTCCTTTACCTTATGCTTTTAATTATGACAGCGAGCTGGTAAAAATATTAGGCCTTGATGGCAATGGTAAAATGAGTAAGAGCGAAAATCAGAACACCACTTTGTTTTTAGCAGATGAAGATGAGGCTATTCGTAATAAAATTAAAAAAGCCAAAACCGATCAAGGGCCCCTTACACCGAATTCAGTGAAGCCCGATTATATTGAGAATTTATTTACTTTAATGAAATTGGTAAGTGAAAAGGATACAGTGCAAAAATTTGAAGATGATTTTAATAATAGCAGTGAAGGGAATTGTATCATAAGATACGGAGATATGAAAAAGCAATTGGCGGAGGATATGGTTAGTTTTATTCAACCTATTCGTTATCAGGCGCTTGATTTACAAAACAACAAAGACTTACTTATAAAGATCATTAGACAGGGTGCAGATAAAGCCAGGGCAAGCGCCTCGGAAACTTTGTCCATTGTAAGAAAGGCCGTTGGGATGGATTATTAAACAAGACGAATTAATTATTAACATAGATAAATAGTACTAAACTATTTTATATTTTCACACCATGGCAAAAGCTAAAAAACCAAAACACGTCGCAATCGCAGGAAACATTGGGGCAGGTAAAACTACCTTAACTGAAATGTTAAGTAAGCATTATCGTTGGATACCACAATTTGAGGATGTAGACCACAACCCCTACTTGATGGATTTTTATGACGATATGACGCGTTGGAGTTTTAACCTTCAAATTTATTTTTTACATGGCCGCTTGAACCAAATTTTAGAAATTCAAAGAGGAACCGAAACAGTGATTCAAGATAGAACCATTTATGAAGATGCTAATATTTTTGCACCCAACTTGCATGAGATGGGACTTATGAGCAAAAGAGACTTCGATAACTATTTTAAATTTTTTAGTACTATTAAAACAATGGTACAACCTCCAGACTTATTAATTTATTTGAAAGCCTCTGTACCTACCTTGGTTTCTCAAATTCAAAAAAGAGGAAGAGAGTATGAAGAAAATATTCGTTTGGATTATTTAAAAAAATTAAACGAGTACTATAATAAATGGGTGGATGGCTATAAAGAAGGCCCCATATTAATTATTGACTGCGATAAAAATAAATTCGGTGAATCGGAAGAAGATTTAGGCGAAATCATAAGCAAGGTAGATGGCATGTTGTATGGCCTTTTTTAAATAGCAGATTTTAAATCACTTTACTGGCATGAATAATATTACCCCTTCCCTATTAGAAGAAATGAAGTCTATTGTAGGGGCTGCTTACTTTTTTACAGATGAGGAAAGTTTTGCCAAATACGGCAGTGATGAAACAGAAAAATTACATTACGCACCACAGGTTGTTGTAAAGCCAAGAACCGCTGAAGAAATTTCAAAATTATTAATTCTCTCTAATCAACATTTAATTCCCGTAACGCCCAGAGGTGCAGGTACTGGACTTACAGGTGGCGCCCTTCCGCATTTAGGGGGTTTAGTTATTTCTATGGAGCGTTTTAATACTATTTTAGAAATTGATGAAAGAAATTTACAAGTCACCACCGAGCCAGGTGTGATTACTGAAGTTTTACAAAATGCAGTAAAAGAAAAAGGTTTGTTTTACCCTCCTGACCCTGCTAGTAAAGGATCTTGTTTTATTGGGGGTAATATTTCTGAAAATTCTGGTGGGCCTAAGGCAGTAAAATATGGTGTAGTAAAAGACTATGTTTTAAACTTAGAAATAGTACTTCCTACTGGTGAAATTATTTGGACAGGTTCGAATGTTTTAAAAAATGCAACAGGATATAACTTAACCCAGTTAATAGTAGGCAGCGAAGGTACATTAGGTATTGTAACTAAAATTGTTTTAAGATTAATTCCACATCCGAAATTTGATTTATTAATGCTTGCTCCTTTTAATAGTGTAGAAAAAGCGAGTGAAGCAGTGAGTGCCATATTTAGAGCAGGCATTACCCCTAGTGCCATGGAGCTAATGGAAATTGAATCTATTAAATTAGCTAGTAAATTATGTGAAAGTACAGCCATTCCAATTACCGAAGACTTAGCCGCTCATTTAATTATTGAAGTAGATGGCAATGATATGGAGGTGTTGATGAAGGATATGGAAGCCATTGCAGAAGTATTAGCAAATTACGAAGTAGGTGAATTGTATTTTGCTGATGATACACAACAAAAAAATGAGCTTTGGAAAATACGTAGAAAAGCCAACGAAGCCTCCGTGGCAGCAGGTTATACCATTGAAGAAGATACGGTGGTGCCTAGAGCGGAACTACCCCGTTTAATAAAAGGTGTTAGAGCTTTAGCCCTTGACAATGGATTTAAAGTAGTTTCTTATGGACATGCAGGAGATGGAAATTTGCATATTAGAATTAACCACCCTAAGTATAAAAAGAGCTATGAAAATGAAGAGATACAAGGTATACTTATTAAAGTATTCGAATTGGTAAAATCACTTGGAGGTACTATTAGTGGTGAACATGGTATTGGTCTAATTCAAAAGTCTTTTATGCCAGTGATGTTTGACCCTATAAGTATGGAATTAATGAAGGGCATTAAAAAGGTATTTGATCCTAATAATATTTTAAATGCAGGTAAAATTTTTGATTCAAAAAAATAAGAGCGCTATACTAAATGGTGGAATGAGTATTTTCCCATTTAATTTTATATTAATTATATTTCTTATCAAGTTATTACTTATGAAAAAATCGTTTACAATATTCATTTCCCTACTTATACTAAATCTTGCTTTTTCAAGTAATTTTGCCCAAGCGCAAAATATTATCCAAACCCAAAAAATATTGGAAGAAGAAAAGCCCATATTGTTTGGTGGGGGTTTATTACTAGGTGGAGGAAATAATTCCTTTCAATTGGGGCTTAACCCTGAACTTTTAAAAAGTTATAATAAATACATTGACGCAGGTGTTATTGCCAACATCTACTACTCTTCTTTTAATATTGCATTTGGTTCTAATGAAAAAATTAGAAACTTTCAATTAGGTGCGGGCGTATTTACAAGAATTTGGCCTGTTGAGCAATTCTTTATTCAAATACAACCTGAATACAATAGAACCTGGACTTCTGCGAATAATATTACCAATGGCGTAAGGGCTAGCACTAGTTTTGGTGCAACAAGTATACTAGGTGGCATTGGTTATGGTAAACATAATGCAGATGGCATGTCTTATTTTTCTGTAATGATAGACTTATTAAATGCAGACCAATCTCCCTATAAAATTGGTCAAGCAAGAGCGCAACCCATCATTAGAGCAGGCCTAGGCTTCCCTATTTTTAGAAAAAAGAAAAAAGAAGATTAATAAAACTAGCTAATTAAGATCGAAGAGACTTAAGTTAAGACAATAGAGGCTTTAGCGCATCTACAGAAGGACAAACTATTATTCTATCTTTCCAATTATCATACATAAATCCATTTGTATTCATATTTTCTAATAGTTGAATAAGCGCATCGTAATAACCATCTATATTTAGTATAAAAACTTTCTTACTATGTATTTTTAAATTATTCCAAGTGAGCATTTCAAATAGCTCATCTAATGTACCCATACCTCCAGGAAGTACCAAGCCAGCCTCCCCTTTTTCATAAAGTATTTTTTTTCGCTCATGCATGTTTTCAGTAATAATCAATTCGGTAAGTCCAGTATGCTGCGCCTCCCATTCTAATAATATTTTGGGCATGACCCCAATTACTTTACCTCCTTGGTCAAGACAAGCATTCGCTACTGCGCCCATTAAACCTTTATTCCCTCCTCCATAGACCAAGATTATATTTTCTTGGGCTAATAGATGACCTAAAGCGCTGGCTTCTGTGAAAAAACTTAGATTCGCCCCTGATTTTGAACCGCAGAAAACAGTGAGGGCCTTGATTTTCATAAAAACAATTTTTAACTTGAATATAGATGCAAATTAGTTAATTATTTCAAAGATTCTTATTACTTTGCCAACTCAAATCAAGACTATGAGTGCTTCTTTACTTTTCCTATTTATCATTATCTACTTTGGAATCTTATTAGGGGTAGCAAAGATTGCTGGAAAGAATAGTAACAATATGTCTTTTTTTATAGGTAATAAAAATAGCAATTGGATGCTAGTGGCCTTTGGTATGATTGGTACTTCTTTAAGCGGTGTTACTTTTGTAAGTGTACCTGGTGCAGTGAGTAAAGACGCCTTTCATTATTTACAAATAACCATTGGCTATCTTATTGGATACTTTACCATCGCCTATGTATTATTACCCATTTATTATAAACTGAATCTTACTTCCATTTATCATTACCTGGAACAAAGATTGGGTTTTAATGCCTACAAAACCGGGGCCTCCTTTTTTGTTTTATCAAGAACCCTAGGCGCCACCGCCAGGCTTTATTTAGTAGTTAAAATTTTACAAGTATTTATTTTAGATAGTTTGGGTGTGCCTTTTTGGGCCACCACACTTGTTATTTTAATAATGATATTACTATACACTTATGAAGGAGGTGTGAAAACTATTGTTTGGACCGATACCTTGCAAACATCTGGTATGTTAATGGGCTTAATTATTTGTAGTATTTATATTTTAAGCAATTTGCATTTATCGGTTGCAGAAGGTTTGCAGGCAATGCAATTAAAAGGTATTGCAACTGTTTTTAATACCGATATCAATAGCAAGTCGTTTTTCTTAAAACAAATTATTGGAGGGGCCTTTATTACCCTTACCATGACAGGCTTAGACCAAGAGATGATGCAAAAGAATATTTCGGTAAAGACTTTAAAAGATGCCCAAAAAAATATGGTGACTATAGGTTTCACTATGCTTCTGGTAATTAGCTTGTTTTTGTTCTTAGGGGGTTTATTAAATTTATATGCAGCACAAAATAATATTACCGCTACGGGTGATGACTTATTTCCGAGTATTGCGCTCTACCATATGCCGCCTTATATCTCTATTATTTTTATATTAGCATTGATATCTGCTCTATTTCCTTCAGCCGACGGCGCTATAACAGCCTTAACTTCTAGTTTTTGTATTGACTTATTAGGCATGCAAAGAAAAACAGACTGGGATGAAGCTAAAAAGAAAAAAATTAGACAAAGAGTACATTTATATTTTGCCTTTTTATTTTTCATAATGGTACTGGTATTTAAATGGATTGATAATAAAAGTATTATTGATTTACTTTTAAAAGTTGCTTCCTATACCTATGGACCCCTTTTAGGTTTATTTGCTTTTGGCATACTTACTAAAAGAAAGCTGGTAGACAAATGGTCCTTTATTCCTTGTTTTTTAGCTCCTATTTTATGTTTATTATTGGATTATGCGCAACCCTTTCTATTTGGCAACTTTAGAATTGGGCAAGAACTACTCATTATCAATGGTCTACTCACCTTTATAGGTCTTTGGGTAATTTCAAGGCCAAATACAGAAAAAAATTAGACCTTTGCTCCATGGATTTTATTAACCCATTGGCGAACGACTATACCCAAGCATATTCCAATGCCACTCCTAGCTATTTAAAGAGCTTATACGAGG
>Ga0208597_1000916_pt1 | contig 11609 bp, 6 predicted proteins | sample LakMenEpi05May12_FD_150673 | JGI IMG/M metagenome (GOLD analysis project Ga0208597, IMG submission 150673) | Freshwater microbial communities from Lake Mendota, WI - 05MAY2012 deep hole epilimnion (SPAdes) | ecosystem: Environmental > Aquatic > Freshwater > Lake > Epilimnion/Euphotic zone ...
AGACGCAGAGCGCGGCACCTTTGCCTTGCAAGCAGAACCTCAACCAGCGCCAAAAATCGAACGCGAACTCGCCGCCTATGCCGAAGAACTCTCGGCACCAGCTCCCGCTCGACCCTTTGCCGACTGGGCACCACACGATGCAGGATGGCCGTGGATTTACACTTGGATCGCCGCATTACTCGGCTCATTTTACATGCAAGTGCATCACCCCACATGGAGCGATTGGGGAGCATCCTCCGCGATCCCACTCTTTCGCGATGGCGAATGGTGGCGCCCATTTACCGCATTATTTCTTCATGCCGACCTCATTCACCTTGGCGGGAATTTGCTTTTCGGCGTATTCTTTACCTACTTTGTCGGCAGGAGCATGGGCGCAGCACGAGGATGGCCACTCATCATTCTCTGCGGAGCCGTGGGCAATGCGCTGACCGATTGGATTCATTACCCTGAGGCATTTGTTTCCATCGGTGCCTCCACCGCCGTATTTGCCGCACTAGGTTTGCTCTCTGGTTCTGGTGTAGCCGAGTGTTGGCATAAACGTCCCAAGCTCCCCCTCGCCCGCGTTTTTGCGCCCTTGCTCGCAGGTTTTGTCTTGCTTGGCATGCTCGGCAGCAGCAATGACCCACGGACCGATGTCCTTGGTCACGCCTGCGGATTCTTGGTAGGCACCATAGCTGGCACCATCAGCGGATTTTATCAACACGCTTCAGCACCCGCCGCCGCGCCTTGAAAAAAGTAACTTGCACCTTTTTTCTTTTCCATCCCGCACTTTTGACCGAAGCTTCCGCCGTGTCCGACATTCACTTCTTCAACAGCCTGACTGGGCAAATGGAAAAAGAAAACGTCTATGGTGAAGCGTTCCTGCGCTACGCCTACGGCAATCCATTAGGGAAAATCGCCCTACACAGCTTCATCAAGCGCCCCGGCTTCTCCCAATGGTACGGCTGGCGCATGAACCAGTCGGCATCACGAGAAAAAATCGCCCCGTTTCTCCAACAGTATGGGCTCAATGCCGCCGAATTCGCCGATCCCGTCGACTCCTACCGCACCTTCAACGAATTTTTCTACCGCAAGCTCAAACCCAGCGCCCGCCCGATCGATCCTCTGCCCGATCAAGTCGTCTTTCCCGCCGATGGCCGACACCTCGCCTTTGCTGATGCATCAAAAATCAACACCGTCTTCGTCAAAGGCCAACGCTTCTGCATCGCCGGCTTACTCGACGATGAAAAACTCGCCGCCCGTTACCAATCCGGCTCGCTGATCCTCTCGCGCCTCTGCCCCGTGGACTACCACCGCTTTCACTTCCCCGTTGCCGGAAAAGCCTCCGCCACCCGCTGCATCAACGGCCCCCTTTTTTCCGTTTCCCCGATCGCGCTGCGTCAAAACCTCAGTTACTTTTGGCAGAACAAACGCACCGTTTGCGAGATCGAGACCGAGCATTGCGGCAAGGTGTTGATGCTCGAAATCGGTGCCACCTGCGTCGGCTCCATCACCCAGACCTACCCCGCTAACTCGGCCATCGAGAAAGGCCAAGAAAAAGGCTACTTCGCCTTCGGTGGCTCCTCGACCATCCTCCTCTTCGAACCCGGAGCCATCACCCTGCCCCAAGAATTCCTCGACCGCAGCAACCAAGGCATCGAAACCTACGCCCGCATGGGCAGTTCCATGGCCAAAATCACCATCTAATCGAACTTTTTTCGCGCAGAGACGCAAAGACGCAGAGGTTTGAATTGAGAAAATTCATAGTGTTTTTGAGCAGACGGGCACAATAGGTGATTTCAGCCGTTTTTAACAGAATTTCAAAATTTACAGAATTCAAAAAGATCTCGATCAAAAGCATCTCATAAACCCCAAAAAACTTCGCACCTTAGCGTCTCTGCGAACTCCGCGTTTGATCTTCCTGCATTTCCCCTCAAAAAATCCGTAAATCCGTTCAATCCGTCGTTAAAAAAGCCATTTTGCTCAAAAATCAACCCAAAAAATCCACAAAAACCCGCTTTTTGCTTGCCAAAGCTCCAGCAGTCCCTATTTTCACCGCCCCTACTTGTGCTGCGAATCAACCATGAAATGTCGGAGGGACCCGAGCGGCAGATGTTTCAAAAGCGCCCTTTCTGCTTTAAGATTGGACCAAACTAACCATTATGATTAACGAACTCATCACAGAAATGGTGGACGCTGGCGTTCACTACGGTCACCAAACGAAAAAATGGAATCCCAAAATGAAGCCTTATCTCCTCAAAGATAAGAGCGGGATTTACATCATCAACCTCGACAAAACAGTCAAGTGCCTTGACAAAGCTTCCGACTTCCTTGCTGGCGTCGCAGGCAAAGGCAAAAAGATCCTTTTCGTCGGTTGCAAACGCCAAGCTCAAGAAGCTGTGCGTGAAGCTGCTGAAGCTACCAACCAAAACTACGTCAACCATCGTTGGCTCGGTGGTATGCTCACCAACATGGCCACCGTTCGCAAGAGCGTGGAGCGTCTCAAGTATCTCGAAAACATCGAGAAACAACCTGAGTTCAAAGCCATGTCCAAAAAAGAACTCGCAGCCCTCGGTCGCGAGCGTGAAAAACTTCTGCGCAACCTGCGCGGTATCCGCAACTTGGAAAAAGCTCCTGACGCCATCGTCATCGTTGACTCCGCTCGTGAGTCGATCGCCGTGGCCGAAGCTCGTCGCTTGAAAATCCCCATCGTTGCCATCGTTGACACCAACGCTGACCCATCGAAAGTGGAATACCCGATCCCAGGCAACGATGACGCGATCCGCTCGATCCGCATCATCCTGCAAAACTTGGTTGACGCCATCGTCGTCGCCTCGAAGGCCTAATCCTTACTCCCTTCGGGCGGCCTGAGCATCTCAGCGCCGCCCTTTTTTTTCCCACTATTACACTACACACATTTATGATTACTGCTGCTACTGTTAAAGAACTCCGCGACAAAACCAACGCGGGCATGATGGACTGCAAACGCGCTCTCGAAGAAACCAACGGCGACCTCGATGCCGCCGTGACCTTGCTGCGCGAAAAAGGCATCGCCAAGGCTGCCAAAAAAGCTGACCGCGAAGCCAACGAAGGCACCATCACCGCACGCATCTCCGCTTGCGGCAAATCCGGCCTCTTGCTGGAAGTCAACTGCGAGACCGACTTCGTTTCCAAGAACGACAACTTCCAAGGATTCGTTGGTGGCATCGCTGATGCTCTCATCGGCTCCACCGCTGCTGACCTCGCAGCTGCCAACGCTGTTGTTAGCAACGGCCTCACCGTGGAAGACACCATCAAAGCAAAAATCACCGAGATCGGCGAAAACTTGCTGTTCCGCAAATACGTCCGCTTTGAAGCACAAGGCGAAGGCGCTATCGCTTCCTACATCCACATGGGTGGCAAAGTCGGCGTTCTCGTTGAAGTAGGTGCAACCAATGCCGATACTGCTGCGACCGAAGGTTTCCGCGATCTGATCAAGGACATCACCCTGCACATCGCTGCACTCAACCCACGTGGCCTCGCTCGCGAAGACATCGCTGAGGAGCTCATCGAAGCAGAAAAATCCATCTTCCGCGCCCAGTTGCTCGAAGAAGGAAAACCAGAAGCGATGTTGGAAAACATCCTTGTTGGCAAAATGAAGCGCTTCTACGCCGAAAACTGCTTGCTTGAGCAAGGCTTCGTCAAAGACCCCAGCGTGACCGTCAAGTCCCTGCTCGAAGCCAAAGGCAAAGAGCTCGGCGACACCCTCACCCTGCGCCGCTACGTGCGCTTCGGTCTGGGCGAATAATTTGTCCGCAACGACCATTCTCAAAACGCTCACCGAATCCCGGTGGGCGTTTTTTGTTTTGACGGGTTGACACATGGTATCAAAGTGATACTATCATTCTCGTGCCGAGAAAGATTCGACAGCTCATCGCCGATCTAGAATTCGCCGGCTTTATCAACCGTGGTGGGAAAGGCAGTCATCGCAATTTCGAACACGCACTCGGCGGGCGCGTCACAATCTCTGGTCGTCCAGGTGACGATGCCAAACATTACCAAGAAGCAGTTGTCAAAGCAGCCATTCAACAATCCAAAAAATCTCAATCATGAAAAAGAAGCAAAAACAAAAACTCATGAAAGTCATCGAGTGGTCGGACGAAGATCAGTGCTACATTGGTAGTGCGCTGCCCTTGATTGGTCCTTGCTGCCATGGCAAAGATGAAGTGAGTGTGTTGCGCCAATTGAATGAAATCATCGAAAGCTGGGATGCGTGCCCCACGATTGAATCGACACAGAAAACCTACACGGGGAAATTCATTCTGCGTGTCAGCCCAGAACTGCACAAGACACTCGCGATCAAAGCACAGCAACGCAATACATCGCTCAATCGTTACTGTGAAGAACTACTACTGCGCTAAGCATTCACAACTTCATCCCCTCCCACATTTGGCGCAGCTTCTTCTCGGAAATTGTGCCTTTGACGGGAATTCCGGGAGCGAAGAGGGAGATGCGGTATTCTTCTAGCATCCATCCCATCGACCACAAAACGGGATTTTGCGAATCGCGATGCCACGCATCAAACCATGGTTCCCACAAATCCCGCACGCGGTCCATTTTTTCCAAATCCTTCGCAATCGGCAAGCTATCAAGGCGATCAATGCGCATGCGGATCGCACGCAGATAGCGCGGGTATTCGCCCAGCATGGAAAATCCCGTGTGCCAACAAAATTGACGCCGCATCAACCAATCAAGCTGCTCGTTGATGTCATCGGCCACAGCTGCTAGATAGCGCGATGAGGCCTGACGCGCACACCAATCGCGCAGTTGCGGAATTTCCGAAACTAACAAATCAAGGACCTTACCCACGGCGGTGGCCGCGACAAACCAATCGCCTTTGGCCTTGGCTGCTAGCGCTGAAAAATCATCGCCCGTGCGAGGCAAGCGCGCACCGAGTGCACCTTCCGCACTCAGACTAATCAAGTCTTCCATGGTCGTTCCGCCATCACCGATGCGTGAAAGCTCAACGCGCGCGGCGAGTCCTAACGGAAATTTTTTCTGCAAGTAGGCCACTTGTTCTGGCTGCGCCAACATCAACAAGCGCGCACATCCCGCACGATGAGATTGCTCGGCCTGCGCAGAACAATGAAATGCCCGCACTCCGACGCTTTTTCCTTCATCGACAAGAGCTGGATAGGCATAACCACCCGTGCTCTCAACGCGTTCGGGGATCTGCTCGAATAGCCAACTGGTAGCACCCGAGCATTGCCATTCATCGTTCGCATGTTCCTCCAAGCGCTTCTTGAGCAAGGGCTGCAAGGTTTCTCGCATATGCCGCAAATCCGTTCCTAACAGAATTTCATTACCCTCATCATCGCAGACCCAGCATTTCACCTGCCACTCAGGAGGCAGCGCAGCGAGATCGATCACGTTTTCCTCGACCGCATAGCGCACGCGTTTTTGCACATGCGCGGTAAGCGCTCGTTGCAACGATTGCGTGTGCGGAGCATTGGCATGCAGATCGACAAAGTCATCGACAAAATCGGCAATCGGCTGGCATGCCTTGCGCAAGTCTTTTGGCAGATTGCGAACGAGAAATTCTACACGCTCCGCCAAGTGACCTATCACGCCCCACTCAAGAAGATGATCAGGAAAATCACGCAGTTGGTCAATGTGCACACCGATCGTCACCCCATCATCGCGCGCCCCTGGAGTCATGGCGTAATAGACACTGTATTCTTCCTCGCCATGAGTGAGATTGTCTGGAAAATCCTGCAAATCATCGAGCAGGCCTTGATCCCAAATGACATCCGCCAAACTCGGAATCAGTGTTTGTTCATGATCGCCGCGCCATTGATGAAATGCTTTTGCGGTGCACATGCCTGCGGGAATTTTCGCAGCAAAAAATTCATACACCTGCTCCTCGCTCCACAAGCGATCTGGCTGACGCAACTTGCATTCCATCACCTGCACTTCCTCGCGCAACTCCTTGAGCCGATCCAAAGCCGCGCAACCTGCACGAATGCCTCCACCTAAAATTCCGTCGCGAATGAAAACCTCACGCGCCGCGACTGGATCAATGCGACCAAGGTGCACGGGGCGATCTTTGACCACCACCAATCCACCACACAAGACGGTCTCCTTTGCGTAAACAGCGCCTTGTTTTTCATCCCAATAACCATGACCATACCGTCGTGTGCAGAGGTGCCCCGCGACTTGCTCCACCCACGCTGGATCGAGCCGTGCCAGGCGCCGCGCCCACAAACGTGTGGTCTCGACAATTTCCATCGCCAGCACCCAATCGTAACGTTTCGCCGAAAACAAGCCCGAGCCAGGAAAAATGGCAAACTGTCCGCCTGCCGCACTGCGATAGATTTTTTCCTGCACATCCCACAAGCCAAACTGCCTCGGCACTCCCGCTAACAAGCTACGATGAAAAGCATCGTAGAGTGATTGCCATTCGCCATCTCCCGACTCATGTCCCAAGCGCGCAGCTGGCATCTCCCAGCGCAATTCACGCTTAAGCAAATCATACAACTCATCGTGGACATTCCCCCACTCCATCACTCTGCGCATGCTCAAGAAGGCTTCGTTGCAATACTTGCGCAACGCATTGCGACGCCACTTGCCCTTCTCTTGAAAGCGCTGCACATCAAACCACAAACGTAGCAAGGAGAAAAAGTCTGACTGCGGATGCTTCCATCGCGCATGAGCAGCATCGGCTTCTTTCTGTTTTTCGGCAGGCCGTTCGCGCGGGTCACTGCTTTCTAGCGCAGCAATCACTGGCAGCAATTCCGCAATGCAACGCTGGTGCTGTGCCTCCATCAACATCCGCGCGAGACGAGGATCGATGGGCATGCGCGCCATGTGTTTTCCTGCTTCGGTGAGACGTTTGTCTTTGGTGATTGCACCGACATCGCGCAAGGTACGATACCCCTCCGCCACCGCTTTCGGAGCCGGAGCATCGATCAGCGGAAAGGATTCGATCTCAGGCAAACCTAACGAAATCATGCGCAAGATCACGCCAGCAAGAGAGCTACGGCGGATCTCAGGATCGGTAAATTCAGGACGCTCAGCGAGATCAAGTTCATCATAAAGCCTCACACAAATCCCCTCTTTCACGCGACCGCATCGGCCTTTGCGCTGTCGAGCACTGGCCTGACTCACAGGCTCGACCTGCAAGCGCTGGACTCCACGCGCTGGACTCCATCGACTGACCCGTGCCGTGCCCGAATCCACCACCGAGCTGATGCGCGGAATCGTGAGTGAAGTTTCCGCGACGTTAGTGGCGAGAATGATGCGCCGCAAATTTCCAGGAGCAAAAACACGCTGCTGATCACCCATGCTCAATCGCGCAAACAACGGCAGAATTTCGGTGCGATAGTAATTTCGCCCGACAAGTGCGTCCGCAGATTCGCGAATTTCTTTTTCGCCTGGTAAAAATACCAGCACATCACCTTGAGCATCCACATCAGTGAGCCAATCGCAGGCGCGTGCTACGTGTTGCGACAAATCTTCATCATCGTAGGGCGGGAGAAAACATTCTTCCACTGGATAAGTTCGACCCTCCGCCACCAAGATTGGCACCTCTTGATCTGGTTCGGTGAAAAAATCAGCAAACGCCCCGGCATCGAGTGTGGCCGAAGAGATGATGATTTTGAGAGCTGGTCGTCTCCGCCGCAATTCTTTGAGATAGCCTAACAGAAAATCAATATTCAGCGATCGCTCATGAGCCTCATCGAGCACAATGGCATCATAGTGCTTCAGATCACGATCCCCCTGCGTTTCCGCAAGCAAGATGCCATCCGTCATGAACTTGATACGCGTAGCCGCCGAACGTTTTTCATCAAATCGCACCTGATAACCGACCAAGCCGCCGAGCTGTTGACGCAGTTCCTCGGCCACGCGACGCGCCACACTCACAGCCGCAATCCTCCGTGGTTGCGTTACACCGATCAGGCCCATCTTATCCGCATAAATTTCCTGCAATACCTCTGTCACCATTTTCGGCAACTGCGTAGTTTTTCCAGATCCCGTCTCGCTCACCACCACAATCACATCGTGATCGCGCATCGCCTGCATGATTTCATCACGACGCGACACCACCGGAAGCTCTTCCGGATAATACCAATTCATCGCTGTTAAATCATGACTCACAAAACCTCCATAGCCCGAACACCAACAAATGAAAAGCGTAACCTACAAGCATTTTACCCAAGCGGCACTCGTGCCTTTCGTCCAACGGGAGGATGATCTAGTAACAATTCGTTTACTCTAAAACTTGCCCCTCACTGATGAACCATAGGGAAGCACTCATCATAAGCTTCACGTTTTGATAATTTCGAGGACGTGATCGCTTTGGCCGCATCACGATTCGCTGAAATGATTTGCGTTGAGATACGTATTAGAAACTTCTGCCATGGATTACATTTCACGACACTGCCTTCAAGCCCTCAGCTTCATCATGATTAGCCCGCTGACTGTGGTCGTGGCCGATGAATTGAACAGCGCAGCCCATGCGGATTATCCGCAGCCATTTTCTCGCCCAGCTTCGATGGGAAAAGATTACGACACCTGGCGTGATGCAAAAGGCCCGGATATAGGCGAGACGATCGTGGACGTCAAGCGCTTGCCATCGCGAGTGGACAACTCGACACGACCGCAGTTCCCACCGATTTACAAACAAAAGGGTGGAGCCTGTGGTCAATTCACTTCAGTGGCCTCAATGTTCACCTATGAAATGAATGTTCTCAATGGTACCTTGGCGAGCACAACTGCGACGCAATTTCCTGCCGATTTTTCTTGGAACATGTGCAACGCCGCCAACAGCGCCCAAGGATCGGAAGCCTATCATGGCTGGGAGACAGCCAAGCACATCGGCATTCCCACTGTGAAAACTTACGGGCGCGTGGAAGGCGATAAAGACAAGATTGGCATGTGGGCGAATGGCTACTCGATCTGGCGCGAAGCGATGGAGTATCGCGTCGCGGGCTATCGCTACACTCCCGTCGCGACCGCTGCCCAGATCGACGAGGCTCGCGGTTGGCTCTTCGACCGCAACCAACCTCAAGAGGGCAAAGAAACCATCGGCGGCTTGTTGGCACTCGACGGACGGATGGGAGAGTTGGAAAAAGTTACCAAGACGATTGCCGAAGGCGAATACCTAGCAGGCGATGACGTGTGGGTTCGTTGGGGTCCGAGCGGTTATGGTCACGGCATTACTTGTGCGGGATACGATGATCAAGTCGGCTTCGATGTGAATGGCGATGGCAAAATCACCAACGACATCGATACCAATCATGATGGTAAAGTCACGCTCGCCGATTGGGAGCGCGGCGCCTTCATCGTGGTAAATTCTTGGGGCAATAATTGGTCGAAAGACGGCAAAATTTATCTACTCTATAGCGCTATGGCTGATCCAACGTGGAAACGCGGAAATTTTCTTGGTCGCATCGAAGTTCGTCGTGCTCTGCCGCAAACCACATTGAAGCTCAAGCTCACCTGCAACAAACGTTCCGACTTGCGAGTGACAATTGGCATCGCTCGCGACGAAAACGCCACCACGCCCGAGCACGAGTTTGAGCCGCAAGCACTGAACGGATTTCCACTCTACGGAAAAAATCGCAAGGGTAACGTCGGTGAAGTTCCTCTCGCTGGTCCAGGCAACGATAGCCCGCTCGAAATGGGCATCGACCTCGCGCCTTTGTTAGAGAAGTTAGGCCCCGATGTCACGGGCAAAGGTCGACTCTTTCTCCGCTTCACCACCGCTGAGAAAAGCGATGCCACGGGCAAAGTCTACGCCTGCGCGATTCGTCACTATGATGAAAAAGGCAGCTTCGTGAGCGAATCGAACATCGAGCTGAAAGACGGTGCATTCAGCAAATCACCACTTACTCTTGAAAGCGTTCTCCGCTAACAGCCGAACAACAGTGTCATGGCAACTCTCGAACTTCTAAGCGGAAAAAATGCTCTGTTTCCGCTTGAGGAACTACGAGTTCCGTCCACCCATCTGTGGTAACAGCTGGCGGCGTCTGTGTGCGACTATCAAACACGCTATTGCTCCAATCGTTGAGGTCACGGGAGGAACGAACGATCCAAGCAATGCCGGATTTGTTAGAATCATAGCGGAAACGGAAAGCGATCCCGTCTTGGTTCGACCTAATCATGCGTGGCAGCCATGGGACAACCGGCTCTCCTGGAGCAATGCCATGAGCATAGCGCATCAGATGAGCGATGCCATCCGCGGAATCAATGACCGATGGCCCAGAGATGTTAGGATTGGCACGAGCATCAGGGTCCGCAAAGTGCAAATTACGCCATTGAGTGAAGGATTGTGCATCGCCACGCTGAAGCACTTCTAGCGTAAGCCCCTCAGGAAGAGTGACTGTGCTCAGAGTTAGCATGTCCACTGCAGTAGCGGCTCGGTAATGAATGCCGTAGTGGATAATTTCCCCTGTGGAGTCTGGCACGAACAAACGGACCTGAGTCGTACTGAGTGAGAATTCTGGATCAACAACAATTCCACCATGATAACGATTACCAGTGAGGCGCGAGGCGGGCAGGAAAAGATCGATGAACTGAGGCTCGCTAACAAATGGCTGAGAAGGATGTGTGAGAATGAGCGACTCATTGCCATCGAGGCCAGGAGTAAGGAGACGTGCCGCGATGCGTCCGGCAGAGACACTCGGAGCAGTGAGTCCCCCTACCCCGGGAAAAATACTGCCTATGCCACTGATCGGGCCAGTGCTACCAGTTCCCGTGAGAATCGCATCGTCGTGGACGAGGCTGATCGGCGCTGGGTAGTTGTTGTTGATGGAAAGCGTGCCTGCTAAAACGGATATAGGAGATGCATTGGGGCTCGCTGCGATAAGTGTTAGAGTGCCAGACCCGGTCTTTGAGATGAGATGATCATTTCCCGTGATCTCCCCATGAAGACGGAGGAAATTGCTAGCGCCCTCGACATGAAGATGAGTGGCTGCCGTAAGAGAAAGTGGATTGAGCAGACCTGCGGTGCTATCAGGCGAAATGGGATCGTAGCGCATTGCGCCGAGTATGCCTTGTTCTGGTGAGGCGAGCGGATCGCCACCTCGTCCAGTGCCACCGATCTCAATAATACCACCACCGAAGTTATGCTGCGCGGGAGTTACCCTCGTCCCCGCAGAAATGAGGCGCAGTTGCCCGCCAGGCTGAATGACCAGACCAGAAGTCGCCACTGGCACAGCTTGGCTTTCGATACGCAGGACACCTTGCTCCACCACAAATGGACCCGTGAAATTTTTCCCTTCCCCACTGAGTGTCGCTACGCCAGGCCCTTGTTTGATGATTCCGCCCGAGCCATTCCAGATGTTTTGAAGACGCAGTGCTCCGTGCTGCTGGTGACCGCCCTCACTTTGATTGACGAGAAGAATGAGATCGGTGCTGAGTGAAATCGGATTCGTAAAATCCAGATCAATATAACCACTGCCCCCAGAGCCATCGACGCGAAGGACCGCTTCACGGTCGCCACCATGAAAGGCTAGTGCTGCCGTCGGTGAGATATTGCGAATACTGTACTGGAAATTTGAGCTTGCTTGGCGAAAATGCAATCTGCCGATGGTCGTAGAGGCATCGATTTGAACGGTGCGATCAGCTGAGGAAGGAGCATCGATGAT
>Ga0208597_1000920_pt1 | contig 11595 bp, 13 predicted proteins | sample LakMenEpi05May12_FD_150673 | JGI IMG/M metagenome (GOLD analysis project Ga0208597, IMG submission 150673) | Freshwater microbial communities from Lake Mendota, WI - 05MAY2012 deep hole epilimnion (SPAdes) | ecosystem: Environmental > Aquatic > Freshwater > Lake > Epilimnion/Euphotic zone ...
CCTGTCTGGCGGCAACAAGAACCAGCTTTTGGCAGAAAAAAGCGCCTCGGGCGAGGCGCTGTGGGGCAAGACCTTGAACCAGCCTTTGATGCCCCAGGCATCGGTGATGCGCCCGATTTCGATGGCGTCGGCCGGCAAAGCGGCAGTATCCAAGGCGGGGCGCATGGACTTTAAGGTCCTATCAGACTGCGGCTTTGCCGGCTTGACGAATCAAGCGTTCCACAGTGGGAGAAGCCTGTGCACCAACACCCGTCCAGTAGGTCAGACGGTCTTGTGCGATGCGCAAACCCTCTTCGCCACCTTTGGCTGTGGGGTTGTAGAAGCCGATGCGCTCGAGGAAGCGGCCATCGCGACGCACCCGCTTGTCGGCGACGACGATATTGAAAAAAGGACGTGCTTTAGAGCCGCCGCGGTTCAGACGAATAACAACCATGATTTATCCTTGGGTGGTTGGGTCTGTCCGGAACAAATGCCGGTCAACCCGTTTTCTATCAGCGTTTGAGACACGCAACTGGCCACCCGGCCAGTGACACACTGATTAGCCGACTATTGTACAACGTGAGCCTTGCCTTTGATCCGACCCTGCCGCGACGAAGACATCGTCGCCTTCTCCGCCATTTACGGCCACCACGTGCTCACGGGCACAGGCACCTTCGAAATCGCCCCCACCGAGGCCGACAGGGCGGGCCGCCGGGCGCGTTGGGGTGCGCACATTTTTGGCGGTCATGGGTGATTCTGCCTATGCGGGCTCGATGTGGTCAAAATAAAAAAGCCTTTGGGAACAGGTGACAGCACCGCTCCGCAATAATCAACAAGATGAAAAACAAAACAATTGCAACTTGGTTGGCTTTTTGGACGGGCCCTCTGGGCCTTCACCGCTTTTACCTTTACGGGTTTTCAGACACGCTGGCTTGGTTGCTCCCCATTCCAACGGCACTGGGTTTTTATGGGCTGGAGCGTGTGCAGCAGTTGGGCCAAGACGACACGCTCAGTTGGTTGTTGATCCCCTTGCTGGGGTTCACGATTGCGGGCTGCGCTTTGAACGCCATTGTTTACGGCCTGAGCGGCATTGAAAAATGGAATGCCAAGTTCAACCCCGGATGCGAAGAACTCAACCCAGCAGGCCGCACCCACTGGGGAACAATCATCGGCATCGCCAGCGCATTGTTGTTGGGCACCACCGCCTTGATGGCCAGCTTGGTCTTCAGCTTCCAGCGCTATTTCGAATACCAGATCGAGGCCGCCCGCTTGATCAGCCAGTAAAGCCTGCAACGGATCAGGCACCGCCTGACACATCCTCTGGCAAGCGTTCAATGCCCTGCCCCGCCACTCGCATCAAGTCTTCAGGGCTGACGCGCTCTGGCCACACATCGGCCAAGGGAAAGAGCACAAAGGCTCTTTCACGCCAGCGCGGATGGGGCAAAGTCAGGCGCGGGCTGTGCACTTGGGCGTCGCCGTAGAAAAGCAAATCCAAATCCAAAGTTCTTGGGGCATGCAGATAAGGACGCAGTCGGCCGGCTTGGTTTTCAATGGCCTGCAAAGCATCCAGCAAATCGGGGGCCGTCAAGCGCGTATCAATACGGGCCACAGCATTGAAAAAATCCGGACCCTGTGCCTCATACGGCGCTGTGCGGTAAATCTGCGAGCGGCTGGTCAGTTGGGTGCTGGGCAAAAGCGCCAGGGCATCGAAGGCGTGCAGAACCCTCTGCCGAGCTTCGCCCAAATTGGCCCCAAGCGCCACATAAGCGGTCACGCTCTGACGCGGCAAATGGGCCATAGGCGAGATTCAGTGTTATTCAGGGCCGACTCAGCCCGTGATTCCAGAATCAGCAGCCGAATCGCCCCCATCACCGGGTTTGCGGCGGCGACGGCGGCGTTTTTTGGGCTCGCCAACGCCAGCATTGTCAGAATCTGAAGCGGCGGGTTTGGCGTCAAGTGGTGCGTGCGCTGGCGCGCCTTCTGGTCGGGGTGCGCGGCGCACACGCGGCTTGGCCGCCTGCGAGATCTGTTGCTCGGCCTTGGCGGCCTGCACCAAATCTTCGCGCTCCGAATCACTGGCCATGCTGAATTCTTGCCACCAGTCGGCCAGGCGAATATCCACTTCTTCGATGTCGGCACGCAGACGCAAAAAGTCAAAGCCTGCGCGAAAGCGTGGCTGTTCAACCAGGCCAAAGGGTGTGCTGCCCACGCGCTTTTCAAAGCGCGGCTGCATCATCCAGATCTCGCGCATGTCAGCCGCCAGCTTGCCTCGTCCGGACACATCGCCGATGCGTGCATCAAACACCTCGTCAATCGCATCCTGCAAAGCCGGATGCGGGTGCTCTTTACGCGCCAAGCGCTTGGCCCAGCCTTCACGCACATCGGCCCACAACACACAGGCCAGCAAGAAGCTCGGGGCGACCGGCTTGCCCTCGCCCACGCGACGGTCGGTGTCGGCCAGCGCCACTTTCACAAAAGCACTGTCAGAGCGCTGCACCACCACATCCAGCAAGGGGTAAATGCCGGTGGCCAAACCCAGCTTGTTCAACTGAGCAATCGAGGCCAGCGCATGTCCGGTTTGCAGCAGCTTGAGCATCTCGTCAAACAAACGGCTTTGCGGCACATCGGCCAGCAAGGTGGCCGAGTGCGTCAAGGGTTTGGCGGTCTTGGCCTCCAATTTGAAGCCTAAGTGGCTGAGTTTGGCGGCAAACCGCACGGCGCGGATGATGCGCACCGGGTCTTCGCGATAACGCGCCACCGGGTCACCAATCATGCGCAACACGCGCTTTTTAGAATCCTGAATGCCGCCGTGGTAGTCCACCACGATCTGCGACTCGGGGTCGTAGTACATGGCGTTCACGGTGAAATCGCGCCGCGTGGCGTCTTCGTCTTGCGGACCCCAGACGTTGTCGCGCAGCACACGGCCTGATGAATCCACCGCGTGTTGCATGCCTTCGAGTTGGCGTTTGCTGGTGCGCTCGTTGCCTTTGACCTGCTCTGCGGCCACGTTGTCCAGGTGCGCCCGGAAGGTAGAGACCTCGATCACCTCGTTGTCACGGCCTCGGCCGTACACCACATGCACGATGCGAAAGCGCCGCCCGATGATGAAAGCTCGGCGAAACAGGCCCTTGACCTGCTCAGGCGTGGCATCGGTGGCCACATCAAAGTCTTTGGGGCGCAGGCCCAGCAGCAAGTCGCGCACCGCGCCGCCCACGATGTAGGCTTCAAACCCGGCTTGCTGCAGTGTGCGCGTCACGTTGATGGCGCGCTCGTCCACCAGGTTCGGGTCGATGCCGTGCACAGACGCGGGCACCTCGGTGCGGCGGCCAAAATTGGGTTTGTTGCTTTTGGGCGCTTTGCCCATCAGCTTGTCGATGAAATTTTTGATCATTCTTGAAAAAGTTCGAGGATGCGCCAGCCGCGCTCTGTGGCCAGTTGACGCAACCGAGCGTCAGGGTTCGTTGCCACCGGATGGTGGGCTTTTTCCAAAAGCGGCAAGTCGTTCATGGAGTCGGAATAAAACGTCATTTCCACGTCGCTCCAACCCAGGCCTTTTTGGTCTAACCAGTGCGCGACCCGGGTGACTTTACCCTCTCGAAACGACGGAGTGCCCCGGATTTCACCCGTGATCCAGCCGCTGGCATCGCGTTCAAGGTCGACAGCGATCAACTCGCTGACCCCAAAAGCTTGGGCGATCGGGCGGGTCACAAACTCGTTGGTGGCGGTCACGATCATGACCGTATCACCCGCATGTTGGTGCGATCGTACCAGCGCCAGCGCATCGGGCGTGATGCGCGGGCGGATCACTTCGTCCATGTAACGGGCGTGGGCTTGGGCCGCCTCGGCTGCGCCGCGTTCGCGGGCGGCGCGGGTGGCAAAGCGCACGTATTCATGAATATCGAGTGTGCCCGCCTGGTAGTGAGCATAAAACTCGTCGTTGCGCTGGCCAAACACCACCGGGTCGGTCCAACCCATTTCGGTGGTGAACACGCCCCAGCTGTGGTCAGAGTCCAGCGGCAACAAAGTGTGGTCCAGATCAAACAGGGCGAGTTTCATTCATTCTCCAGCATCGCGCGCACCAGCGGAATGGTCAGGGCGCGCTGCGTTTGCAAGGCGTAGTGGTCCAAGTGGTCGAGCAACTGCATCAGGCTACCCAAATCACGCGAAAAACGCTTGAGCATGTAAGACATGACTTCGTCGCTCAAAAACAGGCCCCGGGCGTCGGCCTCTTGGCGCAGCACGGCGCGGCGCTCGGGCTCTCCAAGGACCTGAAGGGCGTCAATGTGGCCCCAGCCCAGGCGGCTGCGCAAGTCGTCGCGCAGTTTCAGGTCGGCCGGGGGCAAAGCCCCTGCGGCCAAGACCCAACGCGGCGTGCCGTTGCGGGGCGTCAAAGCGTTGACAAACCAGTTGAAGGCGGTGTGCTGTTGCTCGGCGTTGTACAGGTGCACATCGTCCATCAGCACAGCGACCCAACCGTCGTTGAACTCGGGCGGGTCCATGCTGTGGGCATCCAGCCAGCCGACCTGCGCGGCCTGCTCTTGCAGCGCATGGTGCACCGCGTGCAGCAAATGGGTTTTGCCCGAACCGCTTTCGCCCCATAAGTAAGTGGGCACTGGTGAGCGGCTGGCCGAGGCGGTCCACAAACGCAAGTGGCTCAAGGCCGCCACGTTGGGGCCTGCAAAAAAATTGTCCAGCGTAGGCGTTGAAGCCAAGCCGATGTCCAAAGCCAGTTGCTTCATGCCCGGTCAGGCCCCTGCTTGGCATCGTCAGAACCGCTTTTTTGGTAAAGATCGCTTTGCAGGTATTGGTGACGCAAACGGCGCAAGCCCACCAACAAGACGGCACTGGCTGGCAAGGCGATCAGCACACCCACAAAACCCAGCACCTGACCAAAAGCCATCAAGGCCAAAATTACCGCCAGCGGGTGCAAGCCGATGCGCTCCCCCACCAAGCGGGGCGTCAGCACAAAGCTCTCAAGCAACTGCCCCAGGCCGTAGACCACGGCCACCATCATCACGGCTTGCGAGGGCGCCAACTGCAGCAAGCCCGCCAACAGCGCCAGCACCAGGCCCAGGCCAAAACCCAGGTAAGGCACAAACACGGCCAGCCCGGTGAACACGCCGATGGGCAGCGCCAGATCCAGACCAAACAAACTCAGGCCCAATGCGTAAAACACAGCCAGTGCCAGCATCACCAGCGTCTGCCCGCGCAGGTACTCGCCCAGCACCTCGTCGCAGTCGTGCATGAAGCCATCAAATCGCTCGCGCCAGGCTGGTGGCACCAACTCCAGCACGCTGTTGACCAGCCGAGTCCAGTCGTACAACATGTAAAACAAAGCCACGGGCACCAGCACCGCATAACCCACCAAGGCCAGCGCCACGCTGCCGCCGAGTTTGAGCGAGGACATGAGTGGGGCCCACCAGTCTTCGCGGTTTGCGCTCAGGTAAGTCACCAGTTGTTTTTTTAGCTCACCCAGATCCAGCGAGACATTCAGGCCTAACTGGGCCAACAAAGGGTTGATGGCATCGCCAACGCGGTCGAGCAGCAAAGGCAGTTGCTGCTGCAACAGGGGCCATTCGCGCACCAGGATCGGCACCAGCAACAAAAACAAACCCAAAAGGGACAGCAAGGCCAGCGCCTCCACCAACACCACCGCCAGGGCACGAGGCAAACGCCCACCGGCCAGCCCTTCTAGCCTGATCACCAAGGGGTGCAGAACATAGGCCATGACCGCTGCGATGACGAATGGCGCCAGCACCGGCGCGAGCAACCATAAAACCAGCACGACCAGCAGGGCCACGCCCAGCCAGGCGGCCAGTCGGGTCATGAAAAAAGGAAGGGGGGCTTGCATGACGTCTCTTGTTTTGTCAGGGTGAATCCTGTGCGCTCAGGGCTAACCCTTAAAATAAGCTTTGATTTTAGTCTGCCAGCCCGTTTATTGGCCCTATCCCCATTCACAAGCCCCATCCGGGCCAAAACCATGACTCAAACCCCTCTTTCCTACAAAGACGCTGGCGTCGACATCGTCGCGGGCGACGCGCTGGTCGAGCGCATCAAGCCCCTGGCCAAGAAAACCATGCGCGAAGGCGTGCTGGCCGGCATCGGTGGTTTTGGCGCGCTGTTTGAAGTGCCCAAGCGCTACAAAGAGCCCGTGCTGGTGAGCGGCACCGACGGCGTGGGCACCAAACTCAAGCTGGCCTTTGAATGGAACATGCACGACACCGTGGGTATCGACCTGGTGGCCATGAGCGTGAACGACGTGCTGGTGCAAGGCGCCGAGCCCTTGTTCTTTCTGGACTACTTTGCCTGCGGCAAACTGGACATAGACACCGCCGCATCGGTGGTGGGCGGCATTGCCAAAGGCTGCGAGCTGTCAGGCTGCGCCCTGATCGGCGGCGAAACCGCTGAGATGCCCGGCATGTACCCCTCTGGCGAATACGACTTGGCCGGTTTTGCGGTCGGCGCGGTCGAAAAATCCAAAATCCTCACGGGCCAGAACGTGAAAGCCGGCGATGTGGTGCTGGGCCTGGCGTCCAGCGGCGTGCACTCCAACGGTTTTTCCCTGGTGCGCAAATGCATCGAGCGCGCAGGTGCCAACACCCCGGCCACGCTCGACAACAAGCCCTTCAAACAAGCCCTGATGGCGCCAACCCGCTTGTATGTGCTGAACGTGTTGGCGGCGCTGGCGGCACACCCGAACACCGAAGATGCCTCTGGCATCAAGGCCTTGGCCCACATCACCGGTGGCGGCTTGCTCGAAAACATCCCCCGCGTGTTGCCCGAAGGCCTGGCCGCGCACCTGCAAAAAGGCAGCTGGCCGCAGACCGAGTTGTTCGCCTGGTTGCAACAAACGGCCGGCATCGACGACCTCGAAATGAACCGCACCTTCAACAACGGCATCGGCATGGTGGTGGTCATTGACGCAGCCGAAGCCCAGGCCTGCGTCGCCACACTGCGCGGCTTGGGTGAAAAGGTTTACACGATTGGGCGCATCGCGCCGCAAGGCGACGGCGCACAGGTGGTGGTGGCCTGAGCTTTTGGGCCTCAAGCCATTGGGCTTGAAAAAAAATTGAGGCCGAATCAGCGCCCGGTCAGAGCGCCGAAAGCTCGCTGACCCGGTTGCGCAACGCCGCCGTGTCGGGCGCTGCCGGCACGGCCTCCAAATACTGCCTCAGGTCCTGCAAGGCCTCGTGCACATGTCCCAACTCGGCGTGCACCAAGCCCCGGTCGCGTCGCTCGTCCCAAGCTTCGGGCAGTAAAACCACCAAGCGCTCGAGCACCTGCAGCATGCGGGGCCAATCTTCTTGCGAGCGGAAAATTTCTTTCAGGTTGCGCAGCATGCGGGCCAACATGTCGCGGGGTGGGCAGGCTTGCAAATACAAGCCCAAAGGGGTTTCACCCTCGTCCAAGTCGGGGGCTGCGAACTGGTCTTCGGGGGCCCTGTAAGGACTCAACCGCTCTGACAAACTGTCCAAGCCCAAGGACTCGCCCGTGAGCGGATCCAGCACCACCAAGCCGCCCTCCAGCGCCACTTTGACCAAAAAATGGCCAGGAAAGGAAATGCCTTGCGCCTGCAAGTCCAAGGCTTGAGCCAACTCCAGCCAAATCACTGCCAGTGAGATCGGAATCCCCCGTCGCGTTCGCAACACGTCGAAGATATAGCTGTTTTCAGGGGCGTAATAGTCGTTGGCATTCATCCCAAAACCCAGGTCTTTGTAAAACACCTGCGTCAAGTTGGCCAATCGAGTGAGGTCATCGGCCGCCTCGGGCATGCGCGCCTTTACCCTTTTGACCAAGCGCGCCACATCGTCGAGCACCTGCTGCACATCCAGCGTGGGTTCTTCATCCTGCGCCAAGCTGGCCGCAGCCTCCAGCAAGGGGAACTGATCGTCGCTTTGCACCAAGCTGGCAAAGTAACTGAGCGGGGTCGGGGGGGATAAATTCAAAGACATTTGGAATGGTTCAACGCTTGAGAAAGGCCTTGAGCCGCAAACCTGTGGCCCACAACACACCAAAATAAAGCAAGGCAGAGCCCGCCAAAACCGCCACCATGCAGCCGATGCGCAGCCAAGCCTCTTGGCGCATGGCCACCCAAGGCAAATGGTTGGCCGCAAACCACAGCAAGCCCGTCAACAAACTCGTGGCCAGCAGCACCTGCAAGCCAAAGCGCCACCAGCCGGGCTGCGGTTTGTAACTGCCACGACGCAGCAATCCCACCAGCAACCACACGGCATTGACCAAAGCGCCCAAGCCAATGGACAGCGCCAGCCCGGCATGGGCCAAATAAGGCACCAGCAACACGTTGAAGACCTGCGTGAGCACCAGCACCACCACCGCGATGCGCACCGGCGTGCGGATGTCCTGGCTGGCGTAGTAGCCCGGCGCCAGCACCTTGATGGCCACCAGGCCCAGCAAGCCCACGCCATAGCCCGTCAGAGCCAAAGTGGTTTGCTGCACATCGCGGTCGGTGAAGGCCCCATAGTGGTACAGCACCGACACCAGTGGCTGCGAAAACACCAGCAAAGCCGCCGCACAAGGCAAGGCCAGCAGCAACACCAAACGCAAACCCCAATCGAGCATGGCCGCATAACGTTCCGTGTCTCCTGTGGCTTTGGCTGCGGCCAATTGCGGCATCAGCACCACACCCAAAGCCACGCCCAAAATGGCCGTTGGAAACTCCATCAAACGGTCGGCATAGGTCAGCCAGCTGACGCTGCCCGGGGCCATGTAAGAGGCGATCTGGGTGTTGATCAGCAGGGAAATTTGGGCCACGCCCACGCCCAGCAAAGCCGGCCCCATCAGGCGCAGGATGTTCAAGGTGGCGGGGTTGGTCCAGGCTTTCTTGACGGCGCTGGGCCGCACGCCCAAACGGGGCAACAAACCCAGCCGGGCCAAGGCCGGAATCTGCACCGCCAACTGCAAAACACCGCCCACCATCACACCCACGGGCAAGGCATAAATGGCCTCCACGCCTTGCTTGGCCAACCAGGGCGACAAAAACCAAGTGGCGGCGATCACGCTCACATTCAGCAGCACGGGCGTGGCTGCGGGCACGGCAAAACGCTTCCAAGTGTTCAAAATCCCCGCCGACAAAGCCACCATGGACATGAAGGCGATATAGGGAAACATCCAGCGTGTCATGTTGACAGCCGCGCCGTAACCCCGGGCGTCTTGCTGCAAACCACTTGCCAAGGCCCACACCAGCCAAGGTGAGGCCAGCACACCCAAGACCGACAAGGCCAGCACCGACCAGGCCAGGGCCGTGGCCACGCTGTCGATCACTTCCTTGGTGGCCTCGTCGCCATGCTGGGCGCGGCTGGCGGCCAGCACTGGCACAAAGGCCTGGCTGAACGCCCCTTCGGCAAACAGCCGCCGAAACAGGTTGGGAATGCGAAAGGCCACATTGAAGGCGTCGGTCAAGGCGCTGGCCCCGAACATGGACGCCATGAGCAGCTCGCGCACCAAACCCGTGACCCGGGAGGCCAGGGTAAAAATAGACACAACGGAGGCAGATCGGAGGAGGCTCACAGAGGGCGAGTGTAGCGGCCACTTCCTGGCATGCAGGCAATGCCATGGCTGCGTGACGGATTGAAACGCAACCCCACTCACGATATCTTCCGCAAGCGTGGGGAACCGTTTTAGGGTCTGCTAGAATGCCGGGTTCGCTGGACATCATCCTCAGACACTGAAAGAACTCATACATGGCATCCGCTAAACCCAAAAAGAAAAACCCCCGTCTTGCATCCGGTCGTAAACGCGTCCGTCAAGACGTCAAAATCAACGCCGCGAACTCTTCGCTGCGCTCCAAATACCGCACTGCTGTGAAAAACGTCGAAAAAGCCGTTGCAGCAGGCGACAAATCCAAAGCAACCGAGTTGTTTGCCAAAATGCAAACCGTGGTGGACATCATTGCCGACAAGGGCATCTTCCACAAGAACAAGGCAGCTCGTGACAAGAGCCGCCTGAGCGCCAAAGTCAAGACTTTGGCCCTTGCCGCAGCGCCTGCTGCAGCCTGATCCGCTCCATCAGATCAACAGCCCGGCGAGGCTTTTTCCTCGCTGCCGTTTGAAACGGGTGCGCTGTCCGCGAACACTGAACCGCCCAGGTGCAAACCTTGGCGGTTTTTTCATGTCTTTTTGTCCACTGGACGAAGGCTGAGTTGGGGCCATCGCCGGGCTCCTCATGACTCGCTTCGCTCGTAAAAATCGTCACCCGGCGATGGCCCCAACTCAGCGAGGCGCATTGCAATCTGTCTAACCAACCTCGTTGGAAACAAAAAACCGCCCTTGGGGGCGGTCGGTTCTTGGTTCTTATTTTTTGGGAGGTGGGTCAGGCAACAAACAAGCTTCAGCCACTTGCAAGCCGTTATCGCGCGCAAAGTTCATCACAAAATCCCAGGCCATGACGTTGTCCTCGCGCAGATCGTGGTTCACGATCACGCACTTGACACCGGCCAGCGTGGTGGGAATGCACCAAGGGGAATAGCTCAGGTGACTGCCGGGGGAAGCGCCGCCGGGACGGAACTGGCTCATGACGCCTGCCAGGCGTTCGGCCCAGTCGCTGGGTCTGAAAGGCTTGCCGTCCTGGGTGATGCCCTGGATGAAAACTTCTTTGGCGTTGTTGGAAACCATCGGATAGAGGTGTGAATCAGTTGGCCCCGCAAGGCGGGATCGCCACCCACGGGTTTACCCAAGTATTGTATCTTATATAAGACTTGAGGCCCCACTCAAGCCCCTGGGTGAAAGACTGGAATGAACTGGCCAAGCCCTGTCCTTTATGCCTCTAAAATCTGGTTTCAGCGGCCCTTCTTCGTTGGGCCGATTTTTATTTCAGGAGTTCACGCATGTCCGCTTTCATTGAAGCCGCCTCACCGCACACCATGAACACCTATGGCCGACTGCCGATCGCACTCAGCCATGGTCAGGGTTGCCGAGTCTGGGACGTCAATGGCAAGGAGTACCTCGACGCCTTGGCCGGTATTGCCGTGAACACCTTGGGTCACAACCACCCCGATCTGGTGCCTGCCCTCCAGGACCAGCTGGCCAAGATGATCCACAGCTGCAACTACTTCCATGTGCCCAACGCGGAAGTGCTGGCGGCCAAGCTGGTCGAGCTGTCGGGCATGACGAACGTGTTTTTCTGCTGCACGGGGCTTGAGGCCAACGAAGCGGCCATCAAGCTGGCGCGCAAATACGGCCACGACAAGGGCATCGACAAGCCCGAGATCGTGGTCTACGAAAAAGCCTTCCATGGCCGCAGCATCGCCACCCTGAGCGCCACAGCCAACGAGAAGCTGAAAAAAGGCTTTGGTCCCATGCTCGACGGCTTTTTGCGCGTGCCGGTCAACGACATTGAAGCGCTCAAAAAAGCGACCGAAGGCAACCCCAACGTGGTGGCCGTGTTCATGGAAACGATTCAGGGCGAAGGCGGTATCAACCCGATGCGCATCGAATACCTCAAGCAAGTGCGCGCCCTGTGCGACCAAAAAGACTGGCTGATGATGATCGACGAGGTGCAGTGCGGCATGGGCCGCACGGGCAAATGGTTTGCCCACCAGTGGGCTGGCATCTTGCCCGACGTGATGCCGCTGGCCAAGGGCCTGGGCTCGGGCGTGCC
>Ga0208597_1000921_pt1 | contig 11594 bp, 10 predicted proteins | sample LakMenEpi05May12_FD_150673 | JGI IMG/M metagenome (GOLD analysis project Ga0208597, IMG submission 150673) | Freshwater microbial communities from Lake Mendota, WI - 05MAY2012 deep hole epilimnion (SPAdes) | ecosystem: Environmental > Aquatic > Freshwater > Lake > Epilimnion/Euphotic zone ...
CAATCTTACGCTTGATGCACCGATCGATGTAACGAATGTGGGCAACCTCCACGTCGCGTTTACTCGTGCGCTCTTCACGGCGCAGCCGATCACGGGAACTGGCTCACTCAGCATGACATCGTCAGGCGCTGGTGCCGTTGGTGTGCTGGTCCTTCTGAATGAAAACACTTACGAAGGAGCGACTAGCGTTGACACAGGAACATTGCGAATTGGTAATCGCACGGCAACTGGCAGCATCAATACCTTGCCTGTTACGCTATCGAACAATGCCAATTTGCAGATCAGTCGTTCTGACAACACCATGGTGTTCCCGAACGAAATCGGAGGTGCAGGAAATGTCATCATCGGCGTGACTGCTGCGGTCACAGCTCCTGAGTATGACTCTTTGGTCACCCTAACGGGGAATAACACCTTCACTGGTGGTTTGACCGTATCGTCTGGCGGGGTGAAAATCCAAAACGCTGCTGCTCTCGGTAGTGGGACTAAGACGGTCAACCTTACTAACGGTACGGCTGGACGTCCACAGTTCTATCTGGATGGCAGTTCAGCGAACATCATAGTTCCTGATACCGTATCTTTCGCCACCAGCAGCACGAATCTGAGCCATCCGGCCATTGGCAACTTGGCAGGTGACAACGTCATTAGTGGTTCGATTACCCTCACTGCCGGTGGTGGTAGCACTGCTGTATCAGTTCTGGGTGGTAGCCTCGCGCTGAATGGTGGTATTTCAACGAACAGCAGCGGTCGGGCCCTCATCCTTGGTGGTGTATCGGGAACGACCGGCACCATCAATGGCGTCGTCAGTGACGGCACGAATCCAGTGGGCCTTCAAGTTTCCGGTGAGAATGTTTGGAAATTGACCAGTGCCAATACCTACACGGGTGCCACCACCGTTAATAGCGGCACTCTCCTCGTCAATGGCATCCAAAACATCGCCACAGGTGCGGTCAATGTAGCTGCTGGCACCATTGGCGGCATCGGCACCATCGGTGGCAATGTCACGGTTCAGGCAGCTGGCGCCATTGCTCCCGGTGAAGGTATCGGCATCCTAACAACGAGTAATTCTGCCACCATCGATGGAACACTCCGTGTTGATATTGATGACACCTCTGCTGACAAACTCGTGGTTGGCTCTACACTCGACATCGGTGGTGCGACTCTCACAGTCAATGCGACGGGAGCTGGCCTCACACAGCCAGTGTACATCATTGCACAGGCGTCTGCTCCGATTGTGGGAACCTTTGCTGCGATGAACATTCCTGCTGGCTATTCAGCTGTCGTCAACTACGATGGTCTTAACCAAATTGCTCTTGTCAGTGGAACACCCTACAGCAATTGGGAAACCGCGAATGGCATCACTGCTGCGGGTGCGGCGGCTGACTCCGATAACGACGGCGTGAGCAACGGCATCGAATTTGTCATCGGTGGTGATCCTTCAGGTCCCGGCTCTGACTCGAACAGCTTGTTGCCGACTGTAGCTACCACGGAAACTCATTTGAACTTTGTCTTCCGTCGTTCCGATGTTTCGGCAACCTATGAACCATTTGTCGAATACAGCAACTCACTCGATGGTTGGGCCACAGCAACGAATGGCACGGACGGTGTCGTGATCTCGGTAGAAAATGATCCGTTCCCCAGCGAGCCGGGCATTGACCGCGTGACCGTGAGCATTCCTCGCAGCTTGGCAGCTCCGGGCTCGAAATTGTTCGCACGTCTAAAAATGGTGGTGCCGTAATGCATCACTGGGTCGATCGGCCCTCAGACCTCGCAAAACGAACGGGCTGGATTCCTAGAGAGTCCAGCCCGTTTTTTCCGAGGTGCGCGGATGTCACACCATCGAATGGATGCCGAAGGAATTACCCTCGGTATCGAGGCACAGCGCCATGAAGCCATAGGGGCCAATCGAGGTTTTTTCCTGTGCCACGGTGCCACCAGCAGCGGCTACGCGAGCTGCTTCCACGGCGCAATCCATCGAGGAAAAATACACCAGCGTGCCCTCCTTCGATGGCTTGCGCATCGGGTCTTTCACCAAGGCACCTGGCGCGCCGTAAAGTCCCGCGGATTGCTCCGACATCGGAAAAAACATCATCTCGATGCCTGGAACAGGGGGGGCAATTTTTTCGAACATAAAACCAAAAACGCTACCGTAAAAAGCACGGGCGCGTTCGATGTCTTCCACGTAGATTTCAAACCAAGCGACAGGATTCATTTTCATCAAAGCTGATGATATCCTAGCGCTTGATGATGACAATGAGAAAAAAGTGACGCATTAGGGCAACCAACCAAAGAGTTGGAAGAGCTTGACCATCAGATAACCAACGATGGCAGCTGCGGGTAGTGTCAAAACCCAAGCCCAGATGATGCGTTCGATCAATGAGAGGTTCAGTGCGTTGAATCGCTTGGCGCAGCCTACGCCCATGATTGCAGTGGTGATGCTGTGGGTAGTGGAAACAGTCATACCCAAGCTACCCGTGACAGCCAACAGGGTGGCAGCAGTTGTTTCGGCAGCGAAGCCGTGAACTGGGTGAAGTTTGACCATTTTGTGACCGAGTGTTTTGATGATTTTCCAGCCACCAGCAGCAGTGCCTGCGGCCATGGTCAAGGCGCAGATGATTTTGATCCAAGCGGGAACATCGGGCGAGAGGCCATCAACCTTTTTGGCCGCCGTGGCAAGGGTTGGCTTTCCAGCAGCCGTAGCTGCATCCATTTCTTGTTGCAGCGTTTTTTTCCAATCGGTGAACTTGGCCGCGACCATTTTGCCAATCAAGGGAATCTTAGGCATGAGGCGCTCTGCTTCTTTTGCTAACAGATCATCGTGAGTTTGTTTCGCGGCAGCCATGGTGCGCACGGCATCAGACTCCTTGCCTGCCTCGGTATATGCGGTGGCCGCTAAGGTGAAAAACGCTTCGCGAAATTCGCCATTTTTGAGCATGGCGGCCTCGGATTCAAGAATCGCGGCTGCTTCGCTGATCTTGGCGGCATCGGGTGCTTTTTCCTGCAAGATCATGATGGCTTCCTCGGCATGCTGAGTTTTGTCCATTTTCAGAAAGGAACACCAATTCGGAAGAGTTTGGAAACTACCCGCTGCGGTCGCGGTGACGAGAGCCAGCGTGATCACGCCCATGGTTTTTTGGGCATCGGCAAGACCGTGGGCGAAGCCCATGTAGGCGGCACTGGCGATTTGCGCTTTGCCAAAAAAGCGATTGATGAATCGAGGTCGAGCATTGCGCAAAATCAGGTAGAAAAAGCCCATGATGACGAAGCCGCCGACGAAACCAATGATCGGCGAGGTGATCATCGGCATGATGACTTTGTGCAGCACGCCTTCCATCACCATCTTGCCGTCCTTCATTTTCTCCACCGACCAAATGATGGCCTTAGGATTATTGTGAGCGCTCGCAAAAGCAGCACCGCAAATGCCGCCGACGAGAGCGTGGGTAGAGCTGGAAGGTAGACCGAACCACCAGGTGATGAGGTTCCAAGTGATGCCGCCGAGCAAGGCGCAGGCAATGACGAGGGGTGAGATAAATTGTGAATCGACAAGCCCTGATGACACGGTTTTGGCTACGGCATGCCCTGCCAAAGCGCCGATCAGGTTGGTAATCGCCGCGAGTGCGATCGCTTGACGGGGCGTTAGCACCTTTGTACCGACAACTGTCGCGATGGAGTTGGCGGTATCGTGGAAGCCATTGATATACTCAAAGGCAAGCGCCACGAAGATGACGAAAAAAATGATCCAAAGGCTCATGGTGCGGGGATCAGGAGTTTTTCAGAACGATTTGAGTCACCACATTGCCGGCATCGCGGCAGCGGTCGATAACTTTTTCGAGCAAATCATAAAGATCGCGCATTGCCATGGCCTTGATCGGCTCGACGTTGCCACTGTAAATTTCCTTCAGGTAACCGAGCACGAGCTGATCGGCACGACCTTCGAGCTCCTGAAGCTGGTCGTTTTCGTTTTTTACGTCTTCGAGTTTGGGGCTCTTGGAAATCATCGCGACCATACGGCAAACGACTTTAGCCGACTCCTTGGCGATGCTCATTTGCGGGGCGAAATCAGAGGCCGTCACGTGTTGATGCATGATCTCGAAGCGCTCGCCGAATTTTTCTACGGTCTTGGGAATGCGATAAAGCGCACGAGAGAGTGTTTCGATGTCTTCGCGGTCAAGCGTGGTAACGAACGTGCGGACGAGTTCCTCGCTGATAAGTTCAGCAGTGCGTTTTTCATGACGACGGGCTACGGCCAGCTCGGACAGGGACACTTGGCCATTGTTTGAATTGAGCAAGCGGTCGAGGGCTTCAATGCTTTCATAAGCAGACTTGGCGCTGGCGTCGAGGAGTTCAAAGAATCGGTCGGATTTTCCAAAAATTTTCGCTAAAGAGATCACCGCCCAAATGTGACGATTTCGTCACATTGAGCAAGTATATTTTGTTACGGTTGCGTCACTCTTTGCGAAGGGATGATAAATCAGGTGGATGTGTAAATCCATCGCACCCTCTGCTTTTTGATTGCACAGAACTAGGATTTGTGAATGATAATGATAAGAAATAACCCCGATTTATGATGTCACGATCACCCCTCTATTGTCGCCATTTTTGCACAGCTTTGCTGTCATCTCATGGCTGCATACTCATAGCGCGCCCAAGTAGGTTCGCCACGACGCCATAAAAGAACGCCGGTCATTTTACTGCGAGATTGCGAATACGGATGTTGCGATACCAAGCTTCTGATTGGTGATCAGTGAGCATGATACGACCTTTACCCGACGCGAACTCAGGTTTGTTCTTGAATTTGCTCGCAGCAACTAACGTTTTCCACTCGGGAGATTTGGTGTCAGCGGAAACGACCAATTTGCCATTGAGGTGGTGCTCGACGGTGCCATTGCGGCTAATGACGCGACTGATGTTCCATTCGCCGGCTTTTTTCAAAGGCTTGTCCGTTGGCGCGGCCTTGATGTCGTAAAAGCTCGCGGTGGCATGATTGCTGCCGATTTTCCCATCGGGGCTCACGCCATCGTCGATCATTTGATACTCGATGCCAAGCCAATCGTTACCGATTTTTGTGACCCAATACTTGAGCCCGTTGTTGGCACCGGGGGCGATTTTCCATTCCCATTCGAGCTCGAAATCGCTAAACTCTTCGGTGCTAATCAAATTACCGCCTTGTCCCTTGAGGTGGATGATGCCCTCCTCGACCTGCCAACCCTTGCCAGGTTCTTTACCATCAAGCGCAGTCCATCCACTCATGGTTTTGCCGTTGAAAAGTGATTGCCAGCTGGGCTCAGCAGCATGCACCGCAGGAGAACTCAAACTAATAGCGGCGGCGATGGTCAGTAAAAATGCTGGTTTCTTCAAGAAATTGGTCATGCTTCTCTTTTACGTGCGAATTTTTCCTTGTCGATCAAAGATCACGTCTTGCGCAGGAAAAAATCTGTGGCATAGCTGTGAAATCAAATGACCGACAACACCGAGACACCTTCACGCGCCTTCATGCCCTATCCGGTTTCGACCTTGAGTCCGCCGATCGTTCCGAATGATTTGAGCAGCTTCAAGTCTCGCGGAATCAGCGAGGTGCAACGCGATTTACAACAAAAACTCCGTGAAATCCGCGAACAATATCTCCAAGCGATCGATCATTTTAACTGGAATAAGCTAGTCTACGAGGCATCGATCCAGTTCGAGCCAGTCGTAGGCCAAACTTACTACCTCTACGCAATGTCACGCGGCAATGTACTCTCAATGATCGCCCCAAACGAGTGGCCGATGCGTCATCTTGCTACGGTGCGGCTCAATATTGACCGCCAATGGAAAGTCGAAGCCCTCGGTGCGACGGTGGACTCCCATGAACTCTTCGGCACCGTTGAAACCGCAGGCTCATCGATGTGAGCGGTCTCGCTGTGTAGCGAAGAAAAACCGAGAAATTTTCATCCAAAGACGCTCGCCGCATGAAAGCTGATGGCAAAAAGAATGAGCATCAGGCCGCCTAAGGCGAGCAGGCTGTTCATGCCTTTTCCCGCAGGCTCGGTAAAGACGCGAAAGAGCAGAAACATCCCCAAGGTCAACAACGGCACTGAGGCGAGCGTGAGCCATGGTAGGCCGTGCTTCAGCCAAAGCAAACCGCAGAAAGCTGCGACTTTCACTTCTAGCCAGACTAAGAAACGGGCGCCACGGTCACCAAGTCGCACGGCCATGGTGTTTTTGCCAGTGCTGGCATCTTCTTCGCGATCGCGGAGGTTATTGATCGAGATCAACACCGCTGAAAGCAGACCAATCTGAAATCCTAACAGCATTGCTTCTTCGCGCCATTGGTTCATTTGAATCAACACAGTACCACCCACGGCAATGATGCCAAAAAACGCGACGACAAAAATCTCGCCCATACCCCGGTAGGCTAACGGAAATGGCCCGCCCGTATAGCCGTAGGCCAAATACAAAGAGGGCAGACCGATGGCGATGATCGGCCAACCAACGGCTTGATAGAGCACTACGCCACAGAGTGTTGCAAGAAAAAGAAACAATCCCGCCGCGATGAATACAGCACGGCGAGAGATCAATCCACTCGAGGTAACCCGAGTCGGCCCGAGACGTTTTTCTGTATCAGCACCTTTCTGTGCATCGATGGCATCATTGAAAAAATTCGTCGCAACCTGGATGCATATCGCCCCAGCTAAGGTACAAAACGCCAACCAAGGATTCCATGAGCCTTGCAATTTCCACGCCAAGACGCATCCCGCCCATACCGGCACGATGGCGGCAGGCAGGGTTTTCGGACGAGCAGCAAGGAGCCAGTTTTTCATGAATGGAGTGGTTGAAAAGGCATTTTTAACGACGGATGGAAGGCAGGATTAATGAAGAATGATTTTGTTGGCTGCGTCTCCGATTAAGATACCCACCATCATGAATAAAATGCCTCGAATCATATTTTTTTCTAACGAATAACCAATCACCATGAACCCATAACTTCCTTCTTATGTCTTAAATCTTCAAGCGCAGCGATCTTGTTTCTCCATCAAGGCACCCGAGGGAACTTGGTGAAGTCAGGCTTGCGTTTGTCGAGGAATGCTTGTTTGCCCTCCTTGCCTTCTTCGCTCATGTAGTAAAGAAGCGTGGCATTGCCGGCGAGATCGAGCAGACCCATTTGGCCATCGCAATCGGCATTGAGGGCGGACTTGAGGCAGCGCAGCGCCAGCGGTGAATGGGCGAGCATTTCGCGGCACCATTGCAGGGTTTCTTTTTCCAAATCAGCGAGCGGCACCACGGTGTTAACGAGTCCCATGTCGAGCGCTTGCTGAGCATCGTATTGACGGCAGAGATACCAAATCTCACGAGCTTTTTTCTGACCAACGATGCGTGCCAGATAACTGGAACCGAGTCCGCCATCGAACGAGCCAACTTTGGGTCCGGTCTGGCCAAAGCGCGCGTTATCGGCAGCGATGGTGAGATCGCAGACGATGTGCAGCACGTGACCACCACCGATGGCGTATCCTGCCACCATGGCCACGACGGGCTTGGGCAAGCCGCGGATTTTTTTCTGCAAATCCAATACGTTCAAGCGAGGCACGCCGTCATCACCGACGTAGCCGGCATGGCCGCGGACTTTTTGGTCACCTCCCGAGCAAAAGGCGAGATCGCCTTCACCAGTGAGAATGATCACGCCAACTTTCGGGTCTTGGTGTGCGCGCTCGAAGGCTTGGAGCATTTCCATTACCGTCTTGGGCCGAAAGGCATTGCGCACTTCCGGGCGATTGATCGTAATTTTAGCGATCTGTCCCTCATCAATGGTCTCGTATCGGATGTCTTCGAATTCAGCAGCAGTAGTCCACATGGCGCGAGCAATGTGTACGATGTGCAGTGTTTTGGCAACTGCACTTTGATTCAAGAACAACGAAACGCTAGCCGCTCTCTAGAGTTGATAATTTCTTCCGGGCTCGGGCACGATGGCCTCGGTGCTAGGAAGTTTCTCTTTGAGCTGCGCGGCGAACCAAGCAACTGCATCGTCGTCACCGTGAACCAAGAACGTTTTCTTCGGTTTTACCGCGAGGATGTAGTCGAGCAATTCCTCGCGGGTGGCGTGGCCCGAGAAATCGAAATTTTCGACGTCGCAGAGCAAAGGCACGGCGGGGAGTCGATCATCGAGTTTGATCAAATCTCCACGCGTTGCCCCTTTGATGCGAGCGCCTGGCGTGGCGGAATCAGTATAGCCGACGAAGTAGATCGCGTTTTTGCGATTTTCCATAAACCCTTGCGCAGCGAAGGTGTTAGAGACGGTATTTTCGGACATCATTCCACTCGAGAGAGCATAGATGCAGCCCGGATTCAGCGGAATCGGCCCGCGGCGTTTGCGATTGCCGATCTCGAGGTGCATGTCTTCGAGAATCTCAAAGTCGGGAAAGTTGCGACGCGAGCCTTTGATGTGTCGATCGTAGATCATCGTCATCTTGGTGCTGAGTCCGCCGATGTAGACGGGGGTCTTGCGTGGGATGAGTTTCTTTTTCTTGAACTGGTGAATCATGGTCAGCAGCTCTTGGGTCTTGCCGATGGCAAAAACCGGAACGAGAATGGAGCCGCGGCGTTCGATCACGGCACGCATCATTTCGGCAAGCTTGGCTTCCTCGGATTCGCGCGAGTAATCGGCGTGACGCTCTTGGGCGCCACGGGTGGTCTCGATGATCAGCGCATCGACGGGATCCTTTGGCATGACGGCACCCTTGAGCAAGGTGTGGCCGGAAAAGTTGAGGTCGCCGGTATAGAGGATTTTTTTCCCTTCTGCTTCCATGGTGATGCCCACGGAGCCAAGAATGTGCCCGGCATCGTGAAAAGTGCCGCGCACGGTGCCGGCTGCGTCCATATCGAACGGGCGCTCGTAGCCACGTTGTTCAAATCGTGGCTCAAGTTCTTCCAGCTCCTCGTGGGTGAAAAACGGATACTCGGTGATGCCGAGTTCGATGCGCTTGCTGCTCATCACGTTGACCGAGTTATGAAGCATCGCCTTTGCCAAATCGGCAGTAGCGGGGGTCATGTAAATCGGTGCACGCGGGTGGCGACGCAGCAATAAGGGCACGGTGCCCGTGTGATCAAGGTGAGCATGGGTAAGCACGGCGGCATCCACGCTGCCGTCTTCTACGTATTCAAAATGCGGCGTCGCCTCCTCGCCCTCGTGCTTCGGGTGCATGCCCGAATCCAATACGATTTTTGCTTTTCCTGTATCGATCAGGTAGGAGTTGGCACCGATTCCTGCGTGCCTGCACAAACTTTTAAAAATCATTCTTACAAATCCAATCTCGGCGCGACCATGGAGCACAGGAGATGGCTTGTCAATGATGGAAAACAGCGTTAATCGGAATTACTTTTATAATGCACTGCAATCAGTACACGAAAAATTTCATAACACCAAAAGTTCCGAAAATTTGGCACGGCATCCGCTATACCCTATGTGTCGCTGTTGGTTTTGGGTTTCCTCGGTGTACACCAAAAGGGGCGGCGGATCGATCGAGTATCACAAGGATTCGCCGCCCTCTTTTTTTGTTTTCTGATGCGATGATCAGAAATCGAACTGATCGATGTTTTCTTTGGTGAAAACGAAGGGCTTGCCGAGCAAGACGTTATCGCCTTGGATTTCGAGCTTGCCGAGTTTTCCGGCATCGAATTCGGTAGCTCCTGCTTGGAGTTTGCCTTCGGCAAGAGCAGCAGCCACTTGCACGGTGAGGTAGCCGAGATCTTCGACTTTCCAGAGCACCACAGCCTGGGTGACACCTTCTTTGACGTAGGCTTTGTTTTCGCTTGGGAGACCAAGGCCGAGAACTTTGACTTGGCCTGCTTTGCCGGCTTGTTTGACGGCTTCAGCAGCTCCGGGAACGCCTGGTGAGCAGACGGCGATGACGGCTTTCAAGTTAGGATAGGCGCTGAGCAAGTTCGTGGTTTCTTGCTGGGCTTTGTCTTTTTGGTCGTCGCAGGGCTTCACCTCGACCAATTTCATGTTCGGATACTTCGCCGCTTGGCGCTCTTTGATGTATTTGATCCACTCGTTGGTATTGGCGGCGGTCAGTGTGGCGGTGATGATGGCAAATTCGCCTTCGCCTCCCGTGAGTTCAGCCGCGGTGTCCATCAATTGATCGCCGATGCCTTGTTCCGTGGCTTGATTGACGAAAAACGAACGAGCATCAGGCTGCGCGTCGGCATCGTAGGTAACGACTTTGATCCCTGCCTGCTGGGCTTTTTTCAGAGCGGTGGAAATGCCGTCCTTGTTTTCGCAGGCGGCGGCGATTACGTCCACACCGAGGGAGATCCAGTTCTCGACGATTTCATTTTGCTTTGCAGGGTCGGTATTGGTCGGGCCATCGAACAATAGCTCGGCACCGAGATCGGCTGCGGCGAGGCGTGCGCCTTTTTCGCAAGTGACAAAATACTGATTGCCCTTGCTCTTGGGAAGCAGGCCGATGGTGAGTTTTTCACCACCGCCCGAAGATGTTTCGGATTTACAGCCGACCATGGAAACGACGGCGATGCAGGTGAGGAAAAGCGGAAGAATGCGTGGGATGGTTTTCATTCAGGTTGATGGAGTTGGATTAGTTGTCGTGACGAGAGATTGGCGGCGGGCGCGGCGTGTGGCAAGTGATTTCAGCAACACTCCGGCAGCCAGGGCAAGGAGAAGCAGTAGTCCGGTGAGCATGCCAGAAAGTTCGCGGGCAACGCTGGATACCGGTTGGTCAAAAATCTGATGTGCGGTGATGCGGCTCAGTCCATTGTTGAGGATGGCGATAGCCACATAGCCGAGCAAGGTGCCTGAGATGCTCCCTGATCCGCCGAAAATACTCGTGCCGCCGAGAACGACAGCGGTGATGGCGAGCAATTCGTAGCCGATACCGACGTTGGCGCGTGCTTCACCGAGGCGTGCCACGAGAATCACCGCAGCCAATCCCGCGATGGCTCCGGCCAAGATGTAGGCCATGCCCGTATTGCGCTCGACGGAAATCCCCGCGTAACGTGCGCCTTGCGGAGCAAAACCGATGGCTTGCAGGGATCGACCCCACACCGTGCGGTGTACCAGAAGCCAGACGAGCAAAGTGACGAGGAAAAACACCCACAATTGCGCAGGTAGCCCGAGCACATTCGCATTGCCGAGATTCAAGAAGCCCTGCGGAAATCCCGAATACGCCTCGGAGCCCTTGGTCAGTGCTTCGGCCAATCCACGGAAAAGCGAAAACGTGCCGAGCGTGACGATCAAGGGCGGTAAATTCATGCGCGTGATCAAAAACGCATTTCCCATGCCTCCAAAAGCTCCCAGAGAAATGGCCGCTAATGCCGCGAGCCACGGTGAGACGTCGTATTGCTTGACCAGCAGGCCGAAAACTACGGCGCACAGTCCCATCATCGAACCTAACGAGAGATCGATGCCGCCCGTCAAAATCACCGGAGTCATCACCAGTGCGAGCAGGCCGATTTCCACGGAGTGCCGGAAGATGTTCGAGACATTGCTCTCGGCGAGAAAATTTCTACCAAGATTCTGGAAGAGCAAAATTTCGACTAAAATGACCGCCAATAGCACGGTCTCATGCTTCGCGAGCAAGGCGGTCCATTTCGGTTGATTCGTTGGT